>Ga0326511_10001737_pt1 | contig 17957 bp, 25 predicted proteins | sample 0_2496_0518_D_FD_203701 | JGI IMG/M metagenome (GOLD analysis project Ga0326511, IMG submission 203701) | Bovine rumen microbial communities from UC Davis, California, United States - 0_2496_0518 | ecosystem: Host-associated > Mammals > Digestive system > Stomach > Rumen | place: USA...
TATGTGATGATGTTACCTCACCATCAGTTCATCTGACCATCTGCAACGATCAGGCAACCTGTCCATGTCCACAGCCTATGGTGTACCAGTTTCACTAAACTACTTTACAATCATATTTCGGTGTGATAGTATTTAGGTGTATCCCAGGTAGGTGTCCTGAGGATATGCCACATAATATAAGGAGGAAAATAAAATGGCATTGAAAAACAACAACACTACTAAGTCTGATCAGTCTAAGAAGGAATGGAAGAGGATCCTGGTTCCGATGTCCAAGCTGTCATTCATCTACACAGGTGACAATGGCAGAACATCATTTAGCTTTGCCCTGGCAGAACATGATGACATCACATTCATGGTATCGGCCAAGCTTGTCAAGGTCACACCGGATCACACAGCGTTCTCTGTAGCATTGCCTGTTCCGGAGAATGGAGAAGAGATCAGGCTGTCTCAGTCCATTCCACCTGCACAGAAGGATGGCAAGTGGGAACGCAAGGAACTCTCAGCAGAAAAGATTGAGGACCTTGGATATCCGTTTGAAGCTTAAGATTAAGGGAGGTCCAAAACCTCCCTTTCTTATTCGGTATAATATCCTTGCAGGAGGTTACATATAATGGCTAAGAAACAAACAAAGTACGATATAGCTTTACAGGAATATGGTGAGGCCCTTACCAGGGCGGAGGCAAAGTTCAAGAGGCAGTTAAGAAAGGATCCTGACATAACACCAGAAGTATTCGGTCTGAGTTCATCCATGTTTGATGTATTGAAGCCTGATACCAAAAGGGGAAGGCCAAGCATCAGGCAGGTCAGGGAAAAGACAGCACAGCTTACAGAGTTTACGGATCGTAAGTATGGATTGAAGAAGATCGGTACAACGATTGTAGGCGGTGAGGAAAAGCCTGTCTATATGTCAAAGCAGGACTACAAGAGGGCTGTTGCACAGGTCAATGCTCAAAACAAGTTCAGGACAACGCTTTCAAGGGCCATTGAAAAGGCAGGCGGTTATACCTATGCCAGACTGACCAAATCAGGCATTGTGAAAGAGAAAAGCAACATGTACAATGCAACGATATCCAAGAGCAATGACTTTATTCCGGTCCGTATCAACATCGGTGGAGGCAAGACCATTGGCTACAAGGGTGAGAACCTGTCCAGGGAGATCAACCTGTCAGCCCTTAATTTCAAGGAGAAGTACGGATCCTATGGAGGGAAGGCTACATCCATAAGTGATGTCAGAATACAGAATCTTATGGACAACTGGCTTAAAGGTGTAGAAAATTCCATATCAAAGCATTTTGCAAGTCAGATAAGGTCAATCTTTAGGGAGTTAAATGTAGATGCCATTGACTTTCTTGGCCTCTTCCATCTGTCCTCAGCGTTTGACTTTGACTTCATTTATGATGAGGTCCTGACCATCAAAAACAAGAGGGAAGAGATCAAGTCAGAGGTTGAAGCCTTCAGGAAGGACAAGAAAAGGTATCAGGCATTCAGGAAGGAAATGGAAAAGCTTGAGTAATGAAACGGAAATACACAGCCGATTTTGAGACAACAGTAGATGTCAATGACTGCAGAGTATGGGCCTGGTCCATCTGCAATATTGATGATGTAAACGATATTTATTATGGAACCGATATTTCAGGGTTCCTCAGCAAGTGCAATGAGCTTGCCAATTGCGATATGTACTTCCACAATCTGCGTTTTGATTCACAGTTCATCATCTGGTATCTGCTGAAGTCAGGATACAGGTTTGTGAAGAAAGAGGATACCTGTTCAATGTCCTTCAATACGCTTATCAATGGTGATAACCAGATATATGAGATGGAAATATGCTTCAAGGCCTACAGGATGGGCAAGAGGGCCTATTATCGCAAAGTGGTGATCTATGATTCTCTGAAGAAGCTTCCCTTTACAGTAAAGAAGATTGCCAAGGACTTTCAGCTTCCGGTTCAGAAGCTGACAATGGATTACATGGCACCAAGAGAAAGAGGACATCAGTTTACACCTGAAGAAAAGGAATATCTGAAGAACGATGTTGAGATTATGGCAAGGGCCCTGAATATTCAGTTTCAGCAGGGCCTTACGAAAATGACCATCGGTGCCGATGCCCTGTCAAACTACAAGAGCATCATCGGAAAGGACCAGTTCAGCAAGTGGTTCCCTGTCATAGATCCTGAAACAGACAGACTGCTCAGGAAGGCATACAGAGGCGGATGGACATATGTCAATCCAAAGTTTCAGAACAGGGATATCGGTGCAGGGAAGGTCTATGATGTCAACAGTCTTTATCCCTGGGCCATGAGGTACAATGTCTATCCTGTGGGAACGCCCTTGTACTTTGATGGAAAATACCAGGAGGATCTGAGAAGACCTCTGTACATTCAGAAATTCACCTGTCAGTTCAGACTGAAGAAAGGATATCTGCCCTGTGTGCAGATCAAAAATTCCCTTTTCTACAATGGAAATGAATATCTTGTGGAATCAGATGGCCTTGTGGATCTGACCATGTGCAATGTGGACCTTGAGCTGTTCTTTGATCATTATGATGTCTGGGATATCCAATGGCTTGGCTACTGGTCCTTCCAGGCCAAGGAAGGCATTTTCAATGACTACATTGATTCCTGGTACAAGGTAAAGGAGAAATCCACAGGTGCTGTCAGACAGCTTGCCAAGCTTATGCTCAACAATCTGTATGGCAAGTTTGCCACATCTCCGGAGATCATTGAAAAGATGCCTGTCATGGAAGATGGAGTCATAAAGTACAAGGTAGAAAGAAAGTATATAAAAGATGCCGTCTATGTTCCTGTTGGAATATTCTGCACTGCCTATGCAAGAAACAAAACGATCAGGACAGCACAGATGGAATATGACAGATTCATCTATGCGGATACCGATTCTGTGCACCTGGAGGGAGATTTTGAGCCTCAGGAAATGTCTTCTGTCATAGATGACTATAAACTTGGATACTGGAAGAACGAGTCAAACTTTGTAAGAGGCAGATTCCTGAAGGCCAAGGCATATGTGGAAGAAGAGCTGACAACAAAGGAAAAGTATGAGGCAAACCTGAAGCAGAAAGAGCCTGATGCATTGATCTATGAGCGTGATGGCCAGTATTACCATCTGAACGTAAAATGTGCAGGCATGAACGATGCCATAAAGCAGAAAGTCACCTATGACAATTTCAAGGCAGGCTTTTCAGAGGATGGCAAACTGGTACCTAAGAATGTTGAAGGCGGTGTGGTCCTGGTAAGCACAGAGTTTACGATCAAGGACTTTGAAATTAACAAAATTGTAGAGTGATGCTATAATCAAATTGTAGGTGTAATGCATCTATCATGTTTAAGGGAGATAAGAACCAAGGCTTGTAACCTCTTGTCTGATCTGTACCTGTGGTGAGGTAGGCATGACTGCATGAACACTTGCACTGATTGATTTGGATAAAGTCACTCCTACAGGGGTGGCTTTTCCATTTTAGAATGATATGGTAGAATGATATTAAGGAGAAACAGAATGACATGGAAAAAAGCCGTACTGGTGTTTCTTAAAAAATACGATTATGCAGTAACGCAAGAATGGATAATCAACAAAGTTGCATGGGCATTGTATCAAACATGGAAAGAAGCCGATGAAAAAGGAGAAACAGAATGATAGATATTTATGAAAAGATATGTGTGGTGATAGGACAGATCCTTTGTTTCTCAAAAAAGATATCCTGGGCTTCTGCACCGATCTTTGATGCAGAAAATGAATCTGTGGTGTTCATGTTCAGGGATGCAAACGGAAATGCCCTGGACATTTCCATTCCGTATTCATCACTGTCAAAAGCCCATGATCATACTTTGGAAACAATGGTATTTGACATCATGAGGAAACAGGACCTTCTATGAGCGTATGGTTTGATATCAACAGGGTACTTTCCTACAATGCCATGCTCAACTTTGTTGTTGGATACAGAGGTGTCGGAAAGACATACGGATCCAAACTGTGGGCTGTGAATCATTTTCTTAAAACCGGAAAGAAGTTCATATATCTCAGAAGATTCAAGGAAGAAGTGAATGGCGATGATCTGAAGACATTTTTCACACAGATCCAGGATGATCCGAAAATGAAGGACCATGAGTTCAATGTAGATGGAAGGCAGTTCTATGTGGATGGTAAACATTGCGGTCAGGCTTCCTATCTGACCATTCAGCAGTCAAAGAAGTCAGTTACCTATGATGACTATGACTTTATCATCTTTGATGAGTTCATCATTGAAAAAGGTTATCAGCATTATCTGCCAAATGAGCCTGCCAAGCTGTACAACTACATGAATACAGTATTCAGGCACAGAGACAACTGCAGGTGCATCTGCCTGGCCAATGCCATAAACTGGGCAAATCCGTATTTCACATTCTTCAAGTTCACACCGATGGATGGAGGATATCAGCTCATTCAGAATGGCACCATTCTTCTGAACATCTATGAGAATGAGGCCTATAAGGACATGGTATCCGAGTCAAGGTTTGGCCAGATGATCAAGGGAACCGCATATGAGGAAATGGCATTTAAGAACACCTTTGAGGATGTATCGGAGGACTTCATCAAGCCAAGACCTAAAAACGGAGTTCTTCAGTTCAATATTCAGTGGAAGGATAAAACCTATGGATGCTGGTTCAATCCTGTGGACTTTGAATTTGTGATATCAAACCGGATAAATAACGATGTAAACACCATCTGCTACACCACAAAAGACTACAAGCCAAATATGATGCTGATAACAGACAAGAAGCTCAGGGTAAACAATGAGCTCAAGCGTGCCTTTGTGAACGGATATCTGTTCTATGAAGACATGTATATAAGAAGTGACATGTACGATCTGTTCATGTTGCTGGGAGTAAGATAGAAGGGAGGATTTATGGAATATCAGAAAGAAGGACAGAAGCTTCTGGAACTGATCAACTCAAGAGGAATGAGCATCTACAGCTTTGCCAAGAAATGTCAGTATTCAAACGCAAGGATGTACAAGCTGTGTTCGGGTGAGTATGATGTAGGATCCATCAAAGTTTACAATGCCGTGATCTTTGCAAGGGTCCTGGGTTTTGAAACTGTTGATGCCTTTCTTGAGGCAATTGGAATTGATTTGTTAAAAGATTTACTTTAGAATGGAGGTAAAGATATGCCAAAGACTTTTAAAGACTTGATGTCAGAACTGGCAACTGATACATCAGAGAACGCAAAGTATTCAGCAGATGATATCCAGGATGTGATCAATGAGGTAACATCCAAGGATGCAAGGATTCAGGAACTGCAACAGGCACTGGAAAAGGCCAATAAGGATCATGAGGATCTGAAATCCAGGATTGTTGAAAAACTGTTTGCTTCAAAAGATGGTAAACCTGATCAGAACGATCAGGGAAACGATGATGAAGAGGAAGAAAAGACAGTCACGTTTGATGATCTGATTCTTCCGGACTACCGCAACAGAAATTAAACAAGGAGGAAAAACAAAATGCCTGACAACAATTTACAGGGTTTACAGGATGGAACCACATGGCAGGATGTAATGAGGGCTACCTATGCCGATATGTCTGCTGAGTTCCAGAACAGAATTGAGGGCTTATTTGATACTGATGCTGACCTGGCACAGTTCGGCAATGCCCTGATGAACTACAAACCGGGTGCAAACGAGTTCCTGTATTCACTGATCAACCATATTGGTCTGGTTAATGTAAACTACAGAAACTTTGAGTCTCCGCTCAAGATGTTCAAGAAAGGATGGATGGAGTTTGGAGATACCATTGAAGATGTCTATATTGAACCGATCAAGGGAATGCTGTATGAAGCAGAAGTTCCTAATGACAATCCGGGTGATGTATGGCAGACCTTCAAACCTGATCAGGATGTTGTATTCTACAAGATCAACAGAGAATGCGTATATCCTGTTACGCTCAATGAAAGAGTGATCAGAAGAGCCTTCATGTCCTACAGAGAACTGGATAAGTTCATTTCCGGTATCATGAGGCAGTTATACAATGGAGATGAACTTGATGACTTCTCCCTGACAATGAGACTTCTGGAAAACTATTCCGATGTCAATGGCCAGAACCTCTACTATCAGGTTCCTGTTTCTGAGGTTACTGATGAAACTACCGCAAAGACTTTGGTCAAGGCTGTCAGATCGGTAGTCAAGGGTTTAAGATTCCCTACCAGGGCATACAATGCCAAGGGTGTCCTCAACTGGGCAAGACCTGAAGACATGTACCTGCTTGTCACACCGGAAATCAATGCCATTCTGGATGTTGATGTACTGGCCAAGGCCTTCAACATGAACAAGACCGAGTTCATAGGCAATGTTGTTGAAGTTCCTGGATTCACAGGTACTAACATGGCCAATGTACAGGCCCTTCTGATTGATAAGGAATTTATCCAGGACTATGATACCTACAGAGATATCCTTTCCACAGGTGTCAATGCAAGACATCTTACTACCAACTATTACTATCATCACCAGGGCATCATGGCATGTTCTCCGTTCTACCATGCGATTGCCTTTGTTGCCGATACCTTTGCTGATCCGGCCTCCGTAACCATCACAGGCAATGCATCTGTGACCAAGGGTTCTCAGGAAGCTACAACTTACACTGCTGTAGTGGCAGGTGCCAATAGCGGTGACAAGGTTCAGTCTCAGGCTGTTGTATGGGAGATCCAGGGTGCACCTCAGTATGCATCCATCAACCAGAATGGCAACCTGGTAGTAGGTGCCAAGTTTGCAGGAGCATCCATTGTGATCAAGGCAACATCCGTACTGGATGATACTGTCTTTGCTACAAAGACAATCACTGTCGCATAGGCTGTGTTCTTTCATTTAATACCTTTCGGTAAGAAGGCAGGGTGACCTGCCTTTTTACTTTTGCTATAATGATATTAAGTTATAAGGAGGTCTATAATGGCAACTTTTCAACCTTTAGGGAAAATTGAGCTTATCAGAAATGTTGATATAGACATCTCATATACTCACCAGTATTATTTTAGAAATCTTGATCAGCAGGAGGACTTCTTTGAAAGTAAGGTGTTTCTCACTCTTGAGAATGGCACTTATCAGAGAAAGAATATAAATACTATTCAGGTTCCCTACCAGGCTGATGAGATTGCTGACTGCAAGTATTTGAGATGGCAGAACAGGAACTATTCAACAAAATGGTATTATGCCTTTGTTACATCCATTGACTACATCAATCCTGGAGTTTCACAGATCAATTATGTTCTTGATGTCTATCAGACCTATCTGTTCAATATGGTATGGAAGGAGTCATTTATTGAAAGAGAACATACACAAAGATGGACTACAGATTCACAGGGAAATCAGATACCTGTGATCAATACGGAACCGGAAGGCATGGAATATGGATCTGAATATCTTGTCCTTGAAGAAAAGGAGTTTGAACAGATCCCTGATGTCGGATGGATCGTATTCGGTTCTACCAAGATAGGAAGCACTGCTGTCAGAAATATTGGCAATATTCCTACTGGCATCATCTACACCTTTGTGCCTATCTCAACAAATCAGAAAAGGATCATCACATTTACAAGCAGTGGCAGGACCATCCTTGATGCAGGTGAAGCGTTAAGGCTGTTTGCAACAGATACAACGCTTGTCAATTCACTCTGTTCTGTTGTGTTCTATCCTTTCCTTCCGATCAGAGGTGTAAGCTACACAAAAAGTGGCAATACCATTGATCTGACCTTTGATGCACCGATTGATACAACAACACTGACAGGCGGTCTGACTACAGGAAACTATGTATTCCGCTTTACCGGACTTGTATCAGCTTCTGCTGACTTCATCGTTCCTGTGGATCTTAGAGATGATCAGCCTATTTATGGCGGTTTCCCTTCCTATACGGAATCCAAACTGCTGATGTTTCCTTATTCATTTATGGAACTTACTACCAAGAGGGGTGATTCTATGGTGGTCAAGATGGAATATCTGGTAGATCGTGCAACAGGGAATCCTCTTAGAATAGGAGCCTTTGGCACGATATCATCTGTAAATAAGATGGTATATGCTTTGAGAAACTACATGTCCGATATCAACGGATACAACATGATGAACGGCCTGGCCGATTCATCAAATTCCAATCTGCCGATCACCGATGACTATACTGCATCCTATATGCAGGCCAATTCCAATTCACTACGAGTGGCAGAATCAAATGCAAAGTATTCCGAGCTGACAAACCTGGACAATGCCTACAGGTCCTATGAAACTGCAATGTCAAAGAGATCGGCAGAAGGTGTCAAGGACATTGCAAGCGTGGCCGACAATACCATCACAGGCGGTCTGATGAGCGTTATAGGATCCCTGGTAGGATCAGCAGGCATGATGGTAGGCGGTGCAGGAAGCATCGGTTCAGGAATAGCAGGTGCTGTCGGAGGCATTGCCGATTATATCCAGTCAGGCAAGGAAGCTTCATCTGAATACTGGAACAGATACTATTCAGCTACTACAGATTATGGCAATGCTGTGGCATCTGTCATGGCCAAGAAGAATGATGCCAAACAGATCCCTCCAACATCCAAATCCCTTGGCGGTGACTATCTGTTCAATATGGCCAATAACTGTGACAAGCTGTATCTGATCAGAAAGACCATCTATCCGGAATACGCAAACAAGCTGTCTGAATACTTTAAGCAGTACGGCTACAAGATCAACCGCCTGGAGGTTCCATCCTTCAGGACCAGGCAGTCATGGAACTACATCAAGATGACAGAGCCTAATGTCTATGGCAATATACCAATGGATGACCTTATGCAGATCCGAGACATTTTTATCAAAGGTATCACATTATGGCATGGTGACTACATCGGTGACTATTCCAGAAGCAATAATGAAATTTAGGAGGTAAATAATGGGTAAAAAGACTAAGAGACAGGGCAGGTACATGACCAAGCCTTACTACACAAGGCTGTGGAGAATGAGACTTTCCGATCTTGCCTGCAACATGTTCCCCTACAAGGGAATGCCTGATGAGATCAACATGAATGCCGTATCCAAGATGGTCATGCTTGGAGGCTATGCTATTTTCTTTAAGGATAAGGACCTGGACAAGTTCTTCTGCCTTGAAGGTGCTTTGACCGGGGTGGATCCCTATGGGTATCCAACCTATGCCAAGCCTATCAGTAAAAACGTATCAGAGGGCATCATCTTTCCTGCGTTAAGGGTAGGAGAAGAATGCGTGATCATCTATGCCAATAAGGTCAGGAGTTCTGCCCTTCCTTATATTGCAGAGTATGCTGATAAACTGGCTGAGCTTGATGTTGCATTGAAGATGAACACCAGGGCCATGAAGCATCCTCTGATGCTCAAGACTACAGAGCAGAAGAAGGAATCCATCGCAACGCTGATGGCACAGTATGAGGATGATTATTATGTTGTCTTCCCTGATCAGTCACTGCTGGACAATACCTCATTGCAGGTAATGGACTTTAAGGTATCCGCATCGGAGATCCTGAATCTTCAGAAGGAAAAGGAAACTGTGATCAATGAATTTTTCAATGTCTTTGGCATTTCCGGTTCTGTTGAAAAGAGAGAAAGAATGATCAGTGGTGAGATGAATGCCATGATGGAACAGATTGCAGTAGGCAGAGAAATGTGGATGGCACCTCAAAGGGATGCCATTGAGCGTATCAATAAAATGTTTGGCCTGAATGTCTCCATTGATGTGCCAAAGTACATGAGTGAAAAGGAAGAGGCTGAACAGAAGGAGGAAACCAATGAAGAGGAATAATATCATTGTCGGCCAGGGATACACCATTCCTGTCTGTTCCATTGTGGAACAGATTTGGATGGATGGGCACCCGGATGAAGAATTTGATCAGCTTGAACCGCCTACCTGGAAGGAAGGTCTGCAGAGGATTGATGAGCAGATTGCCTATGCAAGACCGGAGATATTCTATTTTGACTATCCTTATTATGGAGATGCATCAGACAAGGAGCATCTGGAAAAGCACATCATTGAATCGTATTACACAAGAGACATCTGCTGTGATTCCATGATGCGATGGATCATGTATCTCAAGGAAAGAATGCAGGATATCATGCCCAAGTACAAAGCCTTCTATGATGCCCAGATACAACTGCTTGCATCAGACATCCTGGATCCATACCATATTAAGGAAACCAAGGACCTTGTTTCAAACAAGAGCACGATCAAAACAAACGAGTCTGTCACAAGCGGTTCCTCAAAGTCAGATTCCATATCGGATTCAAGTTCCGTTTCCAATACGGATGGAGTGGACAATACTGTCAGCAAGGATGTGAATAAACAATCCAATACACCTCAGGCTATGGCCTCTGCTGTGGATTCCGGAGATGAGATCCAACTGTCCTATCTGTCAGCCATGAATACAAACAAGAACACATCTGAAAATGACTACAACTCAAGCAGTTCATCCTCAGACAATTCAAAGACCTTATCCAAGCGTGAAGATGATTCTTCTTATCAGTCTTCCGATACAGGATCCGAAAACAAGGTGGACAAGATCATCCGGGACATCAAGGGTAATCTTTCAAAGATGAACAATGCACAATTGGTAAAAGACTATCAGGATGTTATACTTAATATAGAAAAGATGATAACAGATGAACTGGCAGACCTGTTCTATCTGATGTACTAAAGGAGGTAAATATGGACAGATTTGATCCTTTTGTTAAATATGCGGATGTTTATGGGGATATCATCAACTGGGAAAAGGATCCCATGAACAAGCCACAGAATCAGAACAAATACTTCTTTTCTGATGGCAAGACCTACTATGAGCAGATATGCAAAATGCTCAGGCTGATGTCTGTATTCAAGGAAGCCTTCAATCAGATTTATTCCAATGAAGATGAGATATCGGAAGCATGGGAGAACTTTGTAAACAATCTGTCTGCTTCTGTTGTGGAAGGCAGTGAACCGGATGTCACATTGACATGGACTGATGATTCTGTCAATTTTGAGTTCACGATGGTTCCGGGTGTTCAAGGTGATCCAGGTGTGGGCATTACATCCATTTCCTTCAATTCAGACTATACTATGACTATTACTTTAAGTGATGGAAATACCTATACCTCCATGTCACTTAAAGGTGAGACAGGCCCACAGGGCCCTCAGGGCGAAACAGGAAGCGGTTTGCAGATCCTGGATGTCTATGCTACTCTTGCCGATTTACAGTCAGCACATCCAACAGGACAGCCTGGAGATGCATACCAGGTAGGCAGTGCAGGAAACTATACTTTGTACATCTGGTCCTCTTCACAGTCAGCATGGGTTCCTGCAGGTTCTTTAGGTACAGTTTCACCATCACTTTCCAATCCGATTATGGATGGAACTGCATCAGCAGGTTCTCAGAATCTGTATTCCAGAGGTGATCATGTACATCCTACTGATACCTCAAGAGCATCCAAAGAAGAGCTTGATGCATTGATCAAAACTTCTCAGTCTCTGATAGACCAGAGCTTTACATACAGAGAGAGCCCCACCATTCAGAATGGCCTGGCAAGATTTGATAAGATCAAAGGAAATACTTTGGTGTGGAACCAGCTGGTAAATGTAAATGTAGCATCCAATTTCATAACATTCTCAGACAACATCATCAAATTGACTGGAACTCCTACAGGCACCATAAATCTGATGTCAAATTCGATTACTCACGACTCAACGCACAAATATCTTTTCTTGCAAGAGACCCTTGCTAACCCTAACAATATTACATTTTCTCTTGGCATGAGTAGCGGTTTTCCTTGGGTAAATAATGCCGGTACAGTAGGAAGCCATAGCAGTATCTATCAAAGCAACTACAATACAAGACTTGGTCTTTACGAAATCGCAAATAAAGACTTAACAGGCATCGAAATGACATGCTCTATATTCGATCTCAGCCGTATATTCGGGATAGGTAATGAACCGACAACAATAGAGGAGTTTACATCATTATTTACTCTTCCGTACTATGACTTTAATGAGGGCAGTCTTCTGTCATTCAATGGCACCGGATTGAAGACCACAGGAAAGAACCTACTTGATGAAAGAACATTAAGGAATGGTTATTTTGCTCCTACTGATGGCAGTTTTGTTGCTAGTGCGAACTACAGATTATTTGAACTGTATCTGTTAAAAGGCACTTACACTATCTCAACCTCTGATACATTTTATTATTTGAGATGGTGGGATAGTGTAAACCATAATATAAACGATAACAGAACAAGTTATACTTTCACATTGACTGAAAATGCGACAGTAAAGTTCTGCATGAGAAAAACAGATTCAAGTGCCTTTACAGAGCCATTTACCATGATGGTAGAAAATAGTGCATCAGCATCATCCTATGAACCTTATAAATCATCAACATTATCCTTACCTATATCTACATACTTTCCTAATGGCATGGCTTCTGCCAAAAATGTAAATAACAATACGATCGTATATGATGAACTGACAGCAGACAAAGCTGTAAAACGATTGGAGCAATATACCTTTACAGGAAATGAAACAATCAGCGGTATTACCAATTTAGGCACATACTACAGATGTTACTTGACTCTGCCAATTCCATCAAAAGGAACATATGCAACGAGATGGGAAAAGAATGTACCGAATGTTTATAATTACACAGATGATAATTTCCACTATTATGTCCAAAACAGTCAATTCTGGTATTTCACAACAGCATCAACTGCAGAAGCAATTATGGCTGAATTAACCGGTACAAAATTCTATTATGATCTTGCAACACCAACAGAAACTGCTGTTGATATTGACCTAGATTTTATGGCCTATGAAAATGGCACAGAACAGTTATTGCCTGTTAATGGTTCTGTTCCTTCCACAAGCCCTGTCATTGCCGATATGACCTATCTGAGCATTGATGATGCAATGGACTATATCATTGATAAGCTTGCCAATGTTCCAGAGAATACACAGCAGATACTGGATTCCCTGGAGGATGATGTTACTGATCTTCAGACAGATGTTGGTTCTTTACAGACTTCTGTATCCGGACTTCAGACTTCTGTTGGAAACATCAATACCAATATTGGCCAGTTATCATCTACTGTAGCAGGTCATACATCTTCCATTTCCGATATGCAGTCAGATATCAGTGATCTTAATACAGGGCTGAGTAATCTTGAGGATACAGTTACAGACAATACTTCAAGGATCGGAACACTGGAAAGCGGACTGTCTGCTACCAATGGAAATGTACAGAATCTTTCCACATCCGTTTCAGGGCTTGACAGTACAGTTACAGCACAAGGTGAAACAGTTACGGCCCTGGATAGTATTATTCAGGATATTTCAAACAATCCTGTTGTTGCTTCCCTTGGCAGTCATGAACTAGGATTTGTTGCGGCCAGTGTAAGTGCAACGCTTCCTGCAAATACAGGAACAAGGGTGACCATTCCTAAGCCTACCATTTTCCCCAACAACTATACACCTCTGTTTATTGTCGGAATGAACACAGGATCCTACAATGTTTCAATTTGTGAGATTCCACCTACCTTTGGAAACAATAATTCTGTAAAATGCTGGGTGTGGAATAATGGAAGCGAGCAGACAACTCAAATAACTTTATACATTCTGTGCATGAGACAGAGACAGTCACAGTAAGGAGGATATTATGAAAAACAATACTTATGATCTTCTGAAACGATGGGTATTACCTGTTCTGACAGGACTGACAACACTGGTCCTGACTGTAGGGGAAGCATGGAACATTCCCAACTACAAGGCCATTTCCATTACCTTTGGAGCATGTGCTACCTTCCTGGCATATGTTCTGAATGAAGCATCAAAGAACTACATGAAGGATAAGACCATTATCACGATTGCGGATCCTGATGATTCCCACATCGGAGGCTGATATGCTTCAATGGATTCAGGCCCTGTCTCCCCTGTTCAGTGCTTTAATTGGTGTAGTGAGCTATGCTACACTCACCAATTACCGACTGGATCTTCTTGACAAGCAGGTGTCGGAGATATCAACATTGAGGGCAGATGTAAACCAATTGGATAAAAGGGTTACGATCCTGGAGAATAATGCTCATGAGTAATCTTGATTTTAAGATCGTAATGCGAGCAGGAATCCCTGTTCCGGTTCTGATTGAAAAAAGGAAGGAAGAACCTAAAACGGAAGAAAAGAAGAAAGGAAAGAAAAAGAAATGATGAATTTTACCTTTAAACTTGCAGACAGCAAGGGAGATGAAATCAAGCCTCCGATCTTTGTACAGGTGAAGGCAGAAGACCTGGCATCAGCCAAGACAAAAGTAGATCAGCTTATGGCACCTACCTATGGCTATGGCCCTCTTGTCTCAGCACAGGAGATTCCGGAGCTGGAAAGTGAATAGCATTTATCTGGCCTGCAGGATGAACATGAGAAGGACACCTTCTCTGAAAGGGGAAGTCATTGAGGTCAAGGAAAGAAATCAGATCATCCCTGTCCTTGATATGACAGAAGAGATTGATGGATATGTCTGGTTCCATGTTCCCGGAGGATACATTGCCAATGTTGAAGAGGTATTCCTTCATGCTGAACGATATGAAACAGGAGACAATGAAAAGATCAGAAGCTTCATATCGGATGTGCTTGACAGTTCCCTGAAGGCTACATCACAGACAGTCAATGAAATAAAGAAAGCCTTGGACAAGTTCTGAGGCTTCTTTTAAAGGAGGAATAATATGGCATTTACACCGATATTGAGTGATAAAACGCTGGACTATATACGATACAATTCAAACTACAGAAACAGTGAAAGAGAGAATGCATGGGGAGAACCTGTCTATTTTGTACCATACAACAGACAATTAGGTCTGAATGGCTTCGGTGGTCCTCATTACAGGGAAGGATACAATTTCGGAAATTCCCCTGAAACTGTAAACGGAAACTGTACCTGGTGGTGCTGTGGCCGATTGCAGGAAGCAGAAAACAAGAACCTGATGTCTCTGATGGGATGGCAGTCACCTTCTGCAGATGGATGGTTCAATGCCTTCCAGGGCACCACATACTCAAGTGCAAGCCAGGCTGTAGCAGGTGATATCATCTGTTTCTCAGGCGGTGAAGATGGACATGTCATGTTTATTGAGAAGATTGAGAATGGCATTGTCTATATTTCTCATTCTGCATGGAGCTACAGGTCCTACTGGAATGGCATGGCCTGCAGGGTAAATTCCTATGCTGTCAGTGAGATATATGAAGGTGCCACAATTGACATGTACAAAGGCGGAGATTCCCCTTATTACGTTACAGTACAAGGCATCATCCATACAGGATCAGGAAGCCCTGGACCTGGACCGGAGCCTGAACCGGAAGAACCAACGATCTATATTTCACCTTCCTCCTATACAAAGACAATGGGAGCGGAAGAAGATTATGTGGACTTCCCTTTCACAATCACGATTGAAGGAATCCCTACAGGGGAATCCGCATCCGGAGGCAACACCTATCCTGGCCTTTCACGAGTAGCAAACACAGGATGGTCCTACAGTTCCTATGTGGTTGATGGTGTAATCTATCAGAGGGCAACCAAGTCACAGACATTAAGGTACACAAGAGAATCAGATGGGGAATACAGCGTAACAAAGCACATGTATTTCAATATGACATTCTCCAATGGATCCATCAATTCCGATACAAGAATGGTGATCAATGTAGAAAAGAAAAAGTCTAAGGGAGTTCTCTTCCTGGAATGGGATGGAGCAACTGTCATGATCTTGTGATATAATATGGGTATATTCATTTAGAGCCTCCTAGGATCAAAAGAAAAGGTCACTGCTGTGGCCTTTTCTAATACTTCCACCAGGATATGACTTTTACCTTCTTTGAGAATCTGCAACGATTGAGAAATCTTCTGAAATCTTCATAAAATTCAAATTCCTTCTCAAACACCTGGTCCGTAAGCAGATTCAGGCATCTAATCTGGTACATCTGACTTGATGCGGATATCCATTTCCACAACTTCATGGTGGGGATCCAGATATCCGGTCCTGTACAGTACATCAACAGTTTCCTTCATGGCACTCTGAATGACAGATATGATCTTCTTATCCCTTCTGCCCTTCATGTCTGTTTCAACAATCAGTGATTTTGTTTCCATTCTTTCCCTTTCTGTATCCAAGGCTGTTAAGCCATGTTTCCATCTCTGCTTCATTGATGTCAACATCTTCATCAACAAGATTATTCCTTCTGAATAACTTTATGACCTGATCCATTTTCATCTTTCCTTCTTCCCAGTTTATGAACAGAAGCTTATCAAACCTGGCTGATTCCTGTGTTGATAATAAGAGCCTCCTGATTTCCATATAACCTCCTAAATGACCTGATTCACAGGTGTAAGCTCAATCTGTGTCTGCTGTTGCAGATAATAATTTGACATATTTTCGGAAAGAGCCTCCCCTCCACAATAGTAGTCAATTACATCTCCATTCTTGTCTATGGCAATTTTGTATTCTCTGCCTCCAAGAATTACCGATGTGGGAACTTTATTTCTTTTTCCCACAAGATCCAGAAGTTCCTGATATCTCACTTTCTGCCTCCCTTCTTAATTTAAACTGCAAGTCTGCCACACTGCATAGAATGATCTGCATTCCCATTTTCCTGTCAAGCATCCGCATATAGTTATCCCTATTGGTGGAATGTTCTACTTCCAGGATCTGGTTTTTGATCATGGCTTTTACTTCATCAAGCAGTGCAAGCTTTGAGTTTAGTTCCTTTTCCAAAATAAATTTACCTCCTGTTTGCTTTTGAATTATGGGTGGAAAATTCCGTTTAAGGCATCCTGATTCAGAAATGCCCTTCTATTTCAATTGTACCATCTGATCCTTAAAACATCCCTTCCTTTCTCAGCCTTCTGGCCTGGCTGACTTTTAAAAATTTGAATTTCTCCCTGCCAGTGTTGTCCACGGACCCGGGTGTGCCGAGTTAGCCTAGGCTAACTAGCAGACCCATCCATACAGTGCCAAATGGTTGAATGTTCAACTATCACTCTATGGTTGACTCTGCTAAATAGTTGAATGTTCAACTATCTGCCAGGATCCGGGCCCTGCTGGCTGATCATCTCCAACAGAGCCACATAAAGAAACACAACAGGACCGACACAAGGCACAGCAGACCCCAATATATAATGATGCTTTTATATATGGCCTGTTTTCTGTCTTCTCTTCTCTGTGCCTCTTCTCTGGCCTCTGTCTGGTCTTCCTGCATGGCTTCATATTCTGTTAGAACGTTATGAAATACAGCCATAATAAGCCCTTGGCGGTCATATGTACTAATAGGCATCTTTAAAAGCTTACAATGATAATACATTAATTCATAATCGCTCAGGGCCTCACAGTTACGTTTTACGGCCTTGTATTGCTTGGCTCCGATCAGCTCACCAACCGGAGCCCCCAGGCCCTGCAGGTATAAAAGCGTTTTATAATCTGGTGTTTTCATTCTGTCTCATACCTCCTCACCTTGAAGCCCTCCACAGGGCCATTTCTGGCCCTCCTGGCAGGCTTTAAGGTAAGGCCAAAGCTTGGCCTTGGTCTGTATCATATTAACTCAACGCTTGCCCCACTCTTCAACAGATATTCAATCAGCTTCCGGGCCTGTGCTTTGCTGTAGCTTTCATTTAGCTGTGATTCTACCAAGATAACCCGGGCACCTTCCCAGACTTTCAAACCATCAGCAAGGCAGTTTTTAGCATGCTGTTCATCACACCAGAAGCTGTGCAGGCTGTAACAATCCGTTTCAGGGTTCGTGTATATCTCAATTAACAAAGCGTTACCTTTGTAAAGGTCTGTATAATACGGCCTGCCTTCTCTGTCTGTTCTCCTGGCTGTTCCCAGGTGTTCGCTCCAATACCAATTTAACATGTTCTTATTTCCTTTCTTGGTGACTGTCGCACCCTTGAAGCCTTCAGGAGCTAAGCCCTGCAGGCCTCAAGGCTGAAGCACTCAGCC
>Ga0326511_10001738_pt1 | contig 17956 bp, 21 predicted proteins | sample 0_2496_0518_D_FD_203701 | JGI IMG/M metagenome (GOLD analysis project Ga0326511, IMG submission 203701) | Bovine rumen microbial communities from UC Davis, California, United States - 0_2496_0518 | ecosystem: Host-associated > Mammals > Digestive system > Stomach > Rumen | place: USA...
TTTTTTTGATAAAATTTGGAAACTTTTGAATTTTGCACTATATTTATATATAAAGGTTGAGCAATTGCAAGTGCTTTGTTGGGGGTATTTTTATCATAGTCTTTAAACCCCCAACTTAACAACCCCCAAAAAAGAAGACTATGAATTTAATATAATTTTTTAAAAGACTATGAAATGTTTAATTTTGATTTATTGAATGAAGCAGTTTTTGATGTTGAATTAACTGACAAAGAATTTAGATTACTTTATGTTATTGCTAATAATGCAGCAAAGAATAACACCAATACAGTACAATTACATAATGGTTGGTTAATGGATAAATTGAATTGTTGTGAAAGACAAATAAGAAGGTTAACCAACGGTTTAAATGAAAAGGGTTATTTAATCAAGTCTGTATCTGGCACTTCCAAAAATAAAAATGCTAATAATTACACCTTAGAGAGGACATTACAGGCGGACAAAAATGTCCCCCTTAAAACAATAAACAATGCAATAAATTGCGCAGTTTCTAATGAAAACATTATTAATTACAATTTAGAGAGGACATTACAGGCGGACAAAAATGTCCCCCTTAAAACAAATTTACTAAAAAATGAAGATAAACTACAATATGATGACAAAATTGTGGACAAAAATGTGGACAAAAATGTCCCCCTTAAAAATAATAAAAAAATAAAAGAAAATATTAATAACTTAAGTACTATAGACATGAAGGATCTAGGACCTGAGGTATATGAAATAAAAAAAGAAAATAAAAAAGAAAAAGTGAATGAAATGAAAAACGCAGTTTTGAATGAAATGGAACGGAAAGACAATGAAATGATAACTTCAACGTCTGGCGAGAAAAACACTAACTTCAATCTGAAAGAACCGGTGTATGGTAACTTAACGGATGAGTTGTTTGATGAAATCTTTGGTATATCTTCAACTGAGGTTGATGATGATACCACTGGCGATAAGGTATCTGAAACAGAGAATGAAATGAGTGACAACGGAACGAGTGTAATGAACGCAAAGAGTGAAATGACAACTTCAACGCAGGGGAATATTATAACTTCAAACTCTGGCAATGATGAACATAAAGTTCAAAGTGATAAGGTTAATTGTTCAAAGCCCTATCTCACCCCCCAAATTCCGCTCGCCCCCCTCTCTTCCCCAAATAAAGCCGCTGGTGACGTTGAAACACCCAAGATGGAACAACTACCCACAAGTAAAGATAAAAACGCACCAGGGGGCAAAAAAACGCCAAATAACGCATATAACCTTCAACAATGGATGACCAAATACAATAAAATTATTTCTGATATTGAAAACACGGACGTTGAAGATTGCCATTTTGACACTCTTCTCGATGAGGGTTGCAAGTTAATTGAAAATTTCCCAACCAATGAAGGTAATTACAAACGTCAAATGCAGGATTTGCGCTACTGGGTAGCAAGAAAAGTTGACTTTCAAAAGTCTTTTAAAATAAGTGAGAAATGGAATAAATACTACAGAGCAGCATGACACCAATGACAGAACAATACCCATACCCCACATTATCAACCCAACAGTTAAAATATGCGTGGAAAAAAAGTGCTGTCACCAAAGAGGATGCCAAACTAATAACTAAATGGTGTAGAAATCCACAAAGGGTTAAAGAAGTTATAAGACGTTTCCATATTTGGTCGCTTAATCACCAATATTACGCAGATGAACAAACACGGCAATGGGTTGCAGAGAATATTGAACAAATAAAAAAAGATTTGGATATTTATGAATAATAATGATTGCTTAAACATTTTATTAAAAAAATGACTAACTATATAAAACTATTTAAAACAACTTCGCAATATGAGGAATATATTAACGGCAATGATGCTGTTTTTCCAAACGTCAGTGTGGCAAAAGATGCACCCAAAAAGGTATATTATAATCCAATTCCATTTTTTGCTAAATTATATTTAAATAACGGAGATGTAGTTGAGCTTCAAGGCAGTGGAGAATTAACACAAGCAATGATAACGCCATATAAAAAATCTGTTGTCCGTGCAGAAATTGGAAAATTGTGTAATAGCATTGGCAATAAATCATTCTATCAATGTTCAGTTCTTAGAAGTGTAACAATTGGTAACGGTGTAACAACCATTGGTAGTAATGCATTCATTAATTGTTCAAGTCTGACAAACATAACCATCGGTAACAGTGTAACAAGTATTGGTATTGCTGCATTCACTAGTTGTTCAAGTCTTACAAGTATAACCATTCCAAACAGTGTTACAAGCATTGGTAATTCTGTGTTCAATGGTTGTACTGGTCTTGTAAGTGTAACAATTGGCAGCGGTGTAACAAGCATTGGTGAATATGCGTTCAACTATTGTATTGGATTGACAAGTATAAAATCACTTGCAGTAATAGCACCTACAATACAAAGTAGTACATTCCAAAATGTTAAAACAAACGGTACATTAAGTGTGCCAATTGCTAGTAGCGGTTATGACATATGGATGGGTACGGGTAACTATTACTTAGGTAGTTATGACTGGAATTATGAATAATAGTTACTTATTTTTAAAATTAAACATTCCATCTTTTTTTAAAAAAAAAAAGGTGGATTTTTTATTTATAAGTTGATAACTTTTTAAATCTAACATATATTTATATATAGAATATAAAAGAATTATAATATAAAAATGGAAGAATGGAAAAAAATAACTGATTACCCAAATTATGAAGTGAGCAATACTGGGCAAATAAGAAACAGTAAAGGAAAGATTTTAAAACCTCAGCCAAACACAAAAAACAACTATTTACAAGTGATTCTTTGGAAAAATTCAAAAGGTAAATGTTGCTATGTTCATCGTTTGGTAGCAGAAGCCTTCGTGCCAAAAGAGAAAGACACGGACATTTATGTCTGGTTCAAAGATGAGAATGTGCAAAATAATAACGCTGATAATTTATTTTGGAAGAATGCAAAGAGAAACCCAAACCAAGCAAAAGAGGACGGTGAAAAATACTTTGGTTAAAAAGTATATGAATTATTCAAACCAAACACAAAAGTTTATGGCCGAGGTTGAAGGATTTTTGAAAAAGAAATATAATGAAATTCAACCCCATTGGGAAGGTCAATTACAACTTCTGGCAACAAATTATGACCTTTTTATCAAAGCCAAAGAACAAGTTGACGTTGATGGTTTATTGGTGAAAAATAGAATGGGAGGATGGGATAAACACCCACTGTTAACCACCATAAAGGATGCCAATATACAAGTGATTAAATTGATAAATGAGTTTGGCTTATCACCATCCGCAAACGGCAAGATAAAAGAAAAGTCCGATGATAGTGATTTTGAAATAATAAATGGTTTAATCAACGGTTAATGTTAGATAAAAAATATACGGATTATGCAGAAAAAGTAATTAACGGTGAAATTGTAGCGTGTGAATATGTCAAATTGGCGTGTTCACGCTATATGAATTTGTTAAAGCGCAAAGATGTATATTTCAAGCCAGAAAAAGCAGATAAAGTAATAAATTTTATCAAAAAGTTAAAACATTTTACTGGCAGTCATAACGGCAAACCTTTTATTCTGCAAGAATGGCAGAAATTCATTATTTATTCAATTTATGGCTTTTACAAAAAGGATGGTACAAGATTAGTCAGAAACGCATATATTGAAGTTGCAAGAAAGAATGGAAAAACAGCACTGGTTGCTGCAATGTGTCTGTATCATTTAATTGCAGACGGTGAGAACAATGCACAAGTTATACTGAGCGCAACAAGCGCAAAGCAAGCAAAGATTTGCTTTGATATGTGTTCAAACTTTTTAAAGCCTTTGGACGTTAACGGTAAATTCTTTAAGAGATATAGGGACACAATCAAGTTTGACGCAACAACAAGTTCACTTCATATTGTAGCAGCTGATGCAAGCAAGTTGGACGGTTATAATGCAAGTGCTTTTGTTTGTGATGAATTACATGAGTTTCCTGATGGCTCAGTTTTTAATGTTTTGGAAAGTTCACAAGGTATGCGTGAACAACCCCTTGGAATATGTATAACAACAGCGGGCTTTAATCTTTCATCCTTTTGCTATGAAATGCGTTCAAGTATGGTTGAAATACTCTATAATAAAAAACAAGATGATTCCCAATTTGCTATTATTTATACGCTTGATAAAGAAGATGATTATGACAATGAAGATGTCTGGCAAAAGTCAAGTCCAAATTTGGGTATAACGGTGAAAAAAGACTATTTAAGGCAGCAAGCCCAACAAGCAAAGAACAATCCAACATTATTAACTTCATATTTGACAAAATTACAAAACATATGGTTAAGCAGCAGTGAGGAATGGATAAGTTCTAACTACATAATGAAGGCACAAGACAAATTCAACTATTCCGATTTTGAAGAACCTTTTGCTTATTTGGGGGTTGATTTGGGTGCAACGTCTGACTTAACTTGCATAAGCTGTATGATACCATATGATGACAAATACTATTTCAGAAATTACTATTTCTTACCGTCTGAGTGTTTAAATACAAACCCCAATAGGGAATTATATAGGCTTTGGCAGCAGCAAGGAAATTTAATTGTAACTCCTGGCAATGTATGTGATTATGATGCAGCATTAAATGAGTTGATGAAATTAAATGAGGAAATACAAATTGTTCAGTTAACTTATGACAGTTGGAATGCCACACAATTTGCCATATCAGCCACGGAAAACGGTTTGCCACTGGTGCCATTTTCGCAATCAATTGCAAGTCTGAACAGACCAACAAAGGAACTTGCACGTTTGATTATGTCTGGAAAGGTTGTTATTTATGATAACCCAATTGATAGATTTTGCTTTCAGAATGTGGTAATCAAAAGAGATTACAATGACAATGAACGGCCAACCAAAGAAAGCTACAATAACAAGATTGACGGTGTGATGGCAATGATTATGGCATTGGGGGGATATTTAACTACACAGCACTGGGACAATTCTGTAACTTCTTTAAATTTTGGAAATGAATAAAACTATTTATAATAAATGATTTTTAAACAAGAAAAATGGGTAAAATCGCAAGATTTTTTGGATTAGAACAAGAAAAGAGAAATGAGGGATTGCAGTATGTAAGTTATTCAGATGCTTTAACCTTTGGGACTATGGTAAACAGATATTCTTCAATGAATATTTCAGCCGTTTTTGCTGCAACTAATTTGATTGCAAACACAATCGCAATGTTACCAATCAAAGTGTTAACCAAAACTGACACTGGTAAAAATGAACTTGAAAGCCATCCTTTGAATTTGGTTTTTTCTGACTATGACAATGATAATTTATTGTCAAGGTTTACACTGATTAAGATGATTGTTCAAAGTGTTATCCTAAAAGGTAACGCATTCTGTTACATTCAAAGAGCAAAGGATGGCACTGTGTTAGGTTTAAGATTTTTGGAAAGTTCTGATGTTCAAATTTATTATAACAAACACAAAGATTTACTTTGGTATGATGCACCAGTAATCAGCAAGAAACACATTGAGCCAATCAATATGTTACATTTTATTCTCCACTCATATGATGGTATAAATGGACTTTCTGTTTTGAGTTATGCAAGTAGAACTTTGGGAATAACAAATGCAAGTGAAAATGCTGCAAAGAATTTCTTTGAGAATGGTATGAATGTAAATGGACTTTTAAAGGTTAACACACCAATCTCACAAAAGCAAAAAGATGAAATAAGAAGCAGCTGGCAACAAGCATATTCTGGCAATGGTGGCGGACTTGCAATTATTAACGCAAATATGGACTACACACAATTGCAGTTATCGCCGGAAGATAGTCAGTTATTAAGTTCAAGACAATTCAATGTAGCAGATATTGCAAGATTTTTTAATATCAATCCTTTGTTATTGGGAGGTGAAAGTGGTGCAACTTATTCTTCACTTGAAATGTTACAGAATGCGTTTTTGGTTCACACACTTCAACCATATATAGCAATGATTGAAAGCGAGTGCAACAGAAAATTATTAAAACCGTCTGAAAGCAATTTGACTATCATTTTAGAAACAAATGACCTAATGAGAATTGACAAACAAGCGCAAGCAAATTATTATAAATCAATGGTTGATTCTGGCATCCTCTCAAGAAATGAGATTAGGAAAGAATTAGGTTATAATGGTGTAGAAGGTGGAGATAAAATTACAATCGCATATTCAGACGCAAAGCAAAACACCGTAAATGACAATAAAGAGGATAACACCAATGAGGAATGAAAAGAATATACAATAACTCTGACATACAAATCAACCTTAAAACAATAAGTGGGATAACTGACAAATTTATCATTAAGTTTTTCACCACCAACAAAGAGTTCTTTATAAGAAAGACAAATGAAAATGTTTATACCGTTGATGATGAAAAATATATCAAACTGAATTGGTCGGAATTACAAACAATTGGTGATGGTGTTTTGAATTACGTGCTTAATAACATAAAGGATGACTCTGATTATGATGATGGTGAATATAATAACACCATATCCAAAACAACCAATTATTATATTTGTTCAAACTTCAAGGTTGACCCAGAAACGGACAAGTCAATCTCAGAAATAATTGCAGAATTAACAGATAAAGTTGATGCGGAAATAACACGTTCAACCAATAAGGACGGTGAACATGATACTTTACTTTCAAATTTAAATAATGATTTGGATGACAAAGAATTTGTTATTTCCACGGCCCTTAATGATTTGAATAGCAACAAGGCATCAAAAACAGAATTAGAAAATGAAACAACAGCAAGACAAAACGCAGACACACAACTTCAGTCAAACATTGACACAAAAGCAAATATTGAAGACGTTTATGACAAACAAACCGCCAATTCAACCTTCGTTACAAAGGCAGAGTTACAAGAAATATTGAAAAAAATAAATGGTGGTAAATATTAAAATAAATCATACAAATATATAAAATATGTATAAGATATTTGAAACATTAGCAGAATATAACCAGTTCACAGATAATGGTACAAACCTAACAAGTGGTGTTACTTATTATATAAAGGAGGATAATTCAAGCCATTTCCAAACCAACAACATTGACGGTGAAGAAAAAGTTTATAATATGATGGATAATGAAGATTTGATTGACTTTATTGAAAGAGATATTACAAGCATAACAATTCCAAGCGGAACAACAAAAATTAGTAACAGTGCTTTCAGAGGTTGTTCAGGTCTGACAAGTGTAACTATTCCTAATAGTGTTACAACTATTGAACAAACTGCATTCTATCAATGTTCAGTTCTTAGAAGTGTAACAATTGGTAACGGTGTAACAACCATTGGTAGTAATGCTTTCAGGGAATGCTCAGGTCTTACAAGTGTAACCATTCCAGACGGTGTTACAAGTATTGGTAGTAGTGCATTCCAAAAGTGTACAGGTATTACAAGTGTAACTATTGGTAGCGGTGTAACAAGAATTGATAGAAATGCATTCGGTTATTGTACAAGTCTTACAAGTGTAACTATTCCTGACAGTGTAACAGAAATGGGGGTAGGTATGTTTAGTCAATGTACATCTCTTAAAAATGTTGATTTAGGTAATGGAATAACACATATTGGAGAAGGATGGTTTCATAAATGCTCTAACCTTACAGAAATAAACATTCCACAAGGTGTTACAAAAGTTGAACGTTTATCTTTTGGAGAGTGTACAAGTCTTACAGATATTGTTTTTAGTGATAATTTAAAAACAATAGGAATTAACGCTTTTCAACAGTGTTCTAACCTTAAAAATGTTATTTTAGGTAATGGATTAACAAGCATTGGTAATAATACATTCCTTCTATGTACAGGTCTTACAAACATAACTATCCCTAACAGTGTTACTAACATTGGTGAAGGTGCATTCAATCAATGTACAAGTCTTACAAGCATAACTATCCCTAACAGTGTTACAAGCATTGGCGATATAGCATTTGCTTCTTGTACAGGACTTACAAGTGCAACCATTGGTAGCGGTGTTACAAGTATTGGTAATAATTTATTCAGTGGTTGTACAAATCTGACAAGCATAGTTGTTGACGGTGACAACACTGTCTATGACTCAAGGGATAACTGTAATGCAATAATTAATACGTCAACAAATGAGTTGATATTAGGTTGTAAGAATACTGTCATTCCGGACGGTGTTACAAGTATTGGTATTGTTGCATTCAATACTCATACAGGTCTTACAAGCATAACTATTCCAAACAGTGTTACTAACATTAGTAGGTCTGCATTCTTTAAATGTTCAGGTCTTACAAGCATAACTATTCCAAACAGTGTTACTAACATAGGTCTTTATGCATTCAATGGCTGTACATCTCTTAAAAATGTAATTGTTGAAGCAACAACACCTCCAACATTAGATGCACAAGTATTTGACAATAATGCAACTGGAAGAAAAATATATGTACCAGATGAAAGTGTTGAAGCATATAAAACAGCAACAAATTGGTCGCAATATGCTACCGATATAAAACCATTATCAGAATATGTTGATGAATAAAAAGGATATATTCATCTTTATGCGGATAAAGCAATTAACAAATATGTAATAAAATAATTCAGTAAAAATATATAAAAATTATGTATCAGATATTTGACACATTAGAACAATATAACCAGTTTACTAATAATGGTACAAACCTAACATCTGGCGTAACTTATTATGTTAAGGAGAATAGTTCAAGCCATTTCCAAACCAACAACATTGATGGAGAAATGAAGAAATATGAAATGAAAAATAATGAAGATTTGATTGACCTTATTGAAAAAGATATTACAATATTCAATATTCCAAATGGGACAACTACTATTGGTGGTGGTGTATTCACTTATTGTTCAAGTCTTACAAGCATAACAATTCCTGACAGTGTAACAAGTATTGGTATTGCTGCATTCACTAGTTGTTCAAGTCTTACAAGTGTAACAATACAAGCAACAATACCACCAACATTGGGTAAACAAGCATTTGACAATACCAGCGCAAATCTTGTCATCTATTGTCCTGCAGAAAGTCTTGAGGCATATAAGGCAGCAACAAACTGGTCAAGTTATGCAGACAGAATTCAACCAATACCAACAGAATAATAAAAAACAAAACAATATAAGATACCATGACACAAGATAAAGACAACAAAGCCCACTGGATAGCAGATGAAGGTAAAGTATTTAAAAGAATTTCAGACGGCTTCATTTTTGGTAATGAAATTTATTTGGGTTATACATATTATATCAACGGAAAGAAACTACCAGAGCCAAAATTAGAAGTTATTGAAGATTTTGAAGAGGTTGAAGATATTTATAATAAAGAAGTCCAAAATTAAAATATATAATGGAGAAGGAAATCAGAAATATTGCACTTAAAATCAACCGTTCAGACAAAGAGTCAAGAATGGTTGAAGGCATTGCAATTGTCTTTAACTCAGATTCTAATGATTTGGGTTTTATAGAGCAGATTGCACCAGAAGCAATCGATGAAGATACCATTGCGAGAAGTGATGTATTTTGCTATCTTAACCATGATGAGTCAAGGGGAGTTCTGGCACGTTGTAACAATGGCAAGGGTTCACTTGATTTGTGGATTGCTGAGGATGGTTTGCATTATCGTTTTGAAGCACCAAAAACCCAATTAGGTGATGAACTTTTAAGCTATTTGGATAGGGGAGAAATTACAAGTTCTTCATTTGCTTTTACCGTTGCAAGTGACGGTGATATCTGGTCAAGGGATGCTAATAGCAAACTTCACAGACGCATTACAAAAATTGACAGACTGTTTGATGTTTCACCAGTTTTTCAACCCGCTTATTCTGCAACAAGTTCAACCAGAAGAAAAGTTGATGAACTTCAAAATTTAAAAGAAAAAATTGATGCAATTCAGAAGGAAATTGACGCATTATAATTGATTTTTTCTTTAAAAGAAACTATTTATATATAAAATACAAATTACTAATTAGACATTATGAAAAAAGTTAATAGTTTACAAATCAAAGACCAAAAAGCGCAGTTAAAGAAACGGGCACAAGAAATAATTGATACCGTTAAAGTTGAGATGCGTGATTTGACAGATGAGGAAACAGAAGAGATTGAAGATATTAAGAAACAGATGAAAGAAAAGGATGAAGAGTTAAAAGCACTTCAAGAAAGACTCGATAAATTATCTGTTGAAGATGATGAAGAAGAAAATGAAACATCCACTGAAAAAGAGGATGACAAAGAAGAAAATAAAAGAAATAATAATATTATTACTTCAAAAATGAGCAAGAAAAATTTTTCATTAGTTAAGGCAATCAGAAGCATTGCCAATAATCAGCCTTTGGATGACGTTACACTTGCAGTTATCAACGCAGGTCAGGAAGAAGCAAGAAAAGCAGGTGTTAACGCACAAGGTCAAATACAGTTACCAACTGAGGAAAGAGCAACCGTTACAGTAGCCGCAGAAGGTGAAGATGTAGTTGCAACAGAACTTTTTGACATTTTAACCCCACTCCGTGCAAAGAACGTTTTAGTTAACGCAGGTGCAAGATTTATGGGTAATCTCGTTGGTAATGTGCAGGTACCTATTATGACAAAATCAAACGTTACCTGGGAAGGTGAAGTTGCTTCCGCAAAAGACGGTGCAGGTACTTTCAGCCACAAGACTTTGAGTCCAAAACGTCTTACAGCATACGTTGATATTTCCAAACAAATGATTGCACAGGATTCTATCGGTGTAGAGAACGCTATCAGAACAGACCTCGTTAACGCTATCAATGCCAAATTGGAGGAAACTGTTTTAGGTGATGCAGCAGGTACTGCAACAATACCAGCAGGTATTTTCAGTGAAATTGAACCTACCGCAATTACAAGCTTTGCAGACATTTGCGCAAAAGAAGCAGAAGTTGAGGATGCAAATGTTATTGGTGACTGCAAATATATCCTTTCTAACAAGGCAAAGGCAGCTTTAAGAGCAATGGCAAAATCAAGCAAGTCAACTCAGCTTGTATTTGAAAATGGTGAAATTGACGGTACAGAAGCACTTAATACTTCAAATGTAAGCGAGAAGAAATATGTTTATGGTGACTTCTCCAACCTTGCAATTGGTAGCTGGGGCGGTGTAGACCTTACTGTTGACCCATATACAAAGGCAGGTGATGGACAAATCAGAATTGTTGTCAATATGTACGTTGATGCCGTTGTATTACGTCCAGAAGCTTTTGCAACTGGTTCATTGGCTTAATAGTTAGTCAACAAATTTATAACTTCATATCACTTTTAGGGTAGGGGTGAATAACAGTAACCCCACCCATTTTAAAAAAATAAAGACAGTAACAAATAACAAATGTACTTACAACTTTATCAAATCAAAAAGCAACTTAATATAAATGAAGACTTCCATGATGATGATGAATATTTGGTTGACCTTGCCAAAGTTACTGAAAATATAGTTCAAAAGCATATTGACAGAGAACTGGCAGAATTGGAAGATGAGGATGGAAACATACCAAGTCCATTAGCACATGCAATGTTACTGTTGATAGGCACATATTATGCAAGCCGTGAAAGTGTGGCTTTTGTTTCAACCACTGAATTGCCCCATGCCTATGATTATATAATTGCACTTTATAAGAACTATGACGGTTCACACAAAGGAACTTCAACGTTATAAAAAGGAGGGTTAAAAATGATTGCAGGCAGATTAAATGAGGTGATAAAGATTTACAAACCACAAGAAACCATCAATGAATATGGTGAACGTGAATTTGAATTTGTCTATTACTACACCACAAGGGCAAAAGTTGAATATAACACTGGCAATAGACTGAATGAAAATAATGAATTGGTTTTCAGTTATAACAAAACTTTCAACGTCCGTTCTTATGTACCTTTAATAGAAACCTATCAAATAGAATGGCAGGGCAAAAGATACAGAATATTGACGGTTGAACACCGTCGAGAATATAATGACATGGTAGTTAATACTGAATTGATAAATGAATAATATTGTTACAATAGATTCCAAACAAGTTGATGAATTGTTAGACACTCTTTCAGATGATGAGTTTAAAAGAAAAGTTCTTTTTGACGCAGTTAAAGAGGGTGCAAAGGCACTTCAACAGAACACAAAAAAACTGTTTAGGCAGTCAATGGGAGATAGTGCAACGCATTATTCAAAATATATCAGAAAACCATTTGAAGAAGGTGTAAGTGTCAAAGGAGATAAAGCCTATATTGAAGCAAGTGTTTCAATTCTGAATGATTTTAGGATGAAGTTCTTTGAAAAGGGTACAAGAGAAAGAACCACAAAAGGCAGAAAAATAGTTGGCTACATAAATTCACACAGACTAAAAAGAGAGGGAAAAGGACACAACACTGGTTCAATCAAACCACTTTACTTTTTCAGAAAAGCAAGACAAAATGAAACGGCAATAAATGATGCAATAACGCAATCCATAAATAACGCATTAAGCAAGTTGAACAAATGAAAAACTTTGCAATCGGTAAAGAGTTAAACAGAATTTTGACAGAAGCAAATGTAACGGGGATAACAAATAAAATATTTCCACTTATCGCAAATGCCAATACAACTTTTCCATTTTTGGTTTATAGAAGAAACTACTACAGACCAACAACCAATAAAGATTTGGAAGATGAAATTGTGGGGGTTGAAATTGTTATTGCTGCAACCAAATATGAAGAGAGCGTTGTTATTGCGGATAGCGTTGCAAGTGCCTTATTACACAAAGAAACTAATATAATTGATGATATACAAATAAACAATATGTATGAAGATTTTATTGATGATACATTTCTTCAACATATCAACATTGATATTTATATAAAATAACTGACAATAAATTTATAAATTTATATACGATGAGTAAAATACGTGGAGGAGATTTGATGCTTTTTTTAGGCGGAAAGTCAATTGCATATGCAACAACACACAGTTTGGAAATAACTGGTGAAACCGCTGACACTTCCAATAAAGATGAAGGCGGTGGTGATTGGGCTTCACAGGAAGTTTCTATTTTAAGTTGGACTGCTTCAAGTGAAAATCTTTATTCCGAGGAAGGTCAAGGTGATAACTTTGATGACCTTTTTGACTTAATGGTTGCAAAAACTCCAATTGATGCGGTATTTGCAAAGAAATCTGAAAATGCAACAGAAGTACCAGAAGGCGGTTGGACTTCAAAGAAACCAAGCTATGAGGGTAAAGTGGTAATCACTTCATTAAGTCTTAATGCACCAAACGGAGAATATGCAAGTTATACCGCACAGTTCCAAGGAGTCGGCAAACTTGAGAAGAAATTGGCCTAACAACCCCAAACCCTAATAAATCAATAAATAATATTGATGAAGAAATGGAGGGTTAGATGGATAAATTAAATGGGATAATCATAAAGGTTATCCCATTTTTATTGACTTTATTAAAAGAACAAACTATTTATATATAGACAATAAAGAATTATAAGAAGAAACTATGAAGGAAATTGAAATCAACGGAAAGAATTACAAACTTAAATATACAATAAGAAGTTTGTTCATATGGGAGCAAATCACTGGCAAATCATTCAAAATTGAAAATATGTTGGATAATTACCTTTTCTTTTACTCAATGATTTTGGCAAACAATCCTGATAATATTTTGAGTTGGGATGACTATATCAATGCAATGGATGAAGACCCAATGTTATTTAAAAGAATGACAGATATTATAGAGGAACAGCAAAAGAAAGACAATCTTTTCACAAATGAGGAAAAGACCAAAAAGGGGTCAAAAAAAAAGTAAGTGTCAGTGAACTTTATGCTATTTTGACGTTACAAATGGGTTTGTCACCAGACTATGTTTTGGATAAAATAGAATGGTATGAGATAAATGCACTTATGAAGTACCAATATTATTCAATAATTGACAACTGGGAGCAAGCAAGACTCATTGCATTTATGATAGCACAAACACACTCAAAGAAAAAATTAAAACTTCAAGATATTGTGCCGTTTACGTGGGAAGAGGATGAAGAAAATGAGGATAACAAACCAATCACAAAATCTGAAATAGAACGCTTAAAAGCAAGGGCGCAAAACTATTTATATAGTAAGAATAAGAAAATTGAAAAAAGGAAATAATGGCTCAAGCTCAAGACTATATTGTTAAATTGCAGGGACAGGATAATTTAAGTTCAACCATTAAAAATGTGAAAGATGAACTTAATGCCACTGGTCAATCTGCAACGCAATTGGATAAGATACAAGCAAAATTTGAAAAAATACAATCTTCAAGTGCACCACTAAAAAGACAAATGAGAGATTTGCAGGCAATAATGGCACAAATGAATATGGACGGTTTATCTAATACATCCCAATTCACTGAAATTGCCCAATATGCAGGTCAAGTTAAAGACGCAATGAGTGATGCACAACATGCCATTTCAAAATATTCTTCTGATACCGCTAATTTGGATGCCCTTGCAAGTGCTTTCCAAGGTATTAGTGGCGGTATTAGTTTGGCAACTGGTGCAATGAATTTGTTTGGAGTTGAGAATGAAAATGTGGAGCAAGCAATATTAAAAGTTCAAAGCGCAATGGCATTACTGAACGGTGTTCAAGCAATCGCAAACACCTTGAATAAAGATAGTGCCTTAATGCTTAAATTAAAGGCAATTGGTTTGGGTACAAATGCGGCAGCACAAACAGCAAACACAGTAGCAGAAACAGCAAATACAGCAGCCACAACAGTCAATACAGCTGCAAGTGGTGCAAACGCAGCAGGTAAGACAGCCCAAACAGCAGCAACAAACGCTAACACGGCAGCAACAGCAGCAGCCACAAACGCACAATTAGCCAATAACGCAGCAGTTTTGGCAAACCCTTATGTTTTGGCAGCAGCAGCAATAGCAGCACTGGTAGCAGGAATTGTTATTTGGATAAGTACAATGGACAATTCAACTGATAGTCAAATTGCACTTAATGCAGCCGTTGATGCCTTTAATCAAGCAGCCGATTCAGAGATGCAGAAGTGTGCGGAAAGCATCAATTTATTTAACAGACTTAAAAAGACTTATGACGATTCTGGTACAAAATTAAATGAGTTCAGCAAAAAACTCATTAACAATACAACAGCCCAAAGGAAATTAGGTGTTACGGTTAAAACCGTTGATGATGTCCATAGATTATTTGCCAATAATACACAAGCATATCAACGTGCAGCAATTGCAAGGGCAAGCGCAATGGCAGCAGAAGCAGCACAAGCAGCTTTATTGGGTTCAACTCTCGCACAACTTTCAACAATGTATGCAAGATTACAAGCAAAACAGGAAGTGAATTGGAGAGATATGCGCAAAGTTGTGGAAGCAGCCGGATATTCTGCACACCAGGCAGATGAGATAATGAAAAGTGCCGGTTTTAGGTATATCAGTGAAGGTATGGCTTATGGCAATATTGCAAGTACTGGTGGCGATTTGCAAAAACTTATTGAAATTATCAGCAATGGCGGAGCATTTAAAGCATTAAGTAAAATTGGTGAAGGATTCAAAAAGACCTTTTCAGATATAAATGAAATTGACTTTAAAGGATTGCTTACAAATAACTTTAATGCCTTACCAGATGAGGTTGAAAAGAGTGCAACAAAGGCAGCAAAAAAAGGACATGAAGCGGTAAAGAAAGAAACAAACAAAACAAAAGATGAAATTAAAAAAGTTCTTTCAACAATAGAGGGATGTGATGCCATTATACAAGAGGCACAAAAAGATTTGAAAGCACTTGATAAAAACAGTGCAGATTACGCCCAAAAACAAGAAGAACTTAAAAACACAATATTTGCCGCAAGGGTTGCAAAACTTGCCCTTATTGATGATAGCACCCTTTCTGGTTTAGCTGAAACAAAAAATATCATTCAGCAAATTATAAATGATTTGAAAGACCCAAAAGAAATTGAAAAGTGGCAGAACAAACTAAATGAGGTTAATGAAAAGGCATATCAATTTGCTGTGAATATGGCAAAAAGTGGCTCACTTGAAAGCCTTAAAAAAGAACAATCAGCACTTGATGCAATCATTAATAGTTTGCCAGAGGGTTCACCAGAACTTGAAAAATGGATAGCACTTTGGAGAGAAGTTACCAAAAAAATAAATGATGCCAATAAAAAGATTGAAGACCTTAAAAAGGGTATAGAGGAAGGCAGCGTAAAGAAGTTACAAGATGAAATAAAAGAACTTCAAGACCAACTTCAAAACAAAAATCTTGATGTTAATGCGAGATTGAAGATAAGCAAAGACATTACACAACTCCAAAAACAAGTTGATACTTTAACCAAAGGACAAGTTACAATTGAAGCAAAAGTTGCACCATCATATATAGTAAAAGGTTCAGATGATGACAAAAGACAATCATTACAGAATGCACAATCAACCATTAACCAAATAAATGAAGATTTTAAAAATGGTATAATAACAAGCCGTGAAGAGGCAAAGACACAAGTTGCAGCAATAAATGAAGAACTGGCAAAATTGGGATTAAAGCCAATTCATATACATTTTGAAAGTGACTTTGACAAAATGATAGATAAGATAAATGATGGTTTTTCAAGCGTTGACTCCATAATCAGTACAGTTGATTCAATACAATCATTATCCAATGCTATTTCAGAAGGTGCGTCCGCATGGGAAATATTTAAATCAGCCGTTTCAACCGTTGAGAGCGTTTTATCAACCATTTCAACCGTTATGTCAACTGTCAATGCATTCCAAGAAATATTTAATACAACAAAGTCAGTAAGTGCAGCCCTTTCAGGCAGTGAAGCAGCAGCCACAACAGCAGCCACAACAGCAGTGCAAGGAAAAGCAGCAGTTGATGCAGAAACAGCAGCCACAACAGCAACAGCAACGGCAGCATTAAAGGCACAAGAAGCAGCATATTTGGATATGGCAGCAGCAGCAATTTTTGCAGCCCATGCGAGCATACCTTTTGCAGGCGTTGGAATTGCCAGCGGACTTGTATCAGCAATGATGACAGCAATGACAGCACAACACACGGCATCATTGGCATTGCAAGCATTTAAAGACGGTGGTATTGTCGGAGGTTCATCATTCTATGGTGACAAAGTTATTGCACGTCTAAACAGTGGTGAGATGGTATTAAGCAAGAAACAACAGACAAACTTGTTTAACGCTATTGACAACGGAATGTTTGGGGTTGGAAAAACTGAAAATACAACAATTAGCTTCAAGTTAAAAGGTTCAGACATTTACGGTAGCCTTAAAAATTTCACCAATATTAAATCAAAATCATCTTCAATTAAAGGCTTTTAAAAATGAGATTTATAGGACAATTTAGAAATATAAACAATGAGTTGGTAACGGTACAGATTACAACCAACAATGAAACCACACCAGTTACGGAAATAACAAGGGAAAACGGTTTGTGGTTCTCAGCTGAACCAATACAGATTGAAACTGATATAGATGATACCTTTGAACATTTAATAAGAAAAAGTTGTACCATCAACCTTATAACAAACGGTTATGTAGGCACTGAATTATTTGCTGATAATGCCAGAAGCGTTGAAGTTGAAATTACAAAAGGAAATGATTGTCTGTTTCACGGATATTTAGAGCCAAATACATTCTCACAACCATTTGCAAAACCTATGGAAGAATTCAGTCTTAATTGCGTTGACAGTCTTTCCACACTGCAATATTACAAATACAATGATATAACATTAACCAATTTTGATGATAAAAAAACTGTTGCAGATGTTGTTACTTTCAAAGACATTTTTGACAAAATATTTGATGCAAATAATGGTATTGGTGGAAATTCAATATACTATGATTTGTCAAAAGGTATTACACAAAACAGAACAAAATATATATTTAATGATTTGGCGATTGCTGAACAATATCTAATAGGTGAGGACTATGATGACACATGGACTTATGAGGATGTTTTAAATGAAATT
>Ga0326511_10001739_pt1 | contig 17955 bp, 12 predicted proteins | sample 0_2496_0518_D_FD_203701 | JGI IMG/M metagenome (GOLD analysis project Ga0326511, IMG submission 203701) | Bovine rumen microbial communities from UC Davis, California, United States - 0_2496_0518 | ecosystem: Host-associated > Mammals > Digestive system > Stomach > Rumen | place: USA...
ATTCAGTCGTGGATCTCGTTCGCGCGCGAAAAATCGCTCGGCAATCTCGGCGCGGCGGGCTGGAATACGTTTGCGACGGCGTACAACACGTACAATGCCGTTCAGAGTTTCGGACCGGCACTTTCGAGTGTCACGGACAGTCTCGGCGGACTGTTTGACGGTGACGGGGACAGTGACAGTTCGGCGATGCGCGTCATCCTTCTTGCCGCCATCGTTCTGCTTGCCGGCATTATGACGACAGTCGTCATTGTCCGCCGCTATGAGGCGACGCTTCCGGTTTCCGAGGAACTTCGCCGCGGCACCCGCGATCTCGAGTATCGTTAAAAAGACGGAAGTCCCGCTTCGGCGGGGCTTCTTTTTTTTTGCGGAACGGGCGTATGCAAGAAACGTAGCGCCGCCGCGCACTCTGTTGTATAATGGTAGCCGAAATATCGTTTGCTAGTTTTAAGGGGGATTTACTTTGCAGAGACCGGATGCATTCCTGTTTGACATGGACGGCGTCATCCTCGACAGCGAACCGATTCATTCGCGCGTCAAAATGGATACGTTTCATCATTTCGGGCTGACGTTTGACGAGAACCGTCTCGTTCACTATATGGGGCGGACGAGCGAAGTCATTTTCGGCGAAGCGATCGAGGCGCAGCACCGTACAGATCTGACGCTCAAGGAAGTCGTCGATTATAAACACGATCGTTATCTCGAAGTCCTGCACAGCGGCGTCATTGACACCGTGCCGGGTTCGCTTGAACTCATCCGCACGCTTCATGAGGCGGGGATCCCGCTCGCGCTCGCGACGTCGTCGTGGGAAGTCGTGATGAATATCGTACTCGACCGGCTCGATCTGCGCCCGTTCTTCACATCGGTTCTCTCCGGCAGCCAACTCCCCGAAAGCAAGCCGAATCCCGCGATCTATACGATCTCGGCAGATCGTCTCGGCGTCAAACCGGAGCGCTGCATCGTCGTCGAGGACGCGGAAACGGGCATCCTCGCGGCAAAACGCGCCGGGGCGTTCTGCGTCGCGTTCCGTAATCCGCATTCGGGAGCGCAGGATCTCTCGCTCGCCGACACAGTTGTTGACGATCTCGCGGAGATCCCGAAACTCATCGGCATCCGCTGATACGGAGCGTTCGGAGTCCGTATTTGCCGTCAATGTGCCGGGCGGTGCGGCCAGGTCATTCGCTGACATGCCCGCTTTGGAAACCGTCGGAGAAGCGCGACAAATCGACGAAAATGCGGTATAATAAACCTGATTAAGCCTGAAACCGGCAGAACGGAAAAAGTAAACGCTTTCCCCGTGCTTCCTGCCGGTTCGTTTCGGAGATTTCTGGAGGGATACGGTTATGACAGCAATCAAAAAAGAAGATTTCGGCAAAATGAGCGACGGCAGCAGCGTCGATCTCTATACGCTGACCAATGCACAGGGCACGGAAGTTCAGATTACGAACTACGGCGCCCGTCTCGTCAGCTGGCGTGTCAAAGACAAGGACGGCAAAGTCGTTGACATCCTGCTCGGGTATAAAGATGCTCCGTCGTACGAAAAAGATACGGCAAGTTTCGGCGCCCTCGTCGGACGCCATGCCAATCGTATTGCGGGCGGCAAAATCCTCATCAACGGCAAAGAATACCAGCTCGAACTCAACACGGGCTCCAAGAAACAGAACCACATCCACGGCGGTGTCAAAGGCTTCCATTATCATATCTGGGATGCCGAGGAAACGCCGGAGGGCGTTAAGCTGACGTATCACAGCAAAGACGGCGAAGGCGGCTACCCGGGCAATATGACGGTAAGCGTCCTCTATTCGCTGTCGGATGACAACAAATTGACGCTCGATTATACGGCCGTATCCGACAAAGATACGATCTGCAACCTCACGAACCATGCGTACTTCAACCTTGACGGCTACGCATCGGGCTCCGTTCTCGACCAGAAAATCCAGCTTTTCTCGGATCTTTACACGTGGGCAGACAGCGAGTCTCTGCCGGACGGGCGCATTCTTTCCGTCGAGGGCACGCCGATGGATCTGCGCAATTTGACGCGGATCGGCGAGCATATTGACGATGACTTTGACCAGCTCAATTTCGGACGCGGCTACGATCACAACTGGGTCATCCGCAAAGAACCGCTGGTTGACGGCCTCAAAAAAGCCGCTCACGCCGAATCGGACAAAACGGGTCTGACGCTGACCTGCTATACGACGCAGCCGGGTGTTCAGTTCTATACGGCAAACTGGTTGGCGGGTGATCAGGAAGGCGGAAAAGGAGGCGCAACGTTCCCGATGCGCAGTGCATTCTGCCTCGAAACGCAGTTCTATCCGAACTCCCCGGCCAACCCGAACTTCCCGCAGCCGCTCCTCAAGGCCGGCGATACGTGGAAAGCAAAAACGGTTTATCAGGTCGGACTGCAGGACTGACAGAACATCTCAGGAGGGCTGACTTATGCAAGGCAGGTATACGGTAACGACGCCGAACTACACGATCGGCGCAGAAGCATATGAGAAAATCCGCGAGGTCTGCCCGCGTTACGGCAAGACGATCGTTGTCATCGGCGGACGCCGCGGCATCGAAGCGGCGCAGGAAAAGATGATCAAAGCCGTCGAGGGCGTCGGCATGGAGTTTACCGGCTTTATCAACGGCGGCGGACTCACGACGTACGAGACCATTGACGTCATTTCCCGCGACCCGGCCGTCGAAGAAGCGGACATTGTCTTTGCCGTCGGAGGCGGCAGGGCCATGGATACGGCAAAAATTGTCGCCGACCGTCTGCATAAGCCGTACTTTACGCTGCCGACTGTTGCAGGGAGCTGCTCAGCCTGCTCGCGTATCGCGACGATCTATACGCCGGACGGGAAATTCCTCGAATATGCAAGCGCGGAAATGCCGCCGGTGCATGTTTTCCTTTGCAGCCGCATTTTGTCCTCGGCTCCGTCCGAATTCCTGTTGCGCGGGATCGGCGATACGATGGCGAAATGCTACGAAGCGCAGATCGCGGCGCGCGGTCAGAAACTGACACACCGCGACGGTATCGGCGTCGCGCTTGCGGGCCGCTGTGCCGGACCGATCTATGAATTCGGTGCACAGGCGATCGAGGATAATAAAAACCACCGCGTCACGGATGCGTTTGAAGAAGTCGCGCTCGCCGTCATCATGACGAGCGGCCTCGTGTCAAACTTTGCCGCGCCGGAATATCACGGGCAGATCGCCCATGCTGTGTTCGCCGAACTCGCGACACTCCCGGAAAACGAACGCTGCAGTCATCACGGCGGGCTCGCCGCATACGGCATCCTGCTTCTCCTGCTCTGCGACAAACAGCAGGAGGAGTTCGAACGGTTCTACGCGTTCTGTGAAACAGTCGGACTGCCGACCTGCCGTCAGGATATCGGGGCAAGCGAAGAAGAAATCCGCCGCGTGTTCCGCCTCGCCGTGCAAAAACAGAACAGCCAGCCTCTGCCGTACAAGGTCACGCAGAAAATGCTGAACGGTGCGGCCGAAGAGCTCGAAGCATATCATCAAAAGAAACATCAGGCCTGACGTGTCAGACCGTAAACGGACAGCAGGCCATCTGCTGCCCGTTTTTTCTATATTGTATTCACATAGAAACTATAGACATTTTGTATGGAAGAGTTTACAATGGGAGTATCGTTTGGCACTACAGACGAAACAACACGGAAGTTTATTTGTTTACCGAGCACATCTGTGCGTCAATTGTGATAAGGAGTGGGTGGAATGAATATCCATGAATATCAGAGCAAGGCGGTGCTGCGCTCATACGGTGTGACGGTCCCGGAAGGGAAGCCGGCGTTTTCCGTGGAGGAAGCCGTCAAAAACGCGGCGGAAATCCCGGGTGACGTCAAAGTCGTCAAAGCTCAGATCCATGCCGGCGGACGCGGCAAAGCGGGCGGTGTCAAACTCGCACATTCGCCGGAGGAAGTGCGCGCCTACGCACAGGAACTCCTCGGCAAAATCCTCGTGACGAAACAGACGGGCCCTGCGGGCAAGCAGGTCAACCGTCTGCTCATCGAAGCGGGTTCGCATATCCGCAAGGAATATTACCTGTCCTTTGTCATTGACCGTCAAACGGCCTGTGTTGTCATGATGGGCTCGGAGGAAGGCGGCATGGAGATCGAGCAGGTCGCGGCCGAAACACCGGAAAAGATCATCAAAGAATACATTGACCCCGCCGTCGGACTTTTGCCGTTCCAGGCAAGCCGCATGGCGTATGCGCTTCATTTCCCGGCGGAATGTGTCCGCAAAGCGGAAAAACTCATGATGTGCCTCTATAACGCGTTTGTCGGCGAGGACTGCTCGCTCGCGGAGATCAATCCGCTCGTCACGACAGAGGAAGGCGACGTCGTCGCGCTTGACGCGAAGCTTAATTTTGACGACAGCGCATTGTTCCGCCATCCGGAGATCACGGAGCTCCGTGATGCGAGCGAGGAAGATCCGAAGGAAAGCGCCGCGGCGGCTGCGGGACTCAACTATGTCAATCTCGGCGGCGATGTCGCCTGCATGGTCAACGGTGCCGGACTCGCGATGGCAACGGTTGACATGATTAAATTTTACGGCGGCGAACCCGCGAACTTCCTTGACGTCGGCGGTGACTCGACGCCGGAAAAAATCGCGACGGCATTCCGTATTATGCTCGCGGGCGGCCAGGCGAAAGGCATTTTCGTCAATATTTTCGGCGGCATCAACAAATGCGACCTCGTCGCGCAGGGCATTGTCGATGCGGCAAAGATGGTTTCGGAAGACGGTCATTCGTTGCCGGTTCCGGTTGTTGTCCGCCTCGAAGGAACGAACGTCGAACGCGGCCGTGAAATCCTGAAGGAAACGCCGATCGCCAACGTCATTATGGCGCCGACGATGGAAGGCGGTGCCGAGACAATCGTCAATCTCGTTCACGCGGCAGAGAAACAGGAAGGCTGAGGTGGATCAACATGGGTATTTTCGTTGGTAAAGAGACAAAAGTCATCGTACAGGGGATTACCGGCAAGGCAGCCCGTTTTCATACAAAACAGATGATCGAGTACGGCACGCAGATTGTCGCCGGCGTTACGCCGGGCAAGGCCGGCCAGGAAGTCGAGGGTGTTCCCGTTTTCAATACGGTTCGTGACGCGAAGGAAGCGACGGGCGCGAATGCATCGGTCATTTTTGTACCGGCGCGTTTTGCCGCTGACGCGATCATGGAAGCCGCCGACGCGGAACTCGGCGTTGTCGTCTGCATTTCCGAGCATGTACCGGTTCTTGACATGATCAAGGTCCGCCGTTATCTCGAAGGCAAGAAGACGCAGCTCATCGGGCCGAACTGCCCGGGCATTTTGACCGTCGACGAGGCGAAACTCGGTATTATCCCGGGATATATCCACCGCAAAGGTCATGTCGGTGTCATTTCCCGCTCCGGGACATTGACGTATGAAGCGACGTTCCAGCTCACGGCGGCGGGAATCGGCCAGACAACGGCGATCGGTATCGGCGGCGACCCGGTCAAAGGAACGGATTTCCTTGACGCGCTGAAACAGTTCAATGACGATCCCGATACGTATGCCGTCCTCATGATCGGTGAAATCGGCGGCAATGCCGAGGAAGACGCGGCCAAATGGATCGCGGCGAATATGAAAAAACCGGTTGCGGCGTTTATCGCGGGACGTCAGGCTCCTCCGGGCAAACGTATGGGTCATGCGGGCGCGATTATCGCGGGCGGCAAAGGCACGGCGGCCGATAAAATCAAGGCGCTCAACGCCGTCGGCATCGAAGTGGCCGATACGGTTGCCCAGATCGGCGAAACCGTTGTCCGCACGCTGAAGAAAGCCGGCATTTACGATGCTTGCCATACCTGCTGAACCTGCGTTCGTTTTTCGGCAAAATCTCCGCTCGAACGGTTGTATTCCCGTGCAAATTAGTATAATATAGTATCCGAATCTGCGAAGCAAAACCAAAAACAGGTTTTCTTCATCTTTGCTTGTTACACTCATCTGAGGGATTCAGTCTTTTGGAAGGAGATCTATTATAATGTTTGGAATGTCAATGGATATCGGGATTGACCTCGGCACGGCGAATGTGCTCGTTTATGTCAAAGGCAAGGGCATTGTCCTGCGCGAGCCGTCTGTTGTCGCGGTTGATAAAGATACAAATCAGGTTCTTGCGATCGGCGAGGAAGCGCGCCGTATGATCGGCCGTACGCCGGGAAATATCGTTGCGATTCGTCCGCTGCGCGAAGGCGTTATTGCGGATTATGATATTACGGAAAGTATGCTGCGTCATTTCATCGAAAAGGTTGTCGGACGCAGTTTCGTGTTCCGCCCGCGTGTTATCATCTGCATCCCGACCGGGGCAACGATGGTAGAACAGCGCGCCGTACAGGAAGCGGCGGAACAGGCAGGAGCACGTCATGCCCAGCTCATCGAGGAGCCGCTCGCAGCAGCGATGGGGGCGGGACTTGACATCGCGGAGCCGTGCGGTTCGATGGTCGTTGACATCGGCGGCGGAACGACGGATGTTGCCGTCATCAGTCTCGGCGGCATCGTCACGAGTGCAAGCCTGCGTATCGCGGGTGACAAGTTTGACTCGGATATCATCGCGTATGTCAAACGCGAGTTCAACATGATGATCGGCGAGCGCACGGCAGAAGACATCAAAATGCGTGTCGGTGCGGCTTATCCGGAAGCGCGCGATGAATCGATGGAGATCCGCGGACGCGATCTGCTCTCCGGCCTGCCGAAAACGGTGACGATTACGACGGCGCAGGCTGCCGAAGCCGTCAAATTGTCGGTTGAGAGCATTCTCGAAGCCGTCAAAAAGGTCCTCGAGGATACGCCGCCGGAACTGTCGGCCGATATTATGGACCGCGGGATTATCCTGACGGGCGGCGGATCGATGCTCTACGGACTCGACGAACTGATTCGTCGGGGCACGGAGATCCCGACGGCGCTCGCGGATGATCCGCTTTCCTGCGTCGCGGAAGGCTGCGGCAAGGCGCTCGACTCCTTCGCCCATTTCCACGGACGCTCGGTTGACGTGGGCGGACGTCATAAGGATCGCAAACAGGATAAGAAATCGAAATAACCATAAGCTAAAACTACGGAAGGGCTCCCCGAGGCGGGGGCTTTTCTTTTTGGAAGGCGGTGTACTTCGTTGAAATTCTCTCGTATGATGCGGCGCGCCGGTGTTTTGGCGGCGGCGCTTTTGTTTGCCGCGCAGTCACTGACGTTTGCGGCTTCGGCAGACCTCACCGGTGTTCGTTTTCACAGCAATCAGCAGCATGACCGCGTGGTCTTTGACGTGTCGGCGATGCCGATTTATACGGTCGCGGGCGCGGAAGACGGCAGCACGGTGACGTTTGACTTTTCGGATGTCGATGTTTCGGCGCTGAAACAGACCTCGTTCGCCGGCAGGCGCGTCGAGTCCGTTGACTATCAAAAGAAAAAAGGTCATTTCCTCGTGACGCTGCATCTGCAGCCGGGGATGACATACCGCGTCGCCAATCTGACGAAACCGTTCCGCGTGTTCGTCGATATCGTGCCGCAGAACGCGGGGACGCAGGCTGACGTCAAAGGGCAGGATGCGTCGACACGTGACACGCAGATCGGCAATCCGCCGCCCGCGGGCGAAGATATGACAGTCACGTCGGGCGATCCGAAAAACACCTACAGCGAGGAAATGGCGCCGGGCCTCGTGAAGAAGACCTACATCTACTGGGATGAAGACGGACGTGTCTCGGCGTATTTTGTCGAGGCGGATAAAAATCGCTATACGCTTCGTCCCGCACTCGCAAAAGGACAGGTTCCGGGACGCGAAACAGTCGGTTCGATCTCGGATGACACGAATGCCGTCGCGGCGATCAATGCGTCATATTTTGCCCAAAGCGGTGATCTCATCGGCATCACGAAAATCGACGGCGTCATCGCGGGCACGACGTATTTTAAGCGCAGTGCCTTCGGCATTATGCCGGATGGGAGTCCCGTTTTCGGTAAGGTTTCGTACAGCGGTTCCGTGACGCTCGGCGACGAGACACAGCCCGTTTCCGGTGTTGACTGCGAACGCGGCGAGAACAATCTTATCATTTATAACAGCGCCTACGGTACGCATACGGGCACGAATGACTACGGCGAGGAATATACAGTGCAGAACGGACGTGTCACGCAGATCGGAACAGGCAATTCCTATATTCCTCCCGACGGATATGTCGTTTCGGTTCACGGTACGGCGAAGGAAGCGTTTAAGGGACTTCAGGTCGGAGACCGCGCCGTCCTTGACCAGAAACTCGGCGATCCGTGGGACAAAGCCGTTCAGATCGTCGGTGCGGGACCGCGCCTCGTCGAAAACGGACGCGTTCATGTCACGGCAGCCGAGGAAGAATTCCCGGGTGACATTCGTTACGGACGTGCCCCGCGCAGCGCCGTTGCCGTGACGGATACGGGTAATTTCCTCATCGGCGTCGTTGACGGCCGTCAATCGTCAAGTCACGGCTTGACGCTCGTGGAGTGGGCGAACCTTTTGCGCAAATTCCATGCCGTTGACGCACTGAACCTTGACGGCGGCGGTTCGAGCGAACTCGTTGTCGGCGGCGATATCGTCAATTCCCCGTCAGACGGACACGAACGTCCGGTCGGCAGCGCCCTGATTCTTGTCGAGAAATAAAAAGTATATTAGGAAAGTTTTTCGCAAAATGGACACGGTATGCTATAATGGAACAAGATAATCGGGAATTCCGGCTTTTGAGTCGATAAAATACGGAATTGGTGAATGATGAGGTGAAACGATTTTGCGTAAGTTTTTAAGGAAAGCGGCGGCAATGGGCATTGCGGCGGCTCTCTGGTCTGCATCGGTACTTCCGGCGTCCGCAATGGCGCCGATTATGCCGGTCGCGGAAGTACAGCGGGGGATGAGCGGACAGGCCTATACGGTCCTCGACGATACGGGAGTGATTCAGTCGTTCCCGGTTGACATCGTCGGCGTTGTCGACAACGGCAAGGGTTCGTCGCGCATGATTATGGCGAAGACAGACGGCCCGCTGATCCGATCCGTGGGCGGTATCCTGCAGGGCATGAGCGGCAGTCCCGTTTACGTTGACGGTCAACTCGTCGGCGCCGTGGCGGCAGGCATCAAGGAAATGACGCCGTATACGTTCTTCATCACGCCGATCGAGGATATGGAAGAGCTCTGGAAACTTCCGGATAATAAAAATAAGACGCGGATTCGCAACGTCAATCTGAAGAAGTATGCTGCCGACCGGGAAAAGCTCAAGGAAGAGCTCGATAAAGAAGAAAAAGAGAAGAGCGCGAGAGGCGAGCTGAAGAACGAAGATCAGCAGGCGCCGCAGAAGAACGAAAAGGAACCGGCTGACGTCAAGGATGATGCGGAAGCAAAAACCGACGCCGATACGGAAAAAGCCGCTGACGTCGATGCAGAGAAACCGGCTGAGGAAAACGCTGACGTAAAGACCGCAGCCGATACGGCAAAAACGGCTGACGCCAAAGACGGCGATGCAAAAGTTGAGGTGTCAAATAAAGCCGATGTGACAAAGGAAGAACCGGCGGAACCAAAGCCGGAGACTGACGTCAAAGAAACTGTCGACATAAAAGATAAAGCTGACGTCAAAGCGGATGCGGAAAACGCTGACACGAAAGAGGCCGTTGACGTCAAACCGGATGCCGATACGGATAAAGGTACAGTCAATGCGGATAAAACGGCCGCAGAACCGGTGAAACAAGAGCCTTCCGAGGCAGAAAAACCGGCGGAACCGGCTGACGCCGATATGACGAAAGCCGAGCCGAAAGACGCACTCTTCGTTTCGGGATTTAACGCAGCGGGGCTTCGTTACCTCCAGGAGCGCATTTCGCCGCTCGGATTTGACATTCTGCCGTTCGGCGCACCGTCAACGGTAAGCCGCACGCAGACAAAATATGACGCGACACTCGAACCGGGCAGTCCGGTCGGCGTAGCCGTTGCTTACGGTGACTTTGCCGTCGGCGCAACGGGCACGGTGACGGCCGTTGACGGCAAACGTGTCCTCGCGTTCGGTCATCCGTTCCTGCACAAAGGCAATGTCAACTATTTTATGACGGATGCATCTGTCGTCGGAACGATCAGCGGCATGAGCAACGGCATGAAAGTTGCGAACATCGGTAACCTCATCGGTCGTGTCAATCAGGACCGCGAAAGCGGTATCGCGGGCATTCTCGGAACATTTCCGTCTGTCGTGCCGATCCGCGTCAGCGTTCAGGACAAAACGCTTGCGCGCCGCGATGATTACGGTGCGCGTATCGCGTACGATGAAGATTTCCTGCCGCAGCTTTCGGGCGGTATCGCGTATGCCGCGATGAGCAAAACGAGCGATACACTCGGCGGCAGCACGGCGAACGTTCATTTTACGATCCGCACGAATGCGACGGATTCCGGCAAAGTCGAGCGTTCGAATATGTTCTACAACACGGCTGACGTCGGACAGATCGCTGTCGCCGAACTCACACAGGCGATGGATATTATCTGCGCCAATACGGATCGTGAGTCCGATATCATCGACGTCCAGGTTGACGTCACGGTTGACAATGACCGCAAAACGGCATCCATCGTCTCGGCGATCCCGGACCGCGAAACGGTAAAACCGGGCGACACGGTCATGTTTACGACGACCATCAAACCGTACCGCCGCGACAAAGAAACGCTCTTAATCCCGTTCCGCGTACCGAAGACGCAGCCCGAAGGGCCGATGGCACTTGACGTCCGCGGCGGCGGACTCGTTCCGGTCACGGCGATCATGCTCATGCAGCAGTCCGGCGTTGACATTACGGCTGACACGGACACGAAAACGCGCACGACGCAGGAACAGCTCGAAGATCTTCAGCAGTCAGGGCAGAACAATGAAATCATCATCGCACCGGGACCGGCGGCGAATGCTATGACGTCGGAGAAGGAAACGAAAAAGATGATGCGCCGCTATCAAGAACAGCAGGAAGCTGCCGCGAAAGAACAGGCCAAACCCCATAAAGTTGACCTGATTTCGGGACTGCAGCCGAAGAAAAAACGGAAATTTACCACGCCCTATATCATTGATAATGTCATCCATACAACATTGCAGGTCGAACGGTAGAATGAAGTATTGTCAGTTCAGGCTGATAATGATAAACTAAATGTTGATGCGTGACAGCGCGATGACAGGAGGAAACAGAACTTAAATGGAAAAGTTGATTATACACGGAGGCCGGCGTCTGCAGGGGCGGGTAAAAATCAGCGGCGCAAAAAACGCTGTACTGCCGATTATTGCGGCAACGCTTTTGGGCCAGGATACGCCGAGCCTGCTCGATGAAGTGCCGGCTCTCGAAGACGTGCGCACGATTACGGAAGTCCTGCACAAGCTGGGTGTCAAAGCGGAGTTCAATCACGACAAACACCAGCTGCTTGTTGACGCGTCCGTTATCGGCAGCTGCGAAGCGCCGTATGATCTCGTACGCAAAATGCGCGCGTCATTCCTCATCATGGGACCGCTGCTCGCGCGTTGCGGACAGGCGAAGATTTCTCTTCCGGGCGGCTGTGCGATCGGAACGCGTCCGATTGACCTTCATCTGAAAGGCTTTGAAGCACTCGGCGCCAAGATCAATATCGGACACGGATTCATTGAAGCCTCGGCTCCGGAAGGCCTCACGGGAGCAAAGATTTATCTTGACTTCCCGAGCGTCGGCGCGACGGAAAACATCATCATGGCGGCGTCGATGGCAAACGGTCAGACGATCCTCGAAAATCCGGCACAGGAACCGGAAATCGTCGACCTCGCGAACTATCTGAACGTTATGGGAGCCCATATCCGCGGTGCCGGAACGAACGTCATCAAGATTGACGGCGTACCGAAACTGCAGGGACGCGACTACACGATTATTCCGGACCGTATCGAAGCCGGGACGTATATGGTTGCCGCCGCGATGACACGCGGTGACGTCTACATCGAAAACGCCATCAGCGAACACCTGAAACCGGTCATTGCGAAACTGAAAGAAGCCGGTGCCGAAATCGAAGAAGACGTACACGGCATTCGCGTCAAATGCGACCGCCGTACGAAAGCCGTTGACGTCAAAACGATGCCGTATCCCGGTTTCCCGACGGACATGCAGGCGCAGTTTATGGCCATGATCGCCGTATCGGAAGGCACGGGGCTTGTCACGGAAACGGTCTTCGAGAACCGTTTCATGCACGTGGACGAACTCAAACGTATGGGAGCCAATATCCGTATTGACGGCCGTACGTCAATCGTCGAAGGCGTCGACCGTTTGACGGGATGTCAGGTCAAAGCGACGGATTTGCGTGCCGGTGCCGCGATGGTACTCGCGGGACTTGTCGCCGACGGTGAAACGCAGGTCGGATATATTCATCACATCGACCGCGGTTACGACAACCTGGTAGCAAAGCTGATCGGACTCGGCGCTGACATTTGCCGCGTTGACCGCTGATTTACGGTAAAAATACGGCTCCCCGGATCTACCCCGGGGAGCTTTTGCCTATCTGAAGATAACGGAAAGAACAGGAGGATTATTCGTTATGAACCGGATTGCAACACCGATTCAACTATCGCATTTACAGCCGAAAAACCGTCTGATCCGCTCGGCGGTGCACAGCTTTCTGGCGGATAAAAACGGCTTCATGACGGAAGCCGAATATTCGCTGTACGAAACGCTTGCCGAAAGCGGCATCGGTACGGTCATTACGGGTCATTGCTGCGTCGCCGAAGGCGGACGTGCCAATGACGATCAGATTAACATTTACGACGACCGCTTTATTCCGCAGTTTACGGAGGCGGCAAAACGCGTTCATGCACACAGTGCACTCTTTATCGCGCAGATCAACCATGCGGGACCGCGCGCGATTAACACGGACGATCCGGCTGACGTCAGCCCGAGCATCCTGAAAAAAGGTCATCGTCAAACCCGTGCGATGACGCTTGACGAAATCCATGCCGCCGAGCAGGCGTTCATTGACGCGGCTCTGCGTCTGCAGAAAGCCGGCGTTGACGGAATTCAGGTTCATGCCGCGCATTCGTATCTGATTTCGCGTTTCCTCGACCCGTTCTTTAATGTACGCACGGATGAATACGGCGGTACGCGGGAGAACCGGTTCCGCATGCTGGAAACGGTCATTCGCGGCATTAAGGAAGCCTGTGGCACGGATTTCCCGGTGCTCGTCAAAGTCAACGCGGACACGAAAGCCGAAGACACAGCGTCCTATCATGAGGACATGATCGCGCTCTTGCAGCGCATGCACGAACTCGGCGTTGAACTCGTCGAGTTTTCCGGTGCCGACTTCATTCATCAGCCGCGCGGCTCGAAGCTTTATTACCTCGACCTTGTCCGTGACATCAAAGCCCATGTTCCCGAAGAACCCGTCAGCCTCGTCGGCGGCGTGCGTTCGCGCGAAGACATGGAAACGGTACTTGACGCCGGCATTGACATGGTGTCACTCGGACGACCGCTTATCGCCGATCCTGCCTTTGCCGCCAAGGCGCTCGCGTCGGACGAACCGTCCATCTGCATTTCCTGCAGCCGTTGTTTTGCCCTGCCGCATCTCCATCCGGGCATTCGCTGCATCTGGGCCTGGAAAGAGGAAAAGGCGCGTCAAAAACAGGAAAAATGAGTCAAAGTATGAGTAGTTAACAGACAAAAGAATTATTTTACATTTTTTATAGATTACAAGTTGACATGAGTTTTTTCCCGTGATATGATACAGATCAACGGACAATCCCGCACCACAATACATTTGTGGCGGCGGACCTGAGAATGTACAGCCGGAATCATCATTTGTATCCCGTTCAGGCATAGCCCGGAACGGGTTTTTTATTGCTGTATCTTCTTTGATGTTGTTTGTATCAATAAGGAAGGGAAGGAATCATCTATGAACGGACTCACTCTCGTAGGGATAGCGCTCGTCGTTTTCGTTTGCGCTTATCTCTTCTACGGACGTTGGCTGGCGAAAACTTGGGGTATTGACCCGAAGGCAAAAACGCCGGCTGTCAAGTACGAAGACGGACAGGATTTTGCTCCGGCTTCGCGTTTTACGGTTTTTGCGCATCAGTTCTCATCCATCACGGGCGCAGGGCCTGTCACCGGGCCGATTATCGCGGCTATGTTCGGTTGGCTGCCGGCTTTTCTCTGGATTATTGTCGGCGGTGTTTTCTTCGGTGCGGTTCAGGACTTTACGGCTCTGTATGCATCGGTTAAGAATGAAGGCAAGTCGATGGGCCTGCTTATCGAGCAGTACGTCGGTAAAACGGGCCGCCGCCTGTTCCTGTTGTTCTGCTGGCTCTTTACGCTGCTGATCATGGCGGCATTTGCGGATATTATCGCCAAAACGTTTAACGGCACGACCCCGGCAGGCGCACTCAATGTTCCGGGCGCTCAGGCTGCAACGATTTCGCTTCTTTACATTGTCGTTGCGATGGGCTTCGGCGTTTTCATCCGCCGCTGCCAGCCTTCCGGCATTGTCAAACTGCTTGTTGCTATCGTTCTCGTCATTGCCATGTTTGCCGTCGGCATGCAGGCACCGCTTTATCTTGACGTTCCGACGTGGCGTCTCATCACGTTCGGTTACTGCTTTATCGCCGCTCTTCTGCCGATGTGGCTCCTCATGGAACCGCGTGACTATCTGAGCTCGTTCCTCCTGCTCGGTATGGTTTTCGGCGGCGTTGTCGGCGTTCTGGTCGCGAATCCGACGATCAATATGCCGGCTTTCGTCGGTTTTGACGTCAACGGAAAATCGCTGTTCCCGATCCTCTTTATCACGATCGCCTGCGGCGCTGTTTCCGGTTTCCACAGCCTCGTTTCCTCCGGCACGAGTTCGAAAGCCATCCGCAATGAAACGGATATGCTGCCGGTCGGTTACGGCTCGATGCTCGTTGAATCTACTCTCGGTATTGTCGCTCTCGTTATTGCCTGCGCTGCTGCATCGAACGGTGTTCTCGCCAAAGGTACACCGTTCCAGATCTTTGCTCAGGGCATCGGCGGTTTCTTTACGATGTTCGGCCTGCCGGCTGCAGTTTCGGCCTGCGTTCTTACGATGTGCGTTTCGGCTCTCGCTATGACGACGATTGACTCCGTCGCCCGTATCGGTCGTATGTCCCTGCAGGAATTCCTCAAACCGGGCGAAGGGGAAGAAGCCGGCGCTGTCACCAAGTTCCTCAGCAACAATTTTGTTGCAACGATTGTTACGCTCGTTCCGGCATACATTCTGTGCCTTGCCGGTTATATGAACATTTGGCCGCTGTTCGGTTCTGCAAACCAGCTGCTCGCCGCGATGGTTCTTATTTCGCTGGCTGTGTTCCTGAAGGTTACGGGCCGTAAAGGCTGGATGCTCTACGTCCCGATGATCTTCATGTTCATCGTTACCATGACGGCTCTTGTTATGAGCGTTATCGGTATCGTCAGCAAATTCGGCACGGGCAACTTCCTCTTCATGGTTGACGGCCTCCAGCTCATTCTCGCGATCGCGCTGATGTCGCTCGCCGTCATGGTTGCCAAACATGACTGTCACGTTCTGCTTCACGGTAAAACGGAAGCTTGACGTTGATCATAAACCATTAACCCTATAACCATTCAATAGAATAAATCCATTGTCCCCGTATCCGCCGTTCCGGATGCGGGGATTTTTTTGTGCCCGCGATAAGTGTAGCGTCAGCGCCCCGGTTCATGGTAAAATGTCAATAGCTGTTTTGTCAGCCCAGCATTAGAGAAAGAAAGTGATTTCGTGAACTGGAAAGTCGTTCTGGCTATCCTCGTCTGCAACATACTCTTCATGTCATCGAGCTATACGATGCTGATCCCGTTCCTGCCGATGTATTTGACGGGCGACCTCGGCGTCGGACCCGACAGCGTGCATCTTTGGTCCGGCATTGTCTTTTCGGCGTCATTTCTCGTCTCGGCGTTTACGGCGCCGATTTGGGGGAAACTGGCGGATACGCACGGCAAACGCCTCATGGCGATCCGCGCGAGCCTGATGCTCTCGGTGAGTTATTTCCTCGGCGGTATTGTCGAAACGCCGGGACAATTGACGCTCATGCGCATGTTTCAGGGATTCGCGTCGGGACTTTGGCCGATGGACCTTGCGATTATGACGCTTTACGCGCCGTCGCGCAAGCTTGGACTTTGTCTCGGCATTATGCAGGGGACACTTACGGCGGGCGGCGTGATCGGGCCTCTCATGGGCGGCATTCTCGCCGAATGGTTCGGTATGCGTTTCTCGTTCTTTATCGCGGCGGGGGCGCTCTTTATGAACTGTCTCATGTTCATTTTCTTTATCAAAGAGCCGCCCGATCCGGAACGCGAGAAACGCCGCGCCGAAGCCGAGGCGGGGAAGAATTTGCCGCCGAAACCGGAGCCGAGTCTCTGGCGTATGCCGCTCATCCGCAATATGCTGCTCTGCGGTACGGCCGTACAGATGGTCATTCTCATCATGCAGCCGATTTTGACGACATATATCGCGGCACTTGCGGGGCCGATCCCGAATCTCGTTTTTGTCGCGGGACTCGTCTTTTCTCTCGGCGGCATCGCGGGAGCTTTGGCCGCGCCGGTTTGGGGGATTATCGGTCAACATCGCGGCTTTTTCCGTTCGATGAGCGTGGCGATGGCACTTGCCGGTATCAGTATGATCGTGCAGAGCCTGCCGCGTGAAATCGTCTGGTTTGCCGTGATGCAGTTTGTCGGCGGACTCTTCTTTTGCGGCATTCATCCGGCGATTAACGCCGTCCTTGCACGCAATACGCCGTCGAGTATGAAAGGGCGCATTTTCGGCATGCTCTTTTCGGCGCAGCAGGTCGGATCGATGCTCGGACCGATCCTGGGCGGTCTCGTCGCGACGTTTATCGGGATGCATGCGGTTTTCGTTTTTGCGGGCGTCATCCTGCTTATTTTGAGCGTTTCCGTTTGGCGCAAGTACGCGCATGCGACACTCGATGAGGGCGCGCATTGAGACGCGTTATCGTTTCCCGTTCGGCTTTGTTGCGTTAACGATAGGCATGTGATAGAATCTTATTATATTAATGTAAGAGAATTCTGTTTTAGAAAAAACTGACTCATAAAGGAGTGACGACGTTGTTTAAACGTATCTTGATTGCCAATCGCGGCGAAATCGCAGTCCGTATTATCCGGGCCTGCCGTGAAATGGATATCGAAACCGTAGCCGTCTATTCGGATGCCGATGAAGGGGCTCTGCATGTCCAGCTTGCCGATTATGCCTATAATGTCGGCGGCCCGGAAGCATTTGACAGCTATCTGAACCGTGACGCGATCCTGCAGGCCGCGATCGCTTCGGGCGCCGAGGCGATTCATCCGGGTTACGGTTTCCTGTCGGAAGACGCCGATTTTGCCCAGCAGGTCACGGATGCCGGTATCGTCTGGATCGGACCTCTGCCGGAAACGATCCGCCTCGTCGGCGACAAAGACAAGGCACGCGAAGCCATGGAACCGTCCGGGATCCCGATGTCAAAAGGCAGTAAGCCGATCGTTGACAACAAAGACGCGATGGAAAAAGCCGAAGAAGTCGGTTATCCGGTCATCCTGAAGCCGGTCGCGGGCGGCGGCGGCAAAGGCATGTTTGTCGCACAGGACAGAAAAGAACTCAAGGAAGCGCTCGAACTCGCCGATGTCACGCAGATCAAGTATTATTTTGAGCACTATATCAGCCGTTCGCGTCATATCGAGGTGCAGATTGTCGCCGATAACTACGGTACGGTTGTCCATCTCGGCGAGCGCGAATGCTCGATCCAGCGCCGCAATCAGAAACTCCTCGAGGAGTCACCGTCCATCGCTTTGACGCATGACATGCGTAAACGCGTCGGCGTTCTCGCGATCAAAGCCGCCAAGAGCGTTCATTATTCCAACGTCGGTACGGTCGAATTCCTGCTTGACCTCAAGACGAACGAGTTCTATTTTATGGAAATCAACCCGCGTATTCAGGTCGAACACGGTGTCACGGAATGCGTCA
>Ga0326511_10001740_pt1 | contig 17945 bp, 28 predicted proteins | sample 0_2496_0518_D_FD_203701 | JGI IMG/M metagenome (GOLD analysis project Ga0326511, IMG submission 203701) | Bovine rumen microbial communities from UC Davis, California, United States - 0_2496_0518 | ecosystem: Host-associated > Mammals > Digestive system > Stomach > Rumen | place: USA...
GGAGTTCTTATTTCTTCCCGGCCGTCGTGGTCGTACTCATATCTAATGTTATAATGTAGCCAATGCCAAAGATTAAAGCAACTTTGTAAAAGTGAATCACCCTTCAAGTGTTTTGCAATCGCCATGCAGTCTCGCCAATGTTGTCTGCAAGTTTCAGCAATTAATTTTTTTGTATCGTCGAGGCCGAATCCTGCAAACGTGGACTTACTATCCGCTATTTTAAAAAAGTCGCTGTAATCGTCTAAAATTCGGTATGTAGGCACGAATCCGCGCCAATCCAATATCGAAACATTATTATATATTGCATTGTTGGCCGTTTTGCCAAGGTCGTAAAAATCTTTAATATACCTTATTTGTTTATTGTTGTCCGAAATATATTTGTCTCGCTGCCTTCCTTCTTTGTAATATTCGGAATATTCTTTATTACGTTTTTCAAGTAACTGAATTTGTTTCTTAATTGCGTCAACCTTTAATTTCTTGTAATATTCCTTCGATACAAAACCGCTATAATATTTTTTATGCCACGCATTACTGTATTGCTCTTTCAAGTCTTTAACTTGTTTTATATCAACATTAATACGCTGTGTTGTATCATATCCTTTATAGCCGTTTTTTATTTCACCCTTATAGCCGTTTTTTGTCTTTGTTTCTGGCGCAAAGAATTGAATATTAGAATAATATCCATTTTCTTCTCCCTCGTCCTTCCATAAAAATATCTTTATCCAATTAGCATCATTATCGTATTTGCTTATAGGCTCTGCCTTTTCGATAATTTTCAATTTAATATCTTTTGTGGATATATTATGTAAATTATCGATACTTTTGCGCGCGTTCTTCCGGTTGTCTATTAGTTCGTACTTATCGCCAGCCGCGCCCAAATTTTCTTTATTAAAAAAATTTTTAAATTCTGTTTTTGTTAATTCTTCCCCGCCCTTTGCCGTTCCTTTCAATTCGTCAAAATCCACCTCCGGCAATTCCGCCGAATCGTCGCCGGCTTCCTGCATTTTTTTTTGAAAATCAAGCAGAGCCTCGTTGTCGTCAAACTCCAATTTTATTGAAGGTTTGCCGAATCCAGAAAACGCAGGTATGTTGCCGAAAACTGACATATTATTTATTAATTATTTACATTATTGGAATCAAACGGGACTGAAACGGACACGGGAATTGTAAATCCAACGGCCTTTAATTGTCCCTCTACCTTTGCCTCCGTTGGCCATGATGCGCGCCCGGTCGTTACAAATCCCATTAATATTTTTACAGCTGCCGCGCCCAAGTTTACCCACGGCACAGAAACATCAAACGACTTACTAACCGTTTGATTTGCCGGTATGGTAACAGGTATATTGTCGGTGTTTAGTGTTCCAATTCGTTGAAAATTAGGATTTTCCGCCGTGCCGAAATTTAGAAATATATCCAAATATAATTGTTTTACTGTGATTGGTGTTGGCTCTAAATTGGTAAAATCTACAAACACACGGAACACAATAGGCTCGGACGTTTTAAAACGGTAAACTTGAATCCTCCGAAGCTGGTATTTCAAATTTTTTGCCGCTTTTGCCGTCCTTAAAAGTCGCAATAATAACGCCGTGCCCACGCCGGCTGCTATGATAAATAAAGGGTGCATTTGCTTTGTTTTTGTTTATTTACCGTCAAAATTCGCACAATAAACAAAGCAAAGCAACCGGGGCTTACTGCATCAGTGAAGGGAAACGAAAATAAAACAGCCTTAACACGTCATCCTCATTTATTAACGCATAACGGCTCGTTTTTTTGCCGCTAATTAACTGATATTTAAATAAATATCCTATTGTTTGCGCCGTCCAATTTTTTTTCTTTAAAACTGGATTACGCTGTATAATTTCGAGAGGTGTGTATAGCATCATATTTTTTTGTTGTTTAATTTACGCAAATATAAACCTCTGTAAATCAACGTCCAAATTTTTAATTATATATTTTTCGGGGAGTACTGAAAAAAAAAACACCCTGCATAAAAAATGCAAGGTGTTTTTTTTATACTGGTGTTATTTTCTTTTTTTAATATTTTTTTTATTACGCTATTATACAGCAACTTACAAAAACAAAAAGAGCACGTTTCACAACGTGCTCTCCTGACATATTTAAAACGATTAAAAAATTAAATAAAATGATGTGTGTGTGCAAATGTAAGAATAATATATTACACAGCAAAAAAAAAATCCTGCAAACATCTTGCAAGCATCATGCAGACACGAAAAAAACATATATATATAGTAAATACATTTAAGACGATTAAAGCAATTAAAGCACTTTAATACATTTACGACATTTACGACAATTAAAGCAAAATAATACATTATATATATAATAAGCATCTAAAGCAATTAAAGCACTTAAAGCAAAAAAATGTATTTATTAACGTTTATTAACTTTAAAAATTTTGCAGTATTAAAAAATGTACTCATCTTTGCATCGTCAAAACAAACTAACATAAAGGAAAATATTTAGCGTTTGCGCTTAACCGTACCTCTTAAGGTATTGCCTTTTAGTTAGTTGGCATTGACAGCGGTTTTGTGCAAACGCTTTTTTTTGCACTCTGTCAAAAAAAACTAACAACACAATGGACACAGAAAAACAAGGTTTTTTAATTTACAAAGATACATTAGGAGTTGCATTGGATATGCTCCCAAAGTATGAAGAACGAGGACAGCTGTTGACCGCAATTTACAACTACGTAAATAACGAAGACACAGCCAAATACAGCAAAGATATTAAAATCTGCTTGGCCTTTGTCGTGAACTCTATAGAACGAGGAGAGGCTAAATATCAGAAACGCGCGCGCAAACAAAAGGAATACAACGACGCGCGAAAACAAAAGTTAAATGCTTTAAACGCTTTAAACGCTTTAAACGCTTTACCACACCCCACTACCACAGACACTACCACAGACACTACCACAGACACTACCACAGACACTACCACAGACACTACCACAGACACTACCACAGACACTACCACTACCACGAAATATATTAATAGTTTTTCTTTTAAAGAAATTAATGATATATTAGAAAAAGAAAAAATTTTTTTCAAAGAATCGGCTTTAAAAGATTTCTATTTATTAAATCAAAATACTTACCAGTGGAAATACGAGCCGGTCGTGGCTGCTCGTGCCTACCTACAAATCCACCCGGACGCTCTAAAAAAGACAGCCCCCCCGCCCCCCGTCGCCGCCTTGGATGCTGCATTGCAGCAACGACAAGCCCAAGCCCGCAAAGAAAACGAGGCCACCATGCTCCAATGGGCTACCACGACGTGGAACGATATAAAAAACGAATTGGACGGGCATTTGGAGGAGTACGAAGTAGAAACATTAAAAAAGGTTACACCCTTGGCAATGTGGCGTAAAGGTTTTAAAACTAAATACTTGAAGGTTGCCACCGACGCCGAAACCGCCTCCGCGCTTAATGAAATGAGTTTGTTAAACGCACTTTTGCAAAAAGGTGGAATCACCCTCCAAGTAGAATTTAGCAAATAATATTAATTATCGGACAAATTTTATTGTTAAATATGAAATTATTGATAATAAGAAAACAAGTGTTAATTCGTTACACAGATTATTGCTTCGGCATAAGGCGACATGAAACAAAAAAACGCTTGTCGCCTTATGCCGAAGTACCACGACGAATTGTATGTTCTGATTTTTCCGGTAGAATAGAAAATATATTTTTGCCCCCTACACGGGTAAAAATAAGCCCGTACACGGAATAAAAAACGCAAAATAATAATTTGTACATTAATCAAAAAAAACTCTCTAAAATGGCAAATTTTTATTATAGAACTATAAACGGCCTAAAAAAAGCAATCAACCGCCGCCTCGCGGTTGATTATAGCATCGACCGCGACAATAATTCCAGTATTATTTTTTTGGAATCAAAACGGGACAAAATAGTGGTAAAAGTATTGTTATCTAATATATTGCCACGAATAGACTCCTACACGATAGAGGAACGCCGAAACCGTTTCGACAATTTTGTAACAGTAATTAATGTTGCCCGGTTGAATAAACCCGCGCCTCCTATTCCTACCGAATTTTTAACACCGTACCAAAATGAATAAATCATGTACAAAATAACTAATAACAAAAAAGAATATGAAGAGTATCTTGTTACGTCTTCATATGACCGCGCAAAGGAATATATATATAATTTTTTGTTGTCTGCGTACCTTCAAGATACCGAAAAAATTAAAAATATTTCTTTGCCTAAGGTTGCCGGCATAATGAAATTTTATGCTGCACAGTTTGAAAAATTGGACACTTTAAAAGACACACAACTACTTGTATGCTTTTATGTATTTTCAAATTATCACAACGAAATAATAAAAATACAATGTGTTTAAAATACATTAATATCTCACTAAAAAAAACATCATGTATAAAATAGAATTTCAAAACCAATACCGAGAAACATTCACGACAAATAATTTTTGCCGCCTAATAAAATACATTAGAGAATATCTTGAAAGAGATTTTAATTCAATTTCGCAAAATATCTCTTTCGTAGCTCTAAATCGTGAATGTGATATTTTTAACCATTACACGGTTGAATTTATCAAACTACAAAATTTAACTCCTGAAATGTTAGAAGATGACATTGTGCAGTTTTCAACATTCGGTGGCGAAATTTTTACAGTAACTGACGAAATGTAAGGCTATGACAAAAATAATACAATATCGTCTCTTTGACGAGCCGAAAATTACAACAGTAGAGAGAGGCACGGACTACGATAAATTTTGCAAAAAATTTGAAACACGTAAAACGACCGACGATTGCTACACGCCGCCGGCTGTGTATGATGCTGTAAAAAAATGGGTTGTTGACCGCTTTAAATTGCAAGATTTTAAAATTTTGCGTCCCTTCAAGCCCGGTGGTGACTATCTAACAGAAACATACACCGCAGACACGGTTGTAATAGATAATCCGCCATTTTCAATATACCGGCAAATAATACGTAATTATTTACGTATAAATGTAAAGTTCTTTTTGTTTGCGCCTGCTTTAACTCTATTTGTGCCGGATACAACGTGCCAGTATGTAATTATTAATTCTGTTATTCGATACGAAAACGGAGCAAAGGTGCGCACGTCTTTTGCTACAAATTTAATTCCGCCGGAATCCGGCATAAATATAATTGTAAGCAAGGATTTGTCCGACAAAATAAAAAAAGCGCAAAAACAGCCGCAAAAAGTGGCAAAAACACAGCTCCCGCGCGGTTGGTTCAATTCGGCACAGCTTTTAAAATTTGCGGGCATCGGAAATTACGAGCTGGAGGGTAGTTGTGAATTTCGTAACGAAAACAACTACGGCCGCCGAATATTCGGCTCGGCAATGAAATTAACAGAAAACGACATAATAAAATTAGATTGCTATGAATGAGATAATATTAGAGCCAGTGGCCGCGCGGTTTCGCCTGCATCGCCGCCGCCGTGTCGAATTTGGCTTACTGTATTTAACAAGGCTTTTGTACAGTATAGATGCAGAAGGCAAGGCTTGGCAAGTTAATTTATTTTGCTGTTTTGTTGGTGTTTTAACGCTGTTTACTGTCTTGCTCGATTGTAGTATTATAACGCTGTATTTTATTGCAAAATTGGCTTTTATTATTGCAGTTGAATCTGTTAAAATGCTGTTTTATTTGTGCCGTGTCGCAATAGACAAGGGACTCGGCACGGCCTTAAAATGGCTTATTCCTGCAATAATAATGATAATTATATATTTGAAATGGCACGAAATAACCGCAATTTTAGGCCGCTTAACATTTTAAAAGACGCAATAAACAAAATATTTTGTTTTGTAGGATATTGCGTGATAATTAAAGAATTATATAATAATACTTTAATTGATAGTATAATATATTACTTTAATTACATTCTGTATTTGTTAAATTTAATCGTCACGGGAACATGAAAGAATTATTACAAGTTTTGTTATTTATCGCTAAGCAAAACAACATACCTCTTTGTTACAATACCGAGGACGGCAAATTCTATATAATAGGGGAGAAAGAGGGAGAGCTAACACGCCTCCACCCTATCACAGACACGAGCCTCACTGTTGCCACCTTTGCCCCGTCTGCATTGCTAACAACAAACAGCACGGAGACGGCATGGAAACGGGCATTAAACGGCATTTTAACGGAATCGGAACGGGATAACAACGGGATAACAACGGGATTGCAACGGGATAACAACGCCGTCGAAATGGAGCAACAACGCGCCTTCATCGGTGCAGGCAAAGTAAATTTGAGACCGTTTGCAGACACCGCGCCCGCCGACGTTGCCGGCATTGCTGCAAACGTCGAAAAATTACTAAATAAGGCATTTAACGGCACGAACAAACCTGCAACAATAGACAAGTTAATAAAATTGCATCATGCCGCCGAAATGTACGCAAAAAACGGGAATATATATAAATTGCGTGAAACGGAATCCCGGCTCGCGGGAATCGTCGCAAAACAAGGCGCAATAAAAACAAGCGAACAAACGATCGCGCGCCGCGCTGCACGTCGAAAACTATTTATAAAAATTGCCGCCTTCCTACTAATTACAGCGAGCACCGCGGGCTGGTTTTATTGCCGACGCCCACAGCCACCGCCCACAGCCGCCTCCGCGGAGACGGTTTCGGAATCCTACCCCACCCCGGCTCTTGCCGCCGCCTTTGCCGAAATAGAAAACGAAACCGGGAAACGAATCTACCCTGCCGGCCGCCGCTGCATCGAGAACGCCGCCGCCGCCGCCGGCATCGAAAACAACAAACAAGCAATTAAAGAACTTATTAAAAAGAATCTAAAATGAAAAAATCTAACGTGCTTTACTGGATTGAGTATGTAGTATATGATTTACTGCAATTTATAAAAGACAGCAACCAGCGCAGCTGGCGTAACGATACAGTAAACGCAAATATATCAAATATAACTCATTTTGTTGAGACTAAGGCAGACAAAAGAAGCGAGGATTACAATTTATTTAAAGTGTTTTTTGATGCTGCAATTAAGGCAAAAACAGCACTTTATAATTTAAAATCGTCTGTTACTGAATCGCAATTTTGCGACTTAATAAACGCTATGCTTACCGCGGTAAGAAATACCGCCTCCCGCGCTGGTTTCATTGCCGACAACCCGGACACGCCGCCCCCTGCGGCCGTCGAATCCACACCGCCGCCCGCGGGTGCACCTTCCACCCCGGCCTCTACAATAGAGGCTCGCTTGGCCGCGATTGAGGAAAAAATTAATAAAATAATTAACCATTTAAATATAAAATAATTATGTGGAAAGAATTTAAGGAGTACATTAAAAAAAATCATTTTTCCGTATTCGGTTTTTTCGCTATGATTGCATGTAGTTTATATATCGTAATTTTCGTAATTGTTGGAATCATTAAAAAACTAATGGAATGAAAGAATAGCTAACATTTTTTACTGGAACACGCCGCAGGCTGTGTTCCTTGCGTATGGTGTTTGAAAACATCGAGAACGCCGAGAAAACGTCGGTATATCTTACCCAAACCGACAAAAATAAATTTCGTGTTAAAGTATTCCGCGGAGGCAAATGTATAATGGCAAATTATACCGAGGCTGCATCTTTCGCCGAATTGCTTACAAAAATTTACATGGTATAAAAAAAAAAGCCCGTTAGCATGATGCCAACGGGCTTTTTTTTATTGTGGTTTGCTTTGCTTTGTTTGCAGCGTTACACCGTATTTTTTTAGTAGTTTTTGCACGTCGGGAGAATCCGGCGAAATGGTTTTATTATCGTCGAAAAAACTTTGTAAATTAAACAACGCGCGGGAATCACAGCTGCCCCGCAAAATTTTTTTTATATATTCTTCCATGCTTCGGAATCTATAATGATGCAATACCGCGTCCGGGTATGATACCGCGGAGAGATATTGTGGCACGAATCCGGGCCGGAGCTGTGTGGTGTGTACGTCTTGCCGAATCACCGCGCCCGGTTTTACTAAACACTTTGTCCACGAATCCCGCCGCCTTATTACATCGGCCCGGAATCGTGCAACCATGCCGCCGCCGTGGTCGTAAATATGCCCGTTGCAACCGTGAAGGACGGGTGCAAATATCAACGCCCCGGCATGGCTGTATTTTTCCGCTGCTGCTTTAATATTGCCTTCGAGTACTTCGTCGGTATCTATAAAGAAAACATAATCAACCTCCGCGCCGTGGTCGTGTAAAAATTTTTTATAACAATATAATTGCAAGTTTGCGCCGCTTATTGTTTCAACTTTGCAACGTGGCACGAATCCGGGCAGGCATCGTTGCAAAAATTCTTTTACTGGCTCGGTGCTGCAATTATCGTATATATAAAAAAAATCAATACCCGCGCGGGCATTGTTTTGTAAATGCTCGCTAAGGTATTGATTTTCATTTTTTATTAATAGACACTCCGCTATTTTCATAGTCGTTTAAATGTCGTTTACTGAATAGGAACGCCAACGAGTTTCCAGTCGGAGCCGGTGTAAATAAATTGTGCTATGCCGCCCGGTTGGATTGTGCACATTACATTAGAATTAGTATCGGTAATTGTAATAGCTGTTGCTGCTGTGTTTTGCAAAAATATTACTTTGCCGGGTTCTACGAATGTAAACACATCTGAAACATGCGAAATGTTATCATCTGCATTTACCGGGATTATAGTGTGTCCCGTTGCGCTGCTACCTACTACGACGGGCTGGCCGGTTGGTGTAAATAATGCAACGTTGCCTTCTTGGAGAGTTACCCACGAGGTTTGGCCGCTGCCGTTGTCTTCGTATGTAATTTTTACGGGATTGTCGATTGGTGATTGTTCCACAGTGACAAGCACCAGTGCCGCGCCGCTAAGGTCTTGACCGTCTACAAGTGTGTTCCAGGTCGTGTTCTCTGATGCTGTAATGGTTTTAACCGCGCCGCCCGTGGCTTGTCCAACATAATCTACTAAGTCACTGTAATTGCCGGCTGTTGGATATTTGCCGGCCGAAAATGCCGCCTTGAGGGCAGCTGGTGTAATTGTAGGCATAATATTAAATTTTAATTATTAATAAATTGGTGTTATGTTTATAGTATCGAATTTGCCGTCGCCGGCATATCTCAACATTATATTATTTCCCGGTTGGCCTTGGATTGTGCGGGCTGTGCCGGTGCTGTCTGTAAAGGTATAGACAACACCAGCCGCAATGTTATATATTACAACAACGGCATTAACAGCGAGGCCGAGTTCGGTTGCTAAATTCGCAAACGTCCCGCCGGTGGTGGTAGCGTCTACAAAATAAATATTTGAATCGCCGCCGCCGCCACCGCCGCCTTCTTCCTGCAAACAATTTTTTAAAAGTGGATTAAATATGTAATTAGTCGCCATTTTGTGTTGGATTAATACAAACTGCCCGCGTTATTTTCCCGGCTGCATTATATGTAAATTGTTGTGTAAATAAAGCATTTGCGCCGCTGTAATACGTAATACTTGACAGCCGCCCTGCGCTGTCGTATTCGCAAGTATAAGAACGCCCCGGCACGGTAAGCCACGCGTCGCGCGTTGTTTCTGTGTAATTTCCTGCTATCATTTTATTACGTTTTTAATTTCTTCCAGTAAAGATATTAACGCATTAAAAGCCTTGGTGTTTTCGCTAATAATTACCGTTAATCTTTCGTTTTGCGCCTGCAAATAATTTGTGTGCCTTTCGTTTGCGTCGGTGATGAGTTTCTGTGCATCGTCGTTTTGCCTTAATTCGCGTTTTATGATATTCATACACGCGTAAATTAATACAATACACATTGCAACCGGGAAGGCAACGCTTTGAAATATATTTGTTATTACTTCCATTATTTTTTTCCCTTTTTTTTGTTGCTGCTAAATAATAGCCATAACGCCGCCGCGCCAATAATCCACGGCCAAATTTTTTTATTATTAGTGTTGCCCGGCGTGGATGGAACGCCACCGAGGTATTGTTTACAAATATAATCTAATTTGTTTGCACCGTCGGCAAATAGTTGTTTTTTGTTTGCCGTGCCGGTTGGCATGTTTCGCCGGGTGCTGTTTATTGCATTATATAGCGTGCCAGTGTCGCGCGTGCCGTTTGCAAAGGCTCTATTCATTATATTTGCAAATAATTGGAAATCGCCCTCGCCATTCCAACACGCATACAAAAATTGCAGCTGCAACCGTGGATCGCTTGCAATTGCCTGCAATGCTCCGGGGCTTAAATATGCTTGTGAATATCTATTATAACGGCTAAACATCATATTTGCCGCTAATTCTCGCAATTGTGCACCAACGCCTGCGGGAATCCTTTTGCCGTCGGCCTTGTCGTTGTAATAGGCTTTGTCGGCATGGTGGTTTTTATAATTGTTATCTATTATTTGCCAAAACTTTTGCCCGGCTGTGGTATTTATTAAATCGCTGCCTCCTTTGCGGTCTATTCCAAACATTGTCTCCCCGGAATTGGCCATTTTATCACCGTTGATAAGGTAGGGTTTCATATCCGGGTGATAATACCCGCCTTCAATATGCTTAATAATATAATTAACTAACTCATTCATATTATTTGTATTTTTTTTGTGTCAATTGTGCCGGTTATTTCTACAATGTTTGTATTATACCAATTTTCGCGCTTATAGCCATTTACGAAACTTGTACTAAGGCTGCCGCCGCTTGTTTTATACCCGATTATGGTGTTGGCCGGAAATGTTTTTGTAACCATGCCATATTCGCTTGTATTATCCCGCAAAGTACCCACAGCCTCCGCTGTTGTCTTTAGTTTTGCGGCCGCTGCAATCGTTAACGCTTTGTTTAGTTGTTCACTATCTAAGCATAAATTTAATGCTTGTAACAGCGTAAAATCGCCGCCCGTTAAAGCTCTGAATTTGTCTTGTACTTTTGCCCAATCGTATACTTCACACAAAACATTATATATAGATACAACACGGCTCGGAGGGTAGGTGTCAATTTGGACCGTCCAACCGCCTAACATTTTCGACGGTGAAATTATATTGTATAATTTTACAGCCTGCTGTGTTATTGTATCGCTAATATTTTCCGTTTGCTTGTCGCTGTTTTTCGCGTCCTTTTCTGCATCGTTAAATTTACGCCACAACAACAAAGCTGCCACCGCCAACCCGCCGCCTATTAATAATGTTTTTGTGTCCATATACAAATTTTTTAAAACGCCGGGAGAATCCTTCCGGCGTTAAAACAAAATAATAATAACAACTCTAAATACTAATTAATGCCGTTTAGTTTCGCTTTTGCTTTGCCCACCTTGGCCTTGATGCTTTCGCGCTTTTTTACTTCGCTTTCGTATGCTGCAACCTTCTTTTTGTAGTCTGCAATTAGTTTGTCGTTTTCGCTCTCGATTGCTTTAGATTTAGTTTCAAAAGCACGCCACGCCTCGGTGGAGGCTGTGGCCTTTGGAGCTTTAGGGAATTTTTTCAATTTTGGTTTGCTTGGTTTTTTAAGCATAGCTTTTATATTTTTAATGTTAATAAATCAGTTAATTACAAGTATGTTAAAGCATTTTTTAAACGCTTTGTATTTTTAGCAAGTTGCAATATTTTTTGCAAATCTTTTGTGTTAATATTGCCGTTTTGATGCTGCATTTTCAATGCGTTTAAAATATCGTCGTAAATTTGTGCATCTTGATTTTGTGCATTAGTTATGAAGTTTATCACAATAGCACGTCCTCCCCGCCGCTTGGTGCTTGCTGTGTCGGTTGTACTGTTGCCGCCGGCTGTGTTGATTTGTTCAAAATGTATTTTCTTATTTGTTCCACGTCGCCGGCTGTTACGTTATTGTCTTCATACAGCATGTTAGCAAGTTTTTCAACCGCTTTAAATTTCGGGCTTGTTGTGTCTACGTGGTTTACTTCCTCAACATTATCTCCCGTACCTTCCAAGGCTGCCGGAGGTGTGCTGGTGTTTAATGGCAAGTTTGGAAACAACTCTGCAAGTATCTTTTTTACAGCAAATACAAGTGTATCTGCCGCCTGCCCGGTGGTGCTGTCATATTTCTTTTTTTCGTCGTTAAGCTCTGTTTTGAGTTTCTCAAGCTCTGCACGTTCACGCCTTGCCCGTTCTTCAAATTCGCGCTCCCGCTGTTTAAAAAGAATATCATTTATTTTTTTTTCATTTTGCACCGACAACGCCTCCAGCTTGCTGTTGAGTGTTTCTTCATTTACCCAACCGGGGGGAGGTGTGCCGAATCCCCCAAACCCGCCGAGGCTCTGTGGCTGTGTTGGAATTGCCGCCGCTGCATCGTCCTTGGTAACGTTGCAAAATTCCACCGGACCGAGATAGCCCGCCGCGGGGGATTTTTGCGACGTTTTTAAATCTATGCTTAACACAGCGTCCGCGGGCATATCGTCAAGCACCGCCGCCAACCGGTTTATACTTTTTTCTGTCTTGCTGTCTGTCGTTTCGTTGTCTGTAAAATCGTCACCGTTGTAATGTATTAGCGGGGTACGTTTGTACCCTTGCACGATATACAGACTCCAGCAAGGATATTTCGTCGTTTTAATATGCTTAAAAACATAGTCCTTTGTAAATCGCATAATTTTAGTATTTTAGTTGTAATTTTATTTTATTGTCGTTTTTTTCTGCATCAGAAACCGGGATTAATGTAATGTAATACGCACACAAATTATATATGTTTGCAAACATCGCATCCGGTGTTCCTTCGTATAGTTTAAAATTTGCTGTATTATCTACGCAAAATATAAACTCTGTTTGTACACTTTGCACGGTGTTAAAATCTTGCACTTGCACAGCCCCGGACAAGTCCCACCAGTTGTCGGCCGCCGAAACTTCCAAAAATTTCTTTTGTAAGTCTAATACATTGCGAATCTCCCCCTGCGCTGTTATCTTGTAGAAAAATAGCACAGCCCCGGACGCCTGCAACGGTTTTGCAATATTGTTTAAAGTTATTATGTTAGACTTTAAATTATATTGTGTAATGCCGTGCGCATCTGCATAATTTTTTATATAGTCGAAAACATTCATTATTTTATTAATAAAAATGTTACTGTAACATCCGCGGGAGTGTAGTTTGCAATTTGTTGTAATGCTGTTAAACGAATGTTTACTTGTTTGTTTTTGCTCTCAAATTGCACCGGGAAAAACGTTTTGTTATAATCTTGATTTTCTGTTATTTTGAGAATCGAAACGGGCACAGCATCTAATAAATTTTTTACATTGTCGTTTATATCCAACGCCAAATAATTTATATTTGCAGTGTCGCCACCTACAAAATTAATACCCATTACCGCGGTATAATCTGAAGGCAAATTTATATTATAGTTTACACCCAATACCGCCTCTTTGATTGTAAAAGACTGCATGTCGTACCCTGCAACATCAACGCCGAATATATTAATATTTTGTTTTTCGTTGCATTGTCTGAATAGTGCGACAAATGAAAACGCCGCCGCGCTGTCGGTTACTTTTACATTTAAGTAAAAATTTTTCCCTGCGCTTTCAACATTTAGGGGCCTAAATACATTTGTTAAATCGTAGTCCACCGACGCTGTATTTTTGCACCAGTTTTGCACCGGGCTAAAACTCAAAATACTTTTGTAATCGTCGCGCAATTCGATTTTTATCTCCCGCGCGGTCGGGAGGCTGGTTGCCAACGGACACGCAATGCCACACAAAAATTTATATAACTCATCACTTTTGAAGGTGTAAGTATAAATATTTGTGCCGCTTGTGGCTGGTACGTTGTACCAATATTTTTGTATTAAAATTTTTTCCATATTACATTTTTTTTTGTAGACGGCCGCGGGCATAATCCGCCGCCGGTCTTGCCGGTTGCCGTCTTAAAACTATGAACTACAACTTTAACAAATACTATTTTACACGCAATTCCGCGCCGCGCAATGCCACCTCAACAAAATAGCGTTTGTCGTTGCCAACTGTCAGGCTTTGTGGTACATGCAAACGGAATTGCATCTCCTGTGCGTCGGTGATGAGTTTGGGTGCTGTTAATATAATTCCGTCCTTTTCGCCGTTGATACCCACGCTTTCTTGGTTGAATGAGTTAACGGGGGATTGGAAAATATTAAGCTGTGCAACGTCTATCTCTATCTCACTGTTTGCAAGCACGGGGTTTATTGCTGCAACCTGCGAAATTGGCAAATAAACAACGTTTGCCGGGGTTGCTGTTGTGTCTGTGCTATCTACATAGCCCGCGCGGAATGTTATACGGTCTATCATAATAGCGCAGCCTTGTTTGATTTTCTGTTTTGAAATGTTTGTGTAACCGTCCTTAATTGCGTCATCGTTGTACAACAAATCAAGGAGGCCAGCCGCGTTTGTTACTTCATAACGTTTGTAATATACCGAATCGGAAAAGTTAATATTTCCGTTTGCAAAATCTTCCTGCATAGCGGGCGAGAGTTCGCCAACTTTAAGGCGTAAAAATTCTTGTGCTCTTGTCAAAAGTCCCATTTTTATATTTTTTTTAATTTGTTAATACTCTGTTATTTATTAAAAAAGTCCCATGAGGCGGGCTGTTTCTTCCGTGCCCATTAAATCCGCGTTTTCTTGAGAATCGCCGAGGCCGTTTACACTTTTTGTAAATTGGTCGGCATTGTCGATATTTTCAGCAAGGTAGCCCCAATCATTATTGTATGTTTTGCCGTCGGTGTCTTGAATTTGTTCTTCACCCTCTGCATATTCCGCAAACTCCGGGGGGAGCTCTGTGCTGGTTTCGCTTGTTTCGCCCAAGGCTGCAACCCCGGACATTAACGCTGCGTCGCTTTCGCTATCGCCCAAACCTGCAACGCCTATTTTGTTAGCAAGGCCGCCGCCGTCGTTGTCGGCTGGTGAAATTACCGCGAGAGAATGTAAGCCTGCAAAGGTTGTTACACCTTGACAAATTGCGCGGAGTCTCTCGTCTTCCAACATCAAATCCCCCAATACGCCAACGGCTAAAAACATCGGGCCACCAATATTGTATAATGTACGCTTTTCAATTGGTTTGCCGTCTGTGCCGAGTTTCGGTGTCCCGTCTTGGTTTTTCTCGTATTGTATGCCAAACCATTTGCGCAAAGCCCAAGCCGCGCCAAATGCCCCGCCGAATCGTGCACCGGCTTTAATTAGATTGTCGCTTGTGTCTTTTTGCCAGTTCTTTTTTATAAAATTTGCCATATTTTTATTTTTTAGTTCTTCTTGTTATTCATTAGTAAAAACAGCCCCAACACGCCCGCCGCAATTGCTATATATTTTATATAGCTTTTTTTTTGCTCTGTGTTTGCGTTTGCGTTTGTGTTTTCGTTGTTGTCCGCTGCATTTGCCGCCGCCGCGTCTTTTATTGCTCTTACATTTGCCGCTGCCTTTTGCTTTAATGCCGCCGCGGTTTCGGTGTCGCCTTTTGCTTCCGCTGCGGTTGCCGCTTTTACTTGTGCTTTTGCAACCACAGCGTGCTTTAAACGTGTTGCGAGGTTGGATATTGCGCCGCTTGTTTTTTTGCCGCCATTATCCATTTTTTTAATTACTTTATTGCCTGCGGAGTTTTCGTCAAATCGTTTTTGTATTGCCCCGCGGTCAATTTCGATTAAAACCTCCGCCATTATCGCCTCCTTTTGTTGTTATTCATAAACATAAACAAACCAACCACAGCCACCGCGCCGCCAATAATCCACGGTAAATAATCCTTTTTTTCCGTGCTGTTGCTGTTGTTGCTTGGCACGGTGTAAACTGGTTGTGTTGGTGGTGTTGATACTGCTGGTGGATTGTATACCGTCGGTGACGGTGTGTTGCCGCCTACATAATAGACATTTGCAGGCTGTTTGCCTTGTTTCGTCGCTGTAATTATTTTAGACGCTGCATCCGCGCCAGTATTTAAAAGATTTGCAACGTTGCCGGCTGCGTTCCAAAAATTGCCATTACCGCCCAAACCGTTAACAGAATCCACCTCTTCTTGCATTATATTATACATAATTATCTCCTTTTTCTACTTTTTTTGTTATTAGATAGCATAAAGAATAATAAACCAGCCGCGGCAATGCCGCCAATTATTAAGCCCGTGTTGCTTTTCTTTTCGTTGCTGCTGTTGCCGGAATCGTCGCCGCCAGTTGGTGGTGGTGTTTGCATCATTGCAGCCGCCGCCGCTTGTTTGTCCCTTTCGATTGTGCCTTTTGGTAGTGGTTGCCCGTTTTGGTCCACAATTGGCTCTCCGTTAACGTCGGTATCGTACAGCTCCGCGTTTCTTTTTTTGCGTTCTTCTTCGTCCTTTTTGGCTTGTTGTTCTTCCTTCTTTTGTTGCCTGCTTACAACTATTGATTTTATCCAGTTCCACAAAGTAACAAGGATAGAAACACACGCCGCAATCATGGCCGCAATAGTGGCAAACTCGCCGAGGCTTGTTTCGCCGTCGTCGCCGGCATCGTTGGCAAAATTTACCTTTGTGTTTTTGCCTACGTCCTTTTTAAATAGCGGTTTACGTTTCGCGCCGTTCCTTATGCTTTTTTCGAGCTTGCTTGTGTTGCCGCCCATTTTTTTGTATAGTTTTTTTAGACGGTTTACAGCTGTTACGGCTTTGTCGTATGTTGCCGCGTCGTAACCTTCCTTTAATGCTTGTTCTTTCGTGATTAAACCAACATTAAGCCTCGTTGCCATGCCCAAAAAGTTCAAGGCGATTAATCCGCGGACGCTGTTTCGTATTAGAACGGTAACGGGATTAATTTTAATAAACAGCACTTTAAAGACCTTGCCAGCAATTTTTATTGTCTGCTTTAAAGGGTCTAAAATGAATGTTTTAGCGGGGTTTATAATCGTGTCTCGTGTTAAATCCTTGGTATCTTTTGCCGCCTGCTTTATTGGCTGTGTTATTGCCGCTTTTGCTTGTGACGTTGCCTTCTTTAATGTAGCTTTTGCCGCCGAACCGTGGCCAGTGACAACTTGCGCGCCCGCTTTTACGAGGTTGCCGGTCGCTTTTACCGCGTTAACGGTAGATTTTACCGCCGTTTTTACAGTGTTTACCGTTGCCTTTGCCGCTGTCTTTACGGCCTTGCCGACGGTCTTGGCAGCTTTTTTTACAGCCTTGCCAATCTTTTTGAAAATCTTTAGTTTTCCTAATTCCGTCGCGTTTGGAGATGCGCAATAATTAACAAGCTCATCCTCGCCGGCTGCTGCTACTTCTGCCAGTTCCTGCGACGGGAAATAAAAGCCGCCGTCTTTATCGTCTATATCCGAAACATAAGGCATGTATATTGATGCAAGCCTATAGGCGTCGTAATCGGTATCCTCCAGCGTTAGCAATACTTTTGCCTTCTTGAAGTCCACAGCGTCTTTTGTTGTTGCTGTGCCGTTAGCAATCTTTTGCGCTGTTGTGTTAAAAATTCCGTCTATACCGTGCAAAACGTTCATGTGTTTGTCGGTAACAGCTTTTTTTATTGCAGCGTTTTTTATTGCCCCCGCCCACTTTGAAAAACTTTTGCCGGGTGCTTTACGTGCTTTTGTTACCTTTATAAGGTTTTTTATGTGTAGTTTTCCGAGCTCTCCAAGCCCGGACAAACCATATACGGGTATTTCTGACATATTAAAATAATCCTGCTAAATCGTTTGTTAAATCAATTCTATATATTTCGCTTTTTGTAACCAGTGGAGGCCGGTTGTTGAATATAAACCAAACTCTATCCACCACAACACCGTCGCAATTAACAAAAATATGTGAGAATTGCGGCCGCCCTTTAAATGCAACTAATTCAAATGCAGGATTGTAACCCATGCACTTGAGCACACACCATGAAAACACACTAAGGCAATCACAATCCACACCGCGCGCCCGGTCTTGCCATACCCGGAGGGGAGTTCTTATTTCTTCCCGGCCGTCGTGGTCGTACTCATATCTAATGTTATAATGTAGCCAATGCCAAAGATTAAAGCAACTTTGTAAAAGTGAATCACCCTTCAAGTGTTTTGCAATCGCCATGC
>Ga0326511_10001742_pt1 | contig 17937 bp, 22 predicted proteins | sample 0_2496_0518_D_FD_203701 | JGI IMG/M metagenome (GOLD analysis project Ga0326511, IMG submission 203701) | Bovine rumen microbial communities from UC Davis, California, United States - 0_2496_0518 | ecosystem: Host-associated > Mammals > Digestive system > Stomach > Rumen | place: USA...
TTAATAACATCCAAGTATGGTAAAAGATGGAAACGAATGCATCAAGGAGTAGATATTAATGGACATAAAGGTGATACTATATATGCAGCATTTTCCGGAAAAGTTCGTATTGTTAAAAATGATCCAGGAGGATATGGTTATTTTGTTGTAATTAGACATCATAATGGGTTAGAAACTTATTATGGACATATGTCTAAACAATTAGTTAAAACAAATCAAACAATTACTTCAGGAGAACCTATTGGATTAGTTGGAAATACTGGACGAAGTACTGGTGCACATTTACATTTTGAAACTCGTTTGTGTGGAAAACCAATAAATCCGGAATTATTATTTGATTTTAAGAATCAAGATATAGTTGAAGATAATTATACATTTATTAATATTAAAAAATAATAAATAAAAAATATTTGATGGATAGCTCAGTTGGTAGAGCAGTATTATTGTATTTACACTTTAGTCGCTGTTACTTCGAAAGAATGTTGTAGGTTAGAGTTACTTCAATTTAAAATGACTTGTAATCTACGGGTCGAGGGTTCGAGTCCCTCTCCATCAACTAATATTTACTCAGGACGGAGTGCAGAGAAGTACTAATTAGTAAATTAGTAGGTATGACGAACATTAGGAAAATCCGGCACGTTGGTGGTACAGAGTTATAGGAAGTTGCAAATTCGCTATAATTTCCGAGGCTGTAGGATGCGTTTAGGCGGTCATACGTTGGAAGGCGCAGGTGGGTTAGATATTTTATTGGGATGTATCGGCTTACTCTTATAAGGTATAGAAACCGTAGCAGGTTGCATGTGGGTTCGACTCCCACCATCCCAACTTCTATTTTTTGGGAGTATAGCTCGAAGGTCGAGCAAGTGACTGTTAATCATTAGGTGTGGGTTCGATTCCCTCTACTCCCGCAATAACTTTCAGCGTCCGAGTGAAATGGATAAGTTTCTATTTTGATGTGTCGGCGGACTTAATGTTATATATTTATAATAAAAGCTCTATTTATCGACGGGTAAATATCTTTAAAAAAAGTATTTAACAACATCAAGAAATAAACAAGTTTAGAGGCCAAGCAAGCCGCGGATAAAGTGAGGAGCCAAGTTACTTGTTTTGGAAATGATCACGGTGGGAAGTGATCCCACAGATAATGGGTTCGACTCCCATGGCCGCTACAAATAAAGATTGTTTATAAGCTAACCAAGAAGCTCGCGGTGAAACTTCAAAGAATCTCAGTAATATGGACCCTTTAAATTCCGATTAATCCATTGGTCACGGAGTTCTATTTGAATTTTCGGGAGGTTTGAGATTTATGATAAGTGCGGACTTATAAACATGTGCAAATCTTTATTTTTAATTTTAATAATTGGATTACTATTATTAATATATAAAATATCGCGAATGAGTGAAACGGATATATAAATCATTCTAGGCTCATAACCTACGAGATATCAGGTTCGACTCCTGAATTCGCAACTCGGTCCCATAATAGGGCATGTACCTGACAGAAGTAGAATGATAGGTAAAATGAATTGGGAGGCTCAGTAAGGCAGTGGTAAATGACTAGCCTATCAACCCAACCCGAACGACTCTTAACCAATTCGGTGATGATTTATATCAGGTTGTCATCACAAATTTAAAATCTATGAAGACGTTTATAGTCTGTTTGTAAGTTCAGTCAAAACTTACAATTGCCGGCTTGGCACAGCGGTCGACTGCGCCTGACTTGTAATCAGGATCTGATAAAGACACGTAGGTTCGAATCCTACAGCCGGCTCAAAGTTTCAATAGTGTAGATAAGAGTTACTTCTTCCGCCAATTTTGGAAGGGTAGTTCAGTGGTAGAACAGCGGTTATATAATCGTACGTCGTTGGTTCGAATCCAACTCTATAGACTTTTGTCGAAGGTTCTTTGAAATTTATTTATGGGGTCGTAGCTCAGTTGACTAGAGCACAACACTTGCAATGTTGAGGTCGTGAGTTTGATCCTCACCGGCTCCACAAATATGATTATACATAATATTACAGGTTGTATGGCATTTTCATTGAATGTCGATGATAAAGAAGAAATTGATATGACTCATGAAGAACGTCTAAAGGTTATAGATGCTATTTATGGGTGGATGAAAAGAAATGCCGATGATAAATTGAATTATATACTTCAAGGTTTGACAGAAACATGTGGAGAATATAAGATTATTGATCCTAAACATTGTGAATGTTGTGGGGATATAATAGATGAATATTATTTAGATTTAGATAAATAATTTATTGGACCATAGTATAAGGGTAGTACATAGGATTTTGGTTCCTACGGTCTGGGTTCGAATCCCGGTGGTCCAACACTGGGGATGAAAACAGATCATGACACTGGAGTGCGGGTTAGCGATGGTCCTTGCTATTTGGGATATAAACCATGAGTGTTTCATCAAGTAGGTCGCAATTAAATAAGTAACTAAAATAGCATCTTTACCAGAATCCCTTGTCTATACACTATCTATACAGTGATAAGTATAGAATTAGCGAGAACAGGCCTCTGAGTAGAACTGTGGTAAGTAATAAGCAAATGTCGACTTCTTCTTATTACGTTGTGGATTCCGAAACAGATTCCTCGCTCAGGGAAAGGAGTTGGGTATCGTAAGAACTCATAAGATGCAACGCAACAGGAGGTAAAACCATAATGGTAATATAATCCTCGTTTTAAGCCGAGGTTTCTCTAGTCCGTAGCTCGCAAATTTTCTCGCTTTTTATACAGGATTAGTTTAATGGTAGAATGTCGGTCTCCAAAACCGAAGATCTGGGTTCGATTCCTTGATCCTGTGCAAATCAGTGGTAAGAGTTAAATGGATAATGTTTACTCCCCAAATAATTTGTTGTATCAATATTGAATTTATTTTATATAAGTTCTATATATAATTTATAAATAACTAATAACGGTAACGCCAACAACACCGGTGCCGTCAGGCTGGAAAATAGATAGAATTATACTCGTGAATATCCATGTTGGTATACGGATATTGAAAATTCTATGAGATGTTTAGTTATTTATATTTTTGTCCCATTGGTATAGAGGTTGTGCAGCTGCTTCTAAAACAGTTATAGGTGGGTTCGAGTCCTACATGGGGCACAAAAATCATAGTATTGTGAAAGCGTGGAGCACCTAACGCATTATAAAAGAGAATAGGCACCTCTGCTATGATTTATTTATTAATAACAAATAAATTTAAATAAAACTATGAAGCAATTTTGGTAGATTTTTGATTTGGGTTTTCCGTAAAACTTATATAAGACTTTAAGAGAGCTTATGTAATTTTTCATATGTTCATTTTACATAAGTTTATGAGTACGAACATATACTTCTTAAATAAATATATAAATTTTACGTTTATGGAAAATAAAGAATTTAATGAAATAAAGACATTTAAGTCTTTTAGAAATGCATTAGTTAATGCTATGAAAAACGAGATTGCTCAACTCGCAAATGAACAAAGAGAGCAAAAGAAAACTCGTAAACTTGCAAATCGTCCTGAAGAAAAGAGTTTACAAAGTATAGTAGATGAAATTAGTAATAGGGCGTGGAAAATCACAAATCTTTTATATTATTATCGTTGGATTAGACATGGTTTAAAATACTGGTCTAATAGGAATGTGCATTCATTTAAAGAGTATTATAATTATCCTATAAATGATCAAGAATGGTTCGTTAAACATTGGGATAAAATAATTGAATATGGGGATAATAAAGGTAAAACTCATGGTGAAGTAATCATTGAAAATACTAAAAATTCCTATAAGAGAAAATGTCAAGAATATAATATTGAATGTTCTGACGAAAATATAGATCTAATAATTTCAAATATATAAATGATAATAATATGAATACACAAGATTATAATTTTAGAATAGACTTAGTTAAATCAAGTGATGAATTTAACAAAATATATGAAAATCAAGATTTTTCGACAAATATTACAACCAAAGAACAATATTTAGCATTTAAACAATATCTTAAAGAATATGTTGATGAATATGAATATGCACCTCATCACATATATGTAGCTTATTATATATTCAAACATCGTATTGGATATGATTTTGAAAATAATATGGTTGATGTTAAAGCTCTTCATGCATGGTTAGATAGCGAAATTATATGTAAATGTTGGAAATTACTTTGGTATGGTAGATATCCTTGGGCTTATGGAGGTGGAGAAGGTTGTATGAAATATGAAGCCATACCAAGATTTAAGAAAAAAGTTATTGAAATATATAATACATTTGCAGAAGGAAAATATGAGATTATTGACAATAAAATTGAATTAAAAAATTAATGATATGGAACTTACAAATAAAATATTGATTAATAATGAAAAGGAAGCTCAAAATTTTATTGATGATTGGAAACATAATCAAATATGGAGTACATTAAAAGTAAAAGATTTTGAAAAATATCCAGCAGTTGTTTGTTATTATGAAGATTATAATGATTATGGAATGAGTTATACTGCTACTGCTTATTATTCAATAACATATTTAAGTGATTTTGAAGTATGAAGAATAAATTGTATATATTAATAGATAAGAACTTAGATCCTATTTATGGTGCAGTTCAAGGTGGTCATGCTGTTGCTGAATGGTTGATTGAACATGGATAGACTAAATGGAATAATGATTATTTAATTTATTTATCTGTTGATATTAATAAATGGCAGAATTTATTGTGTGAATATGATGCTAAATATTTTTCACAATTTAATGAACCTGATTTAAATAATCAAACAACATCCATAGCAGTTTGGGAAGGTGGATTACCAGAAATACTTAAACGAAAAATTCAAAAAGAGGAGTTACTAAAATAACTCCTTTTTTATATAATATTTGAATTTTTATGAGTTGTGTCTATATTATATATGTATTTCAATACATAAATTTACATCATAAAGATGTATATATTTGTAAATAAAAATAAATATGAAGCACGGAACAATTTGTAAGTTATTTAACGAATATTTTGATTATAGTGGTAAGACTAAGCAAGGTTATCCTCGTGGAAGGCATTCGGTTATAAATGGTGAACTTAAATGGACTTGTCCAAGTAAAGATGGAAATGTAATGTCATATATTTGGAAGACCACTGATAAAGAATTTCAGATTGCTACTCCTGAGGAAGTTGAAATGTTTAATATGGTTATAAATAAGATAAACTAAAATAAATATTATGTCAGAAATTCTTACAGCTGTTCAGCAAGCAATCAAGGAGTTTGGAGTTGAAAATATTTCAATGGTAGGATATAACTACCATGGTCGTTATGAGGATGATGATTGTTATTTTGAATATTATAATAATGTAACTGGTGAGTTTTTTGATGATCAATGGACTACACGATTTTGTTGTCCTGGATATGGTTGTTATGAATGCCAGACTCTTGAAGAAGCTGATAAGAATGGATATGTTGATCATGAGAAGTTATTTAATCTTAAGAAGACGCAGCTTATCAATAGTTTCAAGAACTTTAGGTTTGAATGTATTTGGGGAGAAAAGTTTGAGAAAATCTCACCATTTGGTCTTCGTGTTGAGGTAACCCGTGGTCGTAAATGGAAGGGAATTGGTTTTCTTGTTGGAACATTTACTAAGTCATATCAGTGGGGAGTAAAGCTTTGGAAGTCAAATAATGATTATGGTACTTCTACTACTCGTTATGCTAAGATTTATGATCCACTTACTAATAGAATTGAGTCGGTTACTGCTGATTATGTTAAGTTTTTGAATCTTGACAATATCATTGAACAGTATAAGAACGATATGATGGCAATTGTTGAAGCAACAACTGTAGATGACTTCACAATTGGTAAGAATGGTACTTCATATTCTCCTTATTCGGGTGACTCAAATGATACCAAGATGACTATTAATTGCGAAACAATGTCATTCATGAAGTATCTTGAGATGAATGGAAATAAGATTAACCTTAAGAATGCTTATGACGTGGTTGAAGAAGAAAAGAAAGTTAAGTTTGAAACATTTAAGGAATCTAAGATGCCTGGAATTATCGAATGGGTGAAGGCAAATACTGACAAGACTACTGAAGAAGAGATACTTAAACTTGCAGAACACATTTTTAATAAAAGATATTAATATGACACAAGAAGAATACGAAAACTGGAAATTGGAGAAATATCATAAAGCATTTGTATCTGCGTTAATTGATGCAATTATATTTAGAAAAAGATTTCTATATATAACACCAAACCATTATAACAGATTTGATAGTTTGAGGATAAAATACAATATCAAGGATGCATTAGATGCATATCCTTTTATTGAAAAAGAGGCAATTAGTATATTTAATAAAAGATATAATTAATATGACAAATTATCCTTATTATATAGCAGTACGTTATGATGCCGGTCTTTTAAAAAAGATTAAGTTTGGAGTACAAAATGGTCGTAAATTCGATACATGGTCAGATTGTGCAGGAGCAGTTAAACGTTATTATAAAAATTTCCCACAATTAAAGAATGAACAAATTCTAATTCTTGAATATACTAATCAATACGAAAGTAAAATTCTTGATGTTTGTAAGGGTGAAGAATGGACATCAGTTGAATCACCTATTAAACTTATGTGATTATGAATAAACAAAAATTTTATTTAGTGAACTTGAAAACACTGAAAGTTTCTGAAGAGTATTTAGACACAACATCTGAATATTTTGAATATTGTTCTCCTTGGAGATTTGATACAATAGAAGAAGCTAATGAATATATAAAAGAAAAAATAAAAACTAAGATAAAGAAAATAGATAAAGAAATTGATGAATTAAATGCTAAACGAGATAAATTAGTAAATGAATTATTTAATATATAATTTATATACTGTATTAGATGTTATTTCTGGCAATTCTAGAGACACTTAAAAATAATTTTAAATAAACTATTTAACTGCAGATTAATTCATATATTTGATATTATTATCTGCAGTTATTTTTTATTTATTTAAAATATTTTTACTATTATTAAATATAGATAATACTCATTTGTTTCATGACTGAGGACCAAGATCCTTTTGAAAGTTGATAAAAAGACTTGAAAGTTTTGGAACAGTATATTAAAAATATATTTAATGAAATTATGACAAATTATGCAAAATTGGCCAGATTGGCTATCGACAAATCTCTACTTAAAGAGTATTCAAATTCTTCTAATGAACGTATTGTTTATATGAATAACAATACAGAATTCCAAATTCAAATTTTTAATCCTTATTCTTATACTATTGGTGTACGATTTGACTTTAATGACAAATCAACTTACAATTATCAATTATTAGTTTTAAGACCAGGTGAAAGAGTATGGTTGGATAGATATCTTGATAAACAATCTAAACTTTTGTTTAGTACTTATGAAGTTGGTACATCCGAAGATGTTAAGAAAGCAATTGCAGGTAATGGTAAAATTAACATCAAGTTTTACAAAGAAAAGGAAATACCTGTACAAACATATCGAGTTACTTCTTCAGATATATGGTGCGGTCCAAATGTTCTTTATTCATCAGGATTAGATAATTGTATATTAGAACAAAGCACTGGTGGAAATCGTGCTTTAATAAATAGTGATATAAATTTTTGTAATAATGCTTTAACTGCAACTGCGGCTAATACACAATATACTGCCGCAACATTAGCTTCATATAGTAATGATGAATTAGGTTTAGGTAATTATAAGGATTCTACACAAATAAGTTGTAAGCTAAATTCTAATAAGATGGAAACAGGTAGAATTGAAAATGGTTCTCGCTCAAATCAAGAATTTAATACAGTTAATAATGAATTTGAAAGTTGGCCATTTAAAACTGAAGAAATTCAAATATTACCAACTTCAAGAAAACCTATAACATCTCAAGATTTAGAGAAAAAATATTGTTATAATTGTGGAAGAAAACTAAATCAAAAATTTAAGTTTTGTCCATTCTGTGGAGCTAAACAATAAAAATAAGGGAAACTTAAGTTTCCCTTGTTTTTTTATACCATTCTATATATTTTATAATACCTTCATGTATTTCCACCTTAGGTTCTTCATTAAACCATTCTTTAATTTTAGTATTGACTGCTAAGGTTTTATTTACATCACCTTCTGCATTACCCTTATAAATTATTTTATTGTAATCTGGATTTATATGATCTTTAATTGTTTGAACCATTTCATTTACTGATATTGAATTGCCATAACCAATATTGAATATTTCATGAGACCATTTTTTATCACTATTCATTATTGTTATCATTATTCTTACAATATCATCTATATAAGTAAAGTCACGTTCTTTAGTTCCATCACCATATATTTCAATTGGTTCATCATTTAATATATTCTTAGTAAATTTACTTATAGCTAAATCTGGTCTCATATAAGGACCATATACCGTAAAGAAACGTAACCCACTCATTTTTATTTCTGGATGCATTAATGAATATGTTGTAGCCATTAATTCATTTGATTTTTTAGTTACTGCATAAGGAGAACGTTGAATATTACATGGATTTTTCTCATCATTAATTTCTCCCGAAATCATATCTCCATATACAGAACTTGATGATGCATATACAAATTTAGTTATATTATGTTTTATTACATTTTCAATAATATTTTGAAATCCTATAATATTAGTATTTACTACTTCATACGGGTTTTCAATAGAATATCTTACACCTGCTTGTGCAGCCAAATGATATACCTGATTAAATTTCCAGGTATTGAATATTTTATTAACTTTAAATTTATCTATTATATTAACATAAAAATTTCTAAATCTAGTATTTCTATTTCTTTCTAAATTTTTTTGTTTTATACTAATATCATAATAAGAAGTTAAATTATCTATACTGACCACAAAATTTGAAGTGTCTTTTAATAATTCATTTATTAAATTAGATCCTATAAATCCTGCACCACCAGTAACTAATATAATGTTCTTATAATATTTCATTTAAATGTTTCCTAAATATGCGTTATTTTCGGATGTATATGTTTTAACTTTAATTACTGTATAACAATTTTTATTATAAGTATAGTTAGGACCAACAAGTATAACATATCCTTCTCCTATATTTTTTCCTAACCAAATATTATCACCATAAGGTCCAGCAAATGTAACCAAATCATTTGGTAAAACATGATATTCTTCTTTAAATGTTCCATTTAAACATTTAATTGAATTTTTTTCATAATTACACCATGGATTTGCTAAGTCTACTTCTATATATGGAGATACTTCAACATCAGGATCTCCATCATGAATTCTTTCCCACATCGGAATAGATTCATCTATTATTATTTCTTTATGTTCTTCTTTATTATCTTCTAGTTCAATTTGTCCTATATATGATAATGATTCATCTATTTCTTCCGAAATATTAGATATATTTGTTTTTATATGTAATAATTTTGTTGTTATATTTTTTAATGTGTTTTTCATATTATTTAATTAAGATAATTTTATTTAACGTTTGAATCTTCTTCAATATTTATAGATTCTTCAGTTATTTGATTATTTTGTTGGTTATTAACTCCATTTTCGGTTATGATAGGTACATTATATTTTGAATATGCCCATTCTGTCCATGATGAAGAAAGTCCACCTGCAGCAAATATACCTGCAACAGCACCAACATAAACTGCCATATCTGATAAGTTAATTGTCATAGTATGGTTAAACCAAATATCAACTAACATACCAATTACAGGTACAAATAAAAGAATAACTCCCACTGCTAACGTTGCCATTAAGAAAAAATTCATCATAGAAACATTAGTGTCTTCTTTTATAAGTTTGGTAAAAAATGAGTCTTCTTTAACTTTTGCCACTTTAGTAAATATTCCAAATATTTTTTTAAACATATATATTTAATAATTTTTTTATATTTACCTCTATATATGTTATTATATAAAAATAGTTTAATGTAAAAATATTTGTTAAAAAATAGAATTGATCTTTGATAAAAAAATACTGTAAATAATATAATTGGATTTAAATTTACTGTATTTATGGTTTATTGTTACCTATTTTTAAACAAATAATAAATACGATATAATATGAAAACTGTAATAGTGGGATTTATATTCATTTGTATAATTATTTTATCAAAATATATAGATGATTATTTTAAAAATCATTAAAACATTAGAAAGTAATATAAAACTATTTGTTACTTAAAAAAAAACTAACAAATATATAAATATATAATTATGAAAAAATTTTTATTAACTATAATTTTAACAATGTACTTATTAGTAAGTATTAATATTAATGCAAACGCAATAGAATATACAGATAACAATATAAATGAACCAAATATAGAAGAAATTGTAATAAATGTTCCATCAAATATAAATATTTATCAAGGAGATGAATTTGGAATTAATATTAAAACAATAGATATAGAATTATATAATGCAATTCAATATACTATAGAAAACAATATATTAACAATAAATTGTGTAGATGATAGATTATTTGAAGAATATTTAGATTATCCTGAAAATATTAAAATTAATATTCAATTACCTACCGAAATTAAAAATATAAAAACTAATTCAAATATGTTAGTTGCAATAGTTCAAAAAAATAATACAGCAACTAACAATGAAAAACATTAAGAAGGTAATATTTAAAACTAATCATTACAAATAGTTATTATATTACCTTCTTTTTTATTTATTAAAATTTGTTGAAAATATATCATACATGCCCATGGTTGGTATTTGTTGATTATATTGATTAAACATATTATCAAATCCATAGTTACCCCAATTATTATCTATATTATTTTGAATAACTCCACTTTCAAATTCTTCTACCCATTCTTTATATTTAGGTGTTTGTTCTACTGCAGGTATTTGAACAAATGTCATAATAGAATCATCATGTCCTATTGATGCTTTATATATTCCATTACCATTTTTGTCTTCAAAATTCTCTAATTCACTAATAGTTATCAAATCAGTTGTATCTATTTGACCCTTTTCAAATTTCATTTTCAATAATGAACAATATGTACCTTTATTACCACCAGTGAATTTAATACCTGGAACATATTTACTTGTATGTTTTGCTTTACTTCCATTATTAAATATTTGCTCTTCAATAGATATTTTCTTATACATAACAAAATTACTTAGTTCTATACCTTCTGTAATTATATTATTTCTATAAGAAGATTTTTCATCATAATCTGGTTCATTTAAATTCATCAAAATATTATAGAATAATGCTCCATATGTATTCCATTCTAATGACCATATACATCTTTCATTATTAAATAACTGACCAACTAATAACCAAAATTCTAATGCAGCATTTTCTAAATCAACAGTATTTGAATACCATCTACCTACATGTTTATAATGATCCTTTTCAACTAATTGGAATATATTAAATGGAGTATAATCTAATCCACCACCTTCAGCTAAATCATCACATAATAAGAAATATCCTGTACGTAATTCATTTAAATCAAAATCTGGACGCCAAAATAACATATTTGGATGTGGTAAAAATATATCAAATCCTGCATCAACCATATCTTCCAATCTATTTTCCCATAATACAGCTTTATCTCTAATTTTAGATAAACATTCTCGAGTTACTAAACAATTATCTGATGCACTAAATTGTGTTCCATATTGATATTGAAATGCTTCTTCAGATCCTAAAATACCAACCATTTCATCTTTCCATTTTTGTGTACGTTTTTCCCATTTTTTTGTTTTCTTATTATATTGAGGTACTTGAGGCCAATCAACTTTAAATGGAGCATACATTGATTTTTTCTCTATAGCAGCTTTCCAAAGTTTATAAAATAAATTAAATCCATTCTGTGTTGACATTATACATACATTAGAATCAGATATTGTTGTAATTGTAGGTATAATGTTATTATAGAATAATTCTACATCATTAGGAGGACACCAAGCAAACTCATCAAGAATAAGGAAGTTGATTGTTTTACCAAGACCTGCAGTAGGTGAGAAAGCTTCTGTTGAAATAGATGAGTTATTATCAAATGAAATTTCATGTTGGTTCCATTTCATAGTACCAATCTTTAAATGATAAGGAAGATACAAATACATATCCTTAACTTTTGAAAGTAAATCGGCACCAGCAGGACCAGATTTAGAAAGAATAAGGCCTTGTTTATCTGTATTAAATAATATTACCCAAAGACAATAAATAGCTGTTGTTGTGCTTTTACCTGACTGACGACAACTCAAGAATATACTAAATCTATTTTTTTGTAAATGTCTAAGATATTCAATTTGATAATCACGAAGTACACAAGGTTGTAATCCTTCAGGTGTCATTAAAAAACATTTAGATGCAAAATAAACTGGATCTGTTTTACATCTTATATAATCTTCAATTTCTTCTTTAGTGCGTTTATAAAGAAGTTCAGGTTTTAATAATTTGGTATTTTTCATAAAGAATGGAGAAGCTTTAAGTGGTTTACCTTGTTGTATAGCTTCTAATGCCCTTTCAATAACGTTAGTGGACCAAATTACTCGTTCAGCCTCTTTACCACCAACCATTTCCTTTACTGGATTAAATTCCTCTATATGTTTACTCTCTGCCATATTATATTATTTATGCACTAAAACCTAACATACCCATTACTTTTAATATCGCCTTTTGTTTAGCTGCATATGCTTTAGTTATAGCCTTTTTCTTATTTGTTTCTATTTTTTGATATTGTTCTTTAGCTGCAATTTCTATGGCCCTATTATATTTTTCTGCCATTGTTTGACCAACTTTTTGACCAACACTTTCACACATTTGATCTGTGGTTTTCTCTATGTTGTTTTTTGCAGTTTGACATTTACTGTTAATAGTCTTTTGTATTGGTTCTACAAAATTTTTAATTTGTTTTTTTACATATGAAATTCCTTCTTCTGCATGTCTCGCAATATCTTGTGCCCCACTATCAACTTTATCTAATGCTTTTTCAATTTCTGTTTGTGCATCACCTATTAATTTTTGTGCTTGTTCTAATATTTTAGCTTTTGCTTTTGAATTATATGATTCTGCTTTACTAAGTAAATCATCTTCAATATTTACACCAAGTTTTCCTAATTCTTTAGATAATGTTGTTTTTCTTTCATTAAACGTATCCATCGTATGTTTTTGAATACGTGAAGGAATTGTTGCAGGTAATGATGTTGCATATATCATTAATTCCGATACTGCATCAGTACTTATTTGTGTTGTCAAACTTTGTACTTCGGATTGAATTCTTGCTGCTATTTCTGTAGGTGAAAGTTCTGCGGGTAATTCTATTTTACCTATTTTTTCTTGTAAATCACTTTTTGCAGAAGATTTTTCATTATTAGGAGACACCTCATTAATTTCTACGGAATATTCATCATCAAATGTTATGCCAAGAGGTTCTTCTTGTAATTCGCCACTAGCATTAGGTTTCCATACTTTCATGTCACCAATAAATGCGTTAACTTGATTTTTTTGTTCATCAACCCATTTATTTGCTTCATCCCTTGAATCAAAATCTTTTTTCTCTATCCATACAACACCATCATTTTTATTAGTTATTGTAACATTATAAGTTGTTTTATTAGTATCTCCCGATAATGTTGAACATGGTTTACCTTCTAAAAAATTAACACCATGATTAATTGCCCAAGAATTTTTTTCATCTTCTTTTGGTTGTTCTTTTTGTTCTTGAGATTCTTCTTTATCTAATTTTTTTGCCTTTTCAACTAAAGAATTATATCTTGATTGGAATGTAATACTAGTACCAGGTTCAAAACCTTTTGCCGTACATTCTATAGATGCGGCACCAACATATGTACCTTTATCAGAATATATATAATATGTTTTAAGATAATAATAATCTATCCCATCTTTTGTATAACCATTTTCTGTTTCAACTATTTCTTTTTCTATTCTCATATAAATTAATTGACAGATACATTTTTAGAACATATTCCTTGAGATGAACTTGAAACTTGTCCACATATATTTGCAAGTTTTTGAAAATGTGGTGCTAAAGTTTCATTATCCCATGGACCTGCTGTTGCTGCATGTTGTAATTCACTAAATGTATTTTGTAATTGTTGAAATACATTTTGTAATTGTTTAGCTTTAACTGCTGGTTCAAAACTTCCACTTTCAGCATTTCTACCTAAATATACATGACCACCTTTAATATCAATATCACCATTTTGTCCATGAATTGATATATTTCCTTCAGATCCTAATGAAATCTTCCATTCGTCATATTTGATTACAAAACCATCAGTACTAGTATAATATAATTGTGCATTACCAGATGAAGTTTTTCGAGAAACTAATAAATCTAAATCATTATCATATTTTTCTTTAACTAAATTTTCGGTAATATCAATATAATCAAACATTGGAAAATACCAAAATTCGTTTTCATTATCTTTATTGTCTATAATCCAAACTTTACGACCAATTTCTGGAGCAGAAAACATTTGATATCTTCCCATACTAATAGGCATACACCATGGTAAAACATCTTTATCCATGGTGCGTTCATCAAATAAACCAACTGCTGCGCATTTTACTCTACCTAACTTTTCAGGATCATCAACATCTGTAATAACTCCTGGTATAATTTCAACTTTATCTAATTCCATAATTATCTACTTATATGATATGTTACATGTATTTCATCTCTACCTTGATGATACCCTTTCCAAATTGTTATACTAGGAAATTCTCCATTATCAAACATTCTTCTAAATTCTTCTGCAGAAAATACCTTAGCTAAATCAGGAAACATTTCACTAAATAACTCTTCACATCTTTCTGATGGAATTTCTTGATACATTTTTTCAGTTGAAACATCTCCACCATTTTCAACACCATAACGTTGTTTAAATAAATCATATGTATAAAGCGAATGTAATGCACAATTAGGAGCATAAGTATCTCTTATTATACCTGCACATTTTGTTACGAAATCTCTTAATATTGTATCTATAATTTCGTCATCAGTAGTTTCTTTGTTAAATGTAAATAAACCACCTATTATAGTACTAATTTCTGAAGGTGCTTCAAACAATAATATATAATCTTTTAAACTTTGCATTTAATTAAATAATTTTTTTATATTATAATTGTGTTGTTTCTGGTGATTCTGGTTGAACTTCTCCCATCATTTCAGAATCTATATCTCCGGCACTACCACCTTCTTCTTCAGCACCTCCATTATCAGATCCTTCTTCATTACCACCTTCTGATTCTCCTCCTAATTCATCTTCACTACCACCTTCTTCACTTTCTTCTTCATCACCATTATTTTGTTTTTCCATCTTTTCTTCCAACTTAAATTTCTCATTAAGTTCAAGATCTGCTTCAGACATCTTAAGATATTTAGTAACCAAGAATTTTAATGAGAAGAATGACTCCTCATTTCCTTCGGCATCTGTGGTCGCTAAACTATCTTTCATTGTTCCAATAAATTCAATACGTCTTGTCATAACTTCAATATTCATTTGCTCTTCAAAAGCATTATAAGAATTAAAACGTAAAGAAATAGAATCGAGCACACGCTTATCATTTTTTATATCAGGTATTGAAAGTGTTAATTGTATTTTTAAAGGTTTAAGCAATATCTCTGCAAATGTATTACGTAAACGGGTTACAAATCTTGAAAAATCAATTTCATCACGTAACGCTTGTGTTGGATCTGAACCAAACCATGTTGCTTGGGCTTCTTTATCGAAACGTGATTGAGGAATTTTCGACATTTTATAAAGTTTAGATTCAAAGTACTTAATTTGATCCGAATCATTCAATTGTGGACCATTATCAACAAGCGTTTCAATTTCAGGACGACCTTGTTCATTTTCCGGTAACCAATATTCTTTACTAAATGGCATATTTACTCTACCATTAACTTGTAATTCACCTGTTTCTGTATTGAATGATATGTCTTCTTTATATCTGTTCATTGCTTGTGCCAAAGTTTGCATACCTTTAGCTTTATTCATACCACCAACAGGTATAGTAAATAACGTTTTGAATGAAGATTGTGTTACTGTCCATATAACTTGTGCCTGTTCAACAATACGGTATAAGTTAAATGGTCTAATCAAACGTTCAAGATATGATTGTCTTGTAGATACACCAGAATCTTCATACTTAATATATATAACTTGTGAATCTAATAAAGTTCGTTCTCTACCTATTACATCTTTAAATTGTACCCAATAAGTAGTACCATCTTTAACTACTTTAGTAAGTGTAGCTGGATCCAAGTCTATAATACCAATAATTGATTTTGGATTTTCGAGATTATCATATATAATTTCGTATGCCATTACACCATCTATAAGGAATCTTTTGAAATCATCCCATGCATTTTTCTTCCATTCTAACAACATATAAATTTTATAGAATGATGTGTCCATAGAAGATCGAATTTCCTCGGCAGACTTTTCATTTAAATCTTGAATAAGACCAGTATCTAAGAATGGTTGACAAATATATGATTCTTCATCATCATAAACAATTGCTTCATTAGACATAATATCGAGAATATCTTCAAGTTCTGGTTGCATAGCCATCTTACGAAGTACCTCTCTTTTTTGTTCAAGAGTTTTTTGACTAAATGGTTTATCTTCCTCTTGTTTTTGACGCCAGTTGTTCATTGACGCACTATAAAGAGTTTGCTGTAATAAAATATCATCTTTAGGTTGTAAAGCTTTATCAGCAGGTACAGCTACCATGTTTTGATAAACTTTATCATCATAATTCATTCCATAATGAGATAATGATGTTAATATTTTAGACCATTTAGTGGGTTTTTTAATTCCAGATGAAGCATTTTTTATATTTTCATAAGAGTTTTGAAAATTACCTTGAACCGCTTCATATATTGATCTTTCACCATCAAATACACTATTTAAATTTCCTAAAATCATAAAATATATAATCTAATTTTAAAAATAAACTTTATTAAAAATAATTTTTTGTATTTATTTATAAGATATTTTAATTAGAAATGTTAATAAAAATAATTATTGTTGAATAATTTAGATAAATTTTTCTATATAATATATACCAAAAATTAAATATATGGAAATAGTTAATAGAAAAGCAAGGTATGATTACGATATATTGGAAACATATAATGCTGGTATAGTATTATGTGGTTCTGAAGTTAAATCTATTAAAGGTGGTAAAGCTAATATAGAGGATGCTTATTGTTATATATCTCCAAAAAATGAAGTATGGTTAAAAAATTCTCACATATCTAAATATAATAGTGATAAGTTTACTAATCATGAAGAGAAACGCGAAAGAAAACTTTTATTGAATAAAAAAGAGATATTGAAAATAAACCAAAAAACAATGTCTCCAGGATATACTATTATTCCATTAAAAATTTATGTTTATAGAGGACTCATTAAAGTACAAATAGGTATTTGTAAAGGTAAACATAATTATGATAAACGAAATGACATAAAAGATAGAGATAATAAACGGGAATTAAATAGAGTAATGAAATCATATTAAAATTATAATAATTATGACTAAAGAAAAACTTGAAGAATTAGGTTGGCAATTTGATGATTTTTGGGCTAATAGAGCATTATTTTCAAAAAAAGATACAAAGCTTGAAGGATTTACAATATTTGAGCATAATGGAGATTGGGGTATTATGGATCCTTACGCAAAAGAATTTAAATTAATATATTGTAATATGTCTGATGATGAAATTATTCAATATATTAATTATATAAATTCATTTGAAGAAATGTGTGAATACCCAAAAGATCATACATTTTATGAATATCTTTGTTTTGAAAAGAATATTAAAGAATTTATCATTGATATGAAAGAACGTGCTTAATATGATTAAACCTTTTGAAGAAGTAAATAAAGATTGGACATTTTTT
>Ga0326511_10001743_pt1 | contig 17934 bp, 12 predicted proteins | sample 0_2496_0518_D_FD_203701 | JGI IMG/M metagenome (GOLD analysis project Ga0326511, IMG submission 203701) | Bovine rumen microbial communities from UC Davis, California, United States - 0_2496_0518 | ecosystem: Host-associated > Mammals > Digestive system > Stomach > Rumen | place: USA...
CTTCTTTGATCATTTTTGATGCATCAGTTCTTATTTTTGAAACAATTTTTCCAGCTTTTATATAAGAATCAATCATGTTATCACTTTTAATAATAACTATTATATTTAATAAGGTTTATATATTTATAATATCTAAATTAAATTGGAGGCAAAAAATGGATATTCCAACAATTCCTGATCAAATGTTCTTATTAATAATATTGGTTATTGTTTCAGTGGTTGTTATTATCATTGTTGCTCAATGGAGAAGAGTTGCTCAAGCTAAAACATCTGTGGCTATGCTTGAAAAAGAAATTCAACTCAAAAAAATGTCCATGGTGGAAAAAGATATTGAATCAAAAAGATTAATGGATAATCCTATTCCTTTACCACAAGAACAACAAGATTCCCTTAAGGAAATTAGACAGTCAACTACTGATGTAAGAAACGAAATTGGATTTTTACACAGTCAGATAAATGAAAGATTAGCAAGATTGGAAGCACAAACTGAACAGAAAAAGTTAGAAAAAATGCTTAAGGAAATCGAAGCTAAAGAGAAAAAACTCAATAAGCAGAATAAATAGGTGTTATTATGGAAGCTATTGAAGCGGTTGCAATTATTATTTTGATAATAGCTATTTTAGTTTTAGTTTATTATTACTTGTTAAACACTCCAACAACTATGAATAAGCTTAAAAGTTACATTCCAACTAATGCTGATGCTCATATGAGTGAAGTCATATCTAAAAACACTGATTATAACGATTTACAAAAAGAAAAAGAAAAACAATCAGAATCTATGACTAAAAGAATCAAAGTTAAATTGAGTGATATTGACATGTCTGGAATCAATACTGACGCTTTTTCTAAAAAGCTCGATGCATTCTTAGATGAAAAAAGTGATGAATTAATCAAAGATTGGTCACTTGCAACAACTGATGATTTAGGTAATCTTGAAGCTAGATTCAAAGAAACTTCAAAATCTGTTGATGCCCTTGATAAAGACTATCAGGAATTTAAAAAATCTTCTAAAGAATTTCAGGAAGCTACTGAAGAAAAGCTTAAAGATATCGATAAAAGAATTGAAGCTTTAGAAAAATAATTTTTGAGATTTGATTGAAATCTCTTAAATTTACTTTTTTCATCGAAAGTTTTATATATTGTCTTCAACATAATATTAATATCGATTTATTTTTGTTTTGTATAGCAGGGTGGGGTAGTCTGGTGATCCCGCAGGGCTCATAACCCTGAGATCCCTAGTTCAAATCTAGGCCCTGCTACTTTTAATTAATAATTTTTTCATGGCAAGTTAAAGACAGCTGCTGGTTATTTTAACTAAGGAAACTCCGCCCATCACACAGATTATGGCATCGAAAGATGTATGCTGAGAAGTATGGCAATGGAGCAGAAACGACACGGCTTTTAATGGTTGACGATGATATTTAATTGAGGACATTAGAAGAATCGGTGAAACGGCCATCCCATAAGGTGCAAGAACAAAGTTGCTGATGATCACTGTTGTAGGCAAGGTAGTTCGCTAAGATGAATGCTGTAAAACAGAAGGTGGGTTACTCTTAACAGGCCATGAATTATTAATTTTTACTTTTTTTCGATAATTATAAATCAAATCATTATAAATTGTATATTATATTCAAGATTTTTTTTAATAGTTGAATCACGGGTGAAGTTATGGTTAATGGAATATCTTTTGATGATGTAATGGAATATGACCATCTTTTTACAATGGCTCCTGCTTTCATTTTAAATATGATGGTCAATACAAATTCAAATCTTGTTTTAAAGTTCAAATCAACAATTCAATATTATATGGATGGATTAACTGACGAGCAAAAAAGTAAGTTGAATGTTATTTTAAGCAGTGATATTGATGATTTGCAGCAAATAATGGATGAATCATATAGAAAAACTAACAAGGAACAGTATAAAATCTTGGCAAATCCAAATAATAAAGAATTTATTGAGAAAAATCTCTCTGAACTTAGAAAAATGATTTAAATCTTTTTTTGGTTAGTGAATGCTAACTGGCTATTATATATAAAAATAGTTATAAAAATATTATTTAATTATTTTAATTGGTGTTTTCATGACAAAAGATTTAGTCACATGTCCTATTGAAAATACTGTGAAGTTACTTAACCGTAAATGGACAATTGTACTAATCCGGGACCTGTTTTTAGGTAAAAAGCATTTTTTGGAATTTAAGGAAAACAATCCTAATATATCTAATAATGTGTTATCGGATACATTGAAATCCATGGAGAAAAATGAACTCATTGTAAAAAAAGTTTCAAATCAGTCTACGGAATATTATTTGACTGATAGAGGTTTGAGATTGAATAAGGTTTTATATGAGTTGGCGGCTTTTGGTTTGGATGAGTTAGAATGTGGTGAAGATGCCGATTTGGAAATAATTGAAATGTTTAAGGATTATTATGCAAATCTGTTGAAGGTAAGTGATTAAATGAAAGCAGCTATTTTAGATAAATATGATAAAAACGGGGCGGATGTTGAAATTAGGATGTTCCAGTATCTAAAATTGCCAGTGATGATGTTTTGGTTAAAATTGTCTATGCTGGAGTTAATCCTTTGGATAACATGATTATTCGTGGAGAAGTAAAACTAATCACTCCATATAAATTGCCTTTGGTTATGGGAAACGAATTTTCAGGCATTGTCGAGGAGGTTGGAAGCAGTGTATCCAACTTTAAAAAGGGCGACCGCGTATATGCGAGGATGCCTCTTGATAAAATTGGTGCTTTTGCAGAGTTCACTTCAATAAATAAGGATGCTCTTGCACATATTCCTGATTATATGAGTTTTGAAGAGGCAGCTTGTGTTCCGTTAACTGCTCTTACTGCAATACAGGCTTTTGAATTGTTGGATGTAAAATCCGGTGAATCAATATTTATTTCTGGTGGAACAGGCAGTTTGGGTGCTATGGCAATTCCTATAGCAAAAAGCTTGGGTTTAAAAGTAATAACCAGCGGAAGTGCAAGAAACAGGGAAAGGGTAATTAATTTGGGTGTTGATGAATTCTTTGACTATAAAACTCAGGATTATTCTCAAATTCTATGTGATGTTGATTATGTGTTGGATACTTTAGGTGAAAAGGAACTTGAAAAGGAATTTAAAATATTAAAAAATGGTGGAGCACTGGTTTCACTTAAAGGTCTTCCTAACAAGGAATTTGCTGAAAGGATGGGTTTTTCATTTGTTAAAAAAACATTGTTCGGCTTTGCAGGTAAGAAATTTGATAAAATGGCGGGTAAAAAGAACCAGAATTATTACTTTTTGTTTGTTGAATCAAATGGTGAGCAGTTGGAAAAAATTTCTCAGATATTTGAGCAGAATAATATTGAGGCATCTGTAGATGAAATCTATGATTTGACTGATGTTAATAAGGCTCTTAGAAAAGTGGATAAGGGTGGGTCCAAAGGAAAAACTTTAATCAAAATTTAATCTCTTTTCTTTTTAATTTTATTTTTTATTTATCTTTTTTTAGCAAATATTTATATCTATCAAGATTTAATTTATAATCATGTCTAGGGTAGATGATGCTGTTCAGTTATTTGGAGATGGATATTTGTGTTCACAGGCTGTTTTTGCTGTCTTTAGTGAAGAGTTTGGAGTTTCTAAAGAGGATGCCTTTAAAATTGGGGCTTGTTTTGGAAGCGGTATGCGCCAGGGTGAAGTCTGCGGAGCCTGCGCTGGTGCTTTGATGGCAATAGGCTTGAAATATGGTGAAAACAAAAAGGACTGCGATGAACTTTCTAATAAATTTTTTAAGGAATTTTCTACTGAAAACGGTTCATATATATGCAATGATTTATTGGGGTGTGATATAAGAACTCCTGAAGGGGTACAACATGCAATTGATAATAATCTCTTTAAGGAATTATGTCCTAAGATGGTTGCATCAGCAGTAAAAATAACGGAAAAAATAATGGATAGATAACTAACATTAAATTGATAACATTAATGTTTAAATTAATAGTGTTAGTTAATTTATTATAAATTATTAATCATAATTTCATTTTAAAGGACATGTTATTCCAGATTAATTTTTTTGAGTAAGCTTATCTAGATTAACCAGTGCAATTATCATTAAAACTATTCCAATATAGTATATTGAATTGATTAGAATGTTTCCGGTAGTTATTGAAAAGCCATATCTTCCAGTAAGATGATTCCAGAAATCGACATGTATCAGCGAATAGATTCCAAATATTATGAATATTGGAAATATTATTTTTTTATAGGGGATTTTGGCCATTAACGGATTAATATTGGTTGACAGATGTAATCCTAAAAGTAGCACAGATAGATATGCAAAGATTTTGTGAAGATAAATTGTAGTTAAACTCCCGATGCTTAAAAACTGGCTTGACAGTATTCCAAAGATGCATGTCAATATGAATACGATTAAAAAAGTGATATTTATCACTAGTTTAAAGCTTCGTTTAAAGTTATATTTTCCTTTTTTAATGCTTTTGAAATAATTTCTGTTTAGGTATATGTGTAAGATAATTAGAATAATCAGGCCAATTCCAATTATCTCATGTACTGTGGGGTTTATATATAATCTTGAATATTCAATTATTATCAATATGAATAGTAAGATATCTACAATTATCTTTTTTGAATTCATTTTAATATCCTAAGCCTTTTAACCAGTCTATTGTTTTTTGTTTTCCGTCATCGCTTCTGGCTGTTTTACCGTCAAGTGCGAGTCCGTCTGTTGTAACATTGGCTTTTGACAAGTCTTTTTGCACTGTTGAGTATGTTCCCGCATCACCTGAACCTTCATGGGTGTTGAATGGAATGACCTTTTTTCCATTAAAATCGTAAGACTCAAAGAATGTATGCATTATCATAGGCATGTCTCCCCACCATATAGGATAACCTACAAATATTGTATCGTATTGATCAAAGTTGGATATTTTATTTTGAATTTCGGGCCTTGCATTTTCATTCTTTTCTTTTGTTGCCTGGTCTAGACATTCCTGATATTTGTCAGAATATTTATTTACTGGTATTATCTCAAATGAATCTGCTTTCAAGTATTCTTTGATGTATGATGCTACCATTGCAGTATTTCCAACTTCAACATTTCCTACATTGTAGTTTTCTCCGGTTCTTGAGAAATATACAACTAAAACTTTACTGTCAGTATTGTTTTTATTTAAAATGTCATTTGCCTGTGTTTCTGCATCTGAAATTGCAGTCACTTCACTTATTCCTAATCCGACTACGATTAGGGACAATATTAACAACAGTATTATTTTTTTCATTTTAATCACTCCGGTCTTAATTTTCCATAGAAGTATGATGCGGTGGCTCCGCCGTCTATCAATATGTCTGAACCTGTAATGAATGCACCTTCATCGCTCATAAGCAATTTTGCAATGCTTGCAACTTCATCAGCAGTTCCTGGCCTTCCTGATGGACAGTTTGCAAACATGTTTTTATAGAAGTCGCCTCTAGGTCCGTTGAATTCATCTAATGCAAGTGGAGTTACAATGATTCCTGGAGATATTGAGTTAATTCTGGCTCCCTTTTCTCCCCATCTGCATGCCTCATACATTACTCTTTTGACATTGCATCGCTTTGCCAATTGGTATGCGTGGAGTGTATCATTGATGTTTTCCGGTTGCAATACTTCCAGGTCAAGCAATTCTTCGGTTGGTGTCATTGCAAGCTGTTCATCGATTTCTGCACCGAGCTGTTTCATTCTATGGCCGGACTGTGATGATATTGTAACTCCACTTCCGCCGTCTTTAATTACTTTTCCAACTTCTTCTAAAAGCACGGCAGTTCCATATAAGTCCACCTTTAAAATAGATTCTATGGGGGCCTGTGAAGGAGATACTCCTGCGGCATTGATGAAATATGAAATTTCACCATATTTCTGTGCTTTTTTGATAATGTTTTTAATAGAATCTCTTGAGGATATGTCGCATTCAAAGGCTTCTGTATCAAAACCGGCTTCTCTCATTATTTTTGATATGTTTTCTGCATTATCGATGTTTTTATCACTGATTATAATTTTTTTGCCGTGTCCGATTCTTCTGGCTATTGCCATTCCAATTTGTCCGGCTCCAGTTAATAAGACTACATTCTTCATGTTTATAATTATATTTTTAAAATATATAAATGTTGTTTTATGCAACAATATAATGGGTGTTTTTTTTCAATAATTTTAAATTATTTATAGTAATTGTTATTAATGTAATAATAATGAGTTTAGCATGGAATGTCTTGGTTGGTAATGGAATATCATTTATTGCAGGGATTTTTTTAATAATCAGTTATTGTGTCAATGATGTTAAAAAAGCTTATAAATATCAGTTTTTAAATGCATTTATACTTGCAATATCATCAGTTTTCTTTTTTTCCTGGACTGGGGTCGTTACTATGCTAATAGCAGCTTCAAGAAACATTTTTGTTTATTATGACAAGTTAACTAAATATTTGACTGTTTTTTTCCTTTTAATTACTGTTGTTTTAGGTATTTATGTTAATAATTTAGGTTTGGTGGGATTATTACCTGTTTTAGCAATAATTGAGATTACTTTATGTAATTATTACTTAAAAGAAATTAAATCCATTAAGATTGGGTTCATTGTAAATAGTACTATCTATATACTATATTTCTTAGCTATTTTCGATATCTCTTCTGTTGCTATGGAGTCATTAACTGCATTGATTGGGTTAGTTTCACTTATTCAGTTGATAAGAAACGAATAGTTTTGATTTTTATTTAATATTTTTATTTTACTATTTATTTTTTTAAATATTTAATTGAATATCTTTATTAATTAATTTAATGATTTTTTGTTTGGATTTGTCTAAATTAACTAATTTTAATCAAAATTAATTAATGTTTCCAAGTTAACTATATTGTTCTCCAGTTTACTTTTTAATTCACTTGTTAACTATTTAGTTTCCTATTTAACTAATTAGTTTCTTTGTTTACTTTTTAATTCACTTGTTAACTATTTAGTTTTCTTGTTAACTACATAGTTTACCGATAAACTAAATTTAAAGCCCTAATTTTCCGTTTTTTTCATAAAGTTTAAATACTAAAAATTTAGGATATAATTACTGTAAAACTTTATGGAGGCATAACTATAAAACTCAAAAACTTATTTATACTTTTAACATTTTTATTTGTTTTTTCAATAAATGTTGCAAGTGCGACTGATTTGAATGATGATTCATTTTATGATGCAGTTCTTGGGAAAGGAGTGGATTCTTCTGTATCTTTAGAAGATGAAGGTAGCTTCACTGAACTGTCTAATTATATAAATTCTCAAATTCAAAATGAAAATTATGTGATCGACCTTAATAAAAGTTATACTTTTAGTGAGGGGGATGAAGATTTAATAACTGGGATTAATATTAACACTCCTTTAACTATACATGGTAACAATTTTATTATTAGTGGAAATAATTCTGCAAGAATATTCAATATACATGCTGCAAATGTTATATTAAGTGATATTGCATTTGTAGATGGATATGCTAATTTTAAAAGTTCAAACTATGAAAACTGTGGTGCAGCAATTGTTTCTGCTGCTGATAACTTAACTATCACTAACTGTAATTTTAACGGTGGATATGCAGGAGGATACGGATCTGCAATCCTAATTGGAAATAGACTTACAAGCTATAATGTAAATATACTCGACTGTACTTTTGAAGATAATTGTGCTGATGTAAAAGGTGCAATTTATGTTCACTCTGGAAATAATGTAAATATTATAAACTCTACTTTTAGTAATAACACTGCTTTGCAAGATGGTGGTGCTATTTATACTGCTGGTAATAATGTAACTATTGATAATTGTATATTTGTAAAAAATGCTGCTGTCAATGACGGCGGTGCGATTCATGTAAAAAGAAGTGGAAGTAATACTAAAATTGTGAACTCTGTTTTTGATGATAACTTTGCTTTTAGAGGAGCAGGGGTTTGTACTCATCAGAATTATACTGAAATTGAAAACTGTAACTTTAATGATAATACCTTAAATTGCACCTTAGAAAACCAAGGCGGGGGTGCAATATGTTTGGATGATAGTAACTATGCTGTTGTAAAAAATTCAAATTTCACTGGAAACTATGCAAACTTCTCCGGTGGAGCTATTTTTGTAATCGGAACTGAAAATGTAGTAATTGATGGCTGTATATTTATAAAAAATATTGCTTACCATGAAGGTGGAGCAGTATTTTTAAAACATGATAATAATTCTGTAATTAAAAATTGTAATTTCTTAAGTAATGAAGTAACATACTCTGGTAATGAAGATATTCCTGGAGGTTATGGTGGTGCTATAAGAGCACATGGTGTAAATTTAACTATAATGAATTCTAATTTTGATTCCAATATTGTTTTAAGTAATGCTGGTGGTGCAGTTGAATACTGGGGAGTTAATATAACTATTATCGATTCTTCATTTAACAATAACTCTGCTCATTCTGATGGTGGAGCAATGTATATTCACTCAACCGGTTTTGCAAATATAACTGGATGTACTTTTACCAATAATTTTGTAGTGGATGATAAGAATAAAAAAACTGGTGGTGCGATTCTTTTAAGAAAATATCCTGAGAATTCTTATCCATTGGAAAGTTATGTAACAGATTGTGTCTTTGAAGATAATGTAGCTCCTTTATATGCTGGAGCTTTATGTATACGTTCTGAAACTTACAATACTCATTATGCAGTTGTGGACAATTGTGTATTTGATGGAAATAATGCAACTAAAGGATCAGCAATATTCATATATAAAAAATGTAAAGTTGATGTCATAAACGATGTGTTTGGAAAAAATAGGGCAGACAGTTCCAAATTAGATATTGAGGTATTCAATCCTATTAATTATTATCCTGGAAACGTAACTGTTAATGTCACTTTCAAAGGAAACGACAATATAGCAAATGCAATATGGAATGATGCTACATCAAATCCAAATAATGTAAGAATCAGTAACATAACCTATGAAACATATATTGAGGGTGAATTGTTTAATATCACCACTCCTTTCGGTTTGGTAAATCCTGTACTTGGTGCTGGAAACTCACAAAATGGTGAAAAAATCTGGCAAGACCCATATGAAAACGCACAAAAAATTAACGTTTTAATTGTTCCTGTAATTGAAAATGATGAATTATTGATGGCAAGCAGTAATGCAGAAGATATTCTTGGTGAACCTGTAGTTAATGTAACCGGCAGTTTATCTGATATAAAAAGTAATGTTACATTATTGCTTCAAAATCTTGATGTAGGTAAGTATAAAGTATATGCAAAACACTTGTGTGATGAATATTATACTGAAATTTCAAACACTGAAGAATTTGAAGTAATTGATCTTTTAGATGTTTCAAAAATCACTGAAGATGTTGAAGTTGATGTAGGGGAAAATGTAACCTACACAATAGTTGTTACAAATAATGGTGATGAAACATTAGGCAATGTATCTGTTAAAGAAAATGTTCCTGAAGGATTTATTTTAAGGCTATATTCTGATACATGGTCAAAAACTGATGATACATTTATATATGATGGAATATTAAATCCACATGATACCATTACTCTTGAATTGGTATTTGAAGCTACTGAAGTTGGGGAATTTATAAATACCATTTCTTTAGCTACTAATATAACAAACCCTATCGAAGTAAATTCAACAAAAACAAGAGTTTACTCTCCAAATATGACTGTAAATAAAAAAGCTGATGATTCAGTTATAAATATAGGTGACAAAGCAGTATTCACTATTGAAGTAACAAATACTGGTGACAGATTATTGAACGATGTCTTTGTATCTGAAAACTTTGATTCTTCATTAATCTATGATGGATATGTAAGTATTAATGGTGAATGGAGCTTCAATGATAATGCATTTGCATTAAAATCATTGGGTGTTGGAGAATCTGCAAGCTTTAAGGTATATTTCAATACAACAATTTCAGGAAACTTTGAAAATGCGGTTGTTGCAGGATTTGAAAACAAGACTCAGGACACTTCTAAAGATAATGTAACAGTTGAAAAAATCCCTACTGAAGTGACTGTTGGTAATATTACTGCTCATCCTGGTGATGATGTTGTAATTCCGGTCAATGTTACTTCTGAAGATGGTGTTCCTTTCAATGGAAACATTACTGTTGTGTTGCCTGACGGATCAAATAAAACGGTTGAAATAATTAACGGCAGTGGAGAGGTTCCTTGGACTGTTCCTTATGGTTATGAAGGGGATTATCCTGTTGACGGTTCATATCCTGGGGATGACAAGTACTTGCCTTCAAACGGTACTGGAATTGTGACTGTTGTAAAAATCCCTACTGAAGTGGATGTTGGTAATATTACTGCTCATCCTGGTGATGATGTTGTAATTCCTGTTAATGTAACTCTTGATGATGGTGTTCCATTCAATGGTGAAATTAACATAACTTTGCCTGACGGTTCTGTTGTACCTGTTGAAATAGTTAACGGTACTGGTGAGGTTCCTTGGACTGTTCCTTATGGTTATGGAGGGGATTATCCTGTTGACGGTTCTTATCCTGGTGATGGGAGATATTTGCCTTCAAACGGCACTGGAATTGTGAATATTGAAAAAATCCCTACACACATCAGCATTGAAAACATTACTGCAAGACCTGGTGATGATGTTGTAATTCCTGTTAATGTTACAGCTGATGACGGTATTCCTTTCAACGGCAACATTACTATTGACTTACCTGATGGGTCCAGCCAAAGTATTGAAATTGTAAATGGTACTGGAAATATTTACTGGACCATTCCTGATGACTATTCTGGTGAATATCCTGTAAATGGAAGTTTTGAAGGTGATGGAAGATACTTACCTTCTGATGGTACTGGAATTATTACAGTTATTCCTAAAATCCCTACTGATGTGACTGTTGGTAATATTACTTCATATCCTGGTGATGATGTTGTGATTCCTGTCAATGTTACTTCTGAAGATGATGTTCCTTTCAACGGAAACATTACTGTTGTGTTGCCTGATGGATCAGATAAAACTGTTGAAATTGTTAATGGTAGTGGTGAGGTTCCTTGGACTATTCCTGATGATTATGAAGGTCAATATCCAGTTAATGGTACTTATCCTGGTGATGATAAATATTTACCTTCCAATGGAACCGGAATTATAACTGTTATTGTTCCTCAGGTAGTTATTGAAAACAATACAAAACCTGTAGAGGATATAATTTCTATTCATGATAATGAAACAACAGATGATGTGGTTGAAATCCCAGAAAATCCTATTGAGGATGTTCCTGTAGAGGTTCCTGTTGTTGAGGATGTTCCTGTTGAAGTTCCTGTTGTTGAGGATGTTCCTGTAGAGGTTCCTGAAGATACTTCTGAAGTTATTTATGTTTCTGTAGAAGAGGAAAATGAAACTGTTATGCCTTTGGAAGAAAAACAAAAAATTCCAGTTACAATCATCGTTGGAAACATTACAGCAAAACCATTAGATGACATAGCTATTCCAATCAGTGTTATTCCTGAAGACGGATCAGTATTCAATGGAAATGTTACTGTAACATTACCTGATGGAACTGTTAAAGTTGTAGAAATCATAAACGGATTCGGCATTGTAAACTGGACAGTACCTGAAAATTACAGCGGTTTGTATCCTGTTGGTGTAACATTTGACGGTGATGATACATACTTGGCTGCTGACGGATTAGGTTATGTTAATGTTATTGTTGATTCTGCATCAGATATAGCTCAAGCACAAGAAGATAATGCTCAGCAAAAGGATTCTGTTATTAGTATGAGTAACAAAACTACTGGTAATCCTTTATTTGTATTGCTTTTAGTTTTAATGTCTGTTGGTATTATTAGAAGAAAACATTAAATTATGGAGTTTTTATAAACTCCTATTTTTTTTAAATTTTGAGTTAGTTAACTAGTTAACTAATTAGTTTCCTTGTTTACTGTTTTATTTATCTTTATTTTTAAATTAAACTACAAATAATCCTTATTTTTATATATTAGAAAAAATATATTATATAATGATAAATTGTAAAGGGAGGTGAAAATACGAAAAGCAAATACTTGGTCATTATTTTAACATTCTTAATCATTTTAAGCATTGGTGCTGTAAGTGCTAGTGAAGATTCAGATAACGCACTTTCTTTTTCTAATGATAATTCTATTTTAGAGGCCACTCCAGGTACTTTTACAGATTTGGCTAGTGACCTATCTGGAAAAACTGAAGTTACTTTAGAAAGAAATTATACTTATGTTACAGAGGATAATTTGGTTAATGGTATTGGGATTAATAGTGAAATAACTATTGATGGTGCTGGTTATACAATTAATGGTAGTGATTTAGCAAGGATTTTCATTATAACTGGTGAAAACTATCAAATCACTCTTAAAAATATTAATTTTGTTAATGGTAAATCTGATAAGGGTGGTGCTATTTTACAAAATGCAAATAATCAGGCAATTGATATTTCAGTGATTAATTGTACTTTCAAATATAATGATGTTACTGGTTCTGGAGGTGCAATTTACGCTCGTTCAACAGGAAAGTTCATTTTTGAAAACAATACTTTCGAAAACAACACTGCTAATGCAGTAGGTGCATTATATGCTCCTAAAGCAGAAGGATTATACTATAATAATACTTTCATTAATAACACTGCTAGTACAGGTAATGGAGGTGCAGTTCAACTTGGTGATAATACAATAGTAAATAAATCCACTTTTAAAAATAATCGTGCTGCTAATAATGGTGGCGGATTGAATATTGGCAAAAACTCTAAAGTTTTAAATTCCAATTTTACAGATAACAGTGCTAAACAAGGTGGTGCTATTTATTCTGGAGAAGGAGTTACTGTTTCAGGTTGTTTATTTGATGGTAATAATGCTACTAATCATGCGGGTGCTGTATTGGTTGCATTAAATTCTCAAATTTCATACAGTAATTTTACCAATAATATCGCTACTAATAATGGTGGTGGATTGAATACCGCAGCAAATTGTAATGTTTCTTATTGTAATTTTAATGAAAATAGTGCTAATCAGGGTGGTGCTATTTATAGTGGAGAAAAGGCTGCTATCTTAAATTGTACATTTGAAGGAAATGATGCTTATGTTGGGGGTGGAGCAATTTATCTTTCTAAAAATTCTAATGTTTTGAATTGTAACTTCACTCAAAACGAAGTCATTGTTGATCCAACGATTGTTGCAAAAGGTGGTGCTATTTTTATAAACCAAAATGCTAACAATGTAAATATTACAAATTGTCGTTTTATTGAAAATGAAGCATATTCTGGTGCTGCAATTAGATTAGAAGCATCTTATATCAACATTTCACATTCAGTTTTCGAAGAGAACCATGCACATGGTGGAAAAATTAATGATGTAAATACAGTTGAAGCGGGTGCAATTTTAATTCAGGATCCTGGTAAATGTAGTTTGATTGAATACTGTAATTTCACTTCAAATTATGCTAATGCTACAGGTCATAAGGATTCTTATGGTGGTGCTATCAGAAACCGTGCACAAAATACAACAATAAATCATTGTAATTTCATATCCAACATTGCTTATCATAATGCGGGTGGAGCGATCGAATCATCTGGTGCTAATTTAAAAATTAATGATTCTTATTTTGAAGACAATACTGCTCACTCTGATGGTGGTGCATTGTATTTGCATGCATCTGCAAATGATGTTGTATTAATTACTAACTCCAGATTCGTTAACAATAGAGTCTCTGAAGATCAACCTTGTAAAACTGGTGGAGCTATTCTTTTAAGACAGCCTGGAAATTACAATAACAGGCTTAAAGCATCTATTATAAATTGTTCATTTGAGGATAATGTCGCTCCTTCACATGGTGGGGGACTTTGTATACGTTCCAATAATGGATACACATTCCATACAGATATTGTTAACTGTAATTTCACAGGAAACAATGCGACATGGGGTTCAGCTATTTCATTATATAGTGGTCCGTCCATGACTTTGGATAATGTTATCTTCGGTAAAAACAGAGCTAATTCTTCTGAATTAAACATTGATGTAATCAATCCAATTAGCTATTATCCTGGAAATGTTACTGTAAATGTAACATTTAAAGGAATGGACAATATTGCTAATGCAATATGGAATGGTGGAAATACTACTGATAAAACCAAAGGTGATGTAAATCATGTTTTATTAAGACATGTTACCTATGAGATTTACCAAAATGGCGAGTTAAAAAACATAACCACTCCTGATGATTTTGTCAATCCAAAAGAAGGTTATGCAAATTCAAACAATGGTAATGACATCTGGCAGGACGATTTGGAAAATGCACAAAAATTAAGTATTTTGATTGTTCCTGAAGCTGAAGATACTGGTGGTATTTTATCTGCTTCTATTGAAAATCAAGATGTTCTTGGCGCACCTGTACTCAATATTACTGGTGATTTAACTGATATTAATGGTAATATAACTCCATTATTACAAAATCTAGCTGTTGGTAAGTATAAAGTATATGTAAGACACTTTGGTGATGCATATTATACTGACATATCCAATTCTAATGAATTTGAAGTTATTGACTTATTAAATGTCACTAAATCTCCTAAATATGAAACCGAATTTTTGGTTGGTGAAACTGTTGAATACGAAATTCTCATTGAGAATAATGGGGATGAAAAGATTGGTAACTTGACGGTTGTCGAAAATCCTCCTGAAGAATTCGATTCTGAATTTACCATTGGTTCTGGAGATAGTCAATTATGGACTAAAAATGGAAATACTCTTACTTATAATGGAGTATTAAATCCTGATGATAATGTCACTCTTACTTTATACTTTACTGCAATTAAAAAAGGTAAAAATATTACTAATTATATTGATGTAAGTTCTAACATTACCAATCCGCGCACTGTGCCTTCAGATAACATTTCAGTATATGTTATAAATGCTAGTGTTACTAAAGTGATAGATAAATCTCCAATTTATATTGGAGATCAAGCAGTATTTACTATAAATATTACAAATACTGGTGATTGGAATTTAACTGGTGGAATATTGACATTCACTGATGAGTTTGATGAAAATCTAATTTTAGATCATTTTGAAAATATAACTCATGAAGTGATATATAATGAAGGAGGTCAATATGGTGAGTTTTATGCACCTCCATATTATATGGTTTTTGATTTGAATGCAAATGAGTCTGCAATCATTAAATTCTACTTCAATACAACAAAAGAAGGAACATTTGATAATAATGTTTCAATATCTATTTATGGTGAAGAAGTTGATAATTCAACAGCTAATGTAACTGTTGAAAAGATTCCTACTCATATAAGCATTGGAAATATTACTGCTCATCCTAGGGATAATGTTACTATTCCTGTTAATGTTACTTGTGATGATGGTGTTCCTTTCAATGGTAATATTACTGTGACTTTGCCTGATGGTTCTATAGTTCCTGTTGAGATTGTTAATGGTACTGGAAATGTTCCTTGGACTGTTCCTGGTGGTTATGAGGGTGATTATCCTGTGAATGCTAGTTTCCCTGGTGATGGTAGGTATTTACCTTCTAATGGTACTGGTGTTGTGAGTGTTGAGAAGATTCCTACTCATGTTAGTGTGGGTAATGTTTCTGCTCATCCTAGGGATAATGTAATTATTCCTGTTAATGTTACTTGTGATGATGGTGTTCCATTTAATGGTAATATTACTGTGACTTTGCCTGATGGTTCTGATGTGACTGTTGAGATTGTTAATGGTACTGGAAATGTTCCTTGGACTGTTCCTGATGGTTATGAGGGTGATTATCCTGTGAATGCTAGTTTCCCTGGTGATGGTAGGTATTTACCTTCTAATGGTACTGGCATTGTTACAGTTGAAAAGATTCCAACTCACATCAGCGTGTCCAATGTAACTGCAAGACCGGGTGATGACATTACAATTGACATTAATGTTACTGCGGATGATGATGTGCCATTTAATGGTAATATTACTGTGACTTTGCCTGATGGTTCTAATCAAACTGTTGTAATTGTTAATGGTAGTGGTAGTGTTCCTTGGTCTGTGCCTGATGATTATGAAGGTGATTATCCAGTAACTGCATCTTTCCCTGGTGATGGTAGGTATTTACCATCTGATGGTACTGGTGTCGTAACTGTGATTCCTAAAGTTCCAACTGAAATTAGTGTAGGTAATATCACAACATATCCTGGTGAGGACATTGTTATTCCGGTTAACGTAACTACTGGTGATGATATTCCTTTCAATGGTAATATTACTGTGACTTTGCCTGACGGTTCTAATAAAACAGTTGAAATCATTAACGGCAGTGGTGAAGTTCCTTGGACTGTTCCTGATGATTACGAAGGTGACTATCCAGTAAATGCTAGTTTCCCTGGTGATGATAATTACTTACCTTCAAACGGTACTGGCATTGTAACTGTTGTAAAAGTCCCTACTCAAATAACTGTTGGAAATATTACCACCAATCCTGGCACTGAAATTACTATTCCAATTAATGTAACTACAGATGATGGTATTCCATTTAATGGAAATATAACTATTAATTTCCCAGATGGTACCAATAAGACTGTTGAGATTGTTAATGGTACTGGTAATACTACTTGGTATGTTCCTGATGATTACTCTCCTGATGTTTACAATGATACTGTAAGCTTTGGAGGAGATAATAGGTACTTGCCTTCACAAGGAAACGGAACTATAACTGTTATTGTAATTCCAACCCACATTAGTGTAGGCAACATAACTGCTCATCCTGGCGAAGACATATCTATTCCAATTAATGTGACTTCAGATGATGATGTTCCGTTCAATGGTAATATTACTGTGACTTTGCCTGACGGTTCCAATGTAACTGTTGAGATTGTTAATGGTAGTGGAAATGTTCCTTGGACTGTACCTGTTGATTATGATGGAGATTATCCTGTAACTGCAACTTATCCGGGTACTAATAAATACTTGCCTTCTAACGGTACTGGTATTGTAACTGTTGTAAAAGTCCCAACACATGTTGATGTTGAAAACATTACAACAAAACCTGGTAAAGAAATTACTATTCCAATTAATGTGACTGGTGAGGATGATAAACCGATAACCGGTAATGTAACTGTTGAATTGCCGGACGGTTCTAATCAGACTGTTGAGATCATTAATGGTACTGGTAATACTACATGGTATGTTCCTGAGGATTATGAAGGAGAATATTATTATGCTGTTGAATATGGAGGTAATGAAACTTACATACCTTCAAATAGCACAGGCGTAATTAATGTTGTTAAAGTTCCGGTAAAAATCATAGTCGGTAATGTCACTGCACATCCGGGCGATAATGTAATCATTCCGATTGAAGTGATTCCTGAAGACGGATCTGTATTCAATGGAAATGTTACTGTAACCTTGCCTGATGGAACAACTAAGGTTGTTGAAATCATAAACGGTAAAGGCAATGTTGACTGGATTGTTCCTGAGGATTATGTTCCTGGTGATTATATGGTGATTGTAACATTTGATGGAGACGATGTTTACTATTCTGCAATCGGAACAGGATTTATTACTGTGATTGTGGAAGTTCCACAAGATCCAGAAAATCCTCCTGTTATTGAGGAAGTTCCAATGGACAGTAAAGCTACAGGTAATCCTTTGGTTGCATTGCTCGCAGTTCTTGCACTTTTAGGTATCGGCATTAAAAGAAAAAATTAAACACTTTTTAGGAGTTTTTTAAACTCCTCTCTTTTTTTATTAAAAATATTAATATTTCAAACATTTCACATAATTTTCAAGTAGGTCAAAGAGTTCTTCTTTTGTATTTGTCTGAAAGATCTTTTTTTTGATTTCCTGGCTTCCATGGAGATTTTTCATATAGTATGCGGCATTTGTCCTCAGTTTGTGCATCAAAACCT
>Ga0326511_10001744_pt1 | contig 17931 bp, 19 predicted proteins | sample 0_2496_0518_D_FD_203701 | JGI IMG/M metagenome (GOLD analysis project Ga0326511, IMG submission 203701) | Bovine rumen microbial communities from UC Davis, California, United States - 0_2496_0518 | ecosystem: Host-associated > Mammals > Digestive system > Stomach > Rumen | place: USA...
CATTACTTATCCTCCCTCGATGGACTCGCAAGAATCTTATTTCGTATCTCGGTGCCTACCCCGTTACCGCCCAAAGCGTGGTAAGCCGTGTAAACACGTTCGACGGTTTCCTTGTCCTCAAGCGGCGTGTACCCGCGTGACTGTAGCAGCTCATCATAATGCGCAAGCTTGCAGTAGAGCAGTTCCTTCACCCCGTTACGGATAGGATTATCGCGTTTGTCAAGCTTGCCAAGCAGCCACTGCACCAACAACGTCACCGTCTGACTTCCCAGAATCGCACAAATTATAGTAGTTTCCATCACTCGTCCCATTCGATGGGCGGCATCGTGAAATCATAGGTTATTTTCATTGTCTGCCGACTGTTTTTTATCACGGGATTGTCCAATCTTGCGCGGCTGAAGTACTGCGTACCCAAGTCCAACCCCAAATAGTAATTATCGAGCAGGAAATCACCCATGAAACAACCGTGGAAAGACGAATAATTAGTACCGTAAGAGCCAAGCCACTTCTGCCGTGACTCTAGTACGTTCGCGTTATCGTCAATGTCGAACACTCGCCCGCCGATGATGATTGAATCCTCTTCGGGCAGAGCTGTCAAGTTAGTGTTACCGGATGGAGTGCTGGGGATAGTGAAAGTGTGAAGCTGTGCGAATCCTGTGGAACGCTCCACAAGCGTCCACGTACCCGACACGTTTTCGATGGTGAAGAACGTGTCACGCTTAGGATGCCAGCAAACCGAATTAACCTGATTACTCGTCGTGACCTGCGTCGGGTTCGTCAAATCGGAGAGCGGAGCATGATACACGTAACTCTTATAACCCGGCGCCCACCAAAGCTCGCCACGGCGGAAAGCAATCCGAGACCTCTCAGAGAACTCACTCAAAGAATGGTCGGTGAAAACCGGAGTACCGCCCTGAAGAAAGTTGATGAACTCGTCAACCGTTATAACAGTAACGCCAGTATCGTATGAGTAGATAAGCGTCTTACCATCATTTACGATACAATTGCCAAGGCGCCTGCCAGCGCTCAGCAAGCCGGGGCTGTAAATGTAGTCGAAATCACTGGACTGCATGGTGGTGTACACGCTCTGAAACGAGCCGTTCGCCTGAGTGGTGGCGAAATCATACACGAAACGCTGCGAATTCGCTCTCTGATAACTCTCAGCCGGGTTGAACGAACCATTATCATCCGCGCTACTGCTCGCACCATACCCACCATAGGCCAGCGCATTACCGTGTATGACTCGTTCACGCTCGTTAGCCACGCCAGCGTAATCCGTCAATGTTAGACCTGTGTTCAACCCTTTACTCATGTAGATACTGGGAGTAATACCGGCAAGGCCAGTTGTCACAGTCGTACTAGTACTAGACACGTGCGCCAGTTGCATGAAACGACTGTTCGTGACCTTACGCAACGCACCATAAACAAACGGGCTCACGTAATTGTCGTGCTCCTCGCATTGCGCAAGACTCCCGTCTGTGTTCCTCACTTCCACCTTAACATGCCCGTGCACCTTAAAATCAGGGTTCACACGTGACACTAAATCAACCGCCATTGTGTTGTAATCCTCCTAGATTGTAACGGTAACGCCTACACCTAATCCTACAATTGTCAGCCTGTACGTGCCCGTGGGTACTCCCTGCACGGTTGAAACGTCCAAGCTCGTAGACCCGCCAACCACGGGCGGCATTCCAACAGTCCAAGATGAATCATCGTTAGCAAGCGTAAACACGTCACCATCATCCGCATTAGATAAGGTGATAGTGTGCTTATCATCCGAAAGCCACACGAACGGCTGCAACGTATCCGTGACAGCACGCAGCGAACCCACGAAACGCTCCACCGGGTCAGACACGGAAAGCTCCGACAACTCGGGGAACGAAACCGTAGCCAAATCGGACACGTTACGCACCGAGCCCATGAAACGGCTGACGGCATCCACAACGCGCGTGTCAGGACGCTTATTCGACACGCCACCATACGCGCCACGAGCGCGGATGAACACCTGACCATCATCCTTCGCAATGCTACCGGCTCCCGTATGCGACAAGTACAAGTCAAGCGTAAGCGAGTCATTGGCCGAAATATTCGTAATCAGGAACGGCAGGCCGATAGTCACCCAACCGACCTCGCAAGCCTGCTGGATACGAGCACCCGCCTTCTCCCCATTAAGCAGCCAATACCCGTCCAGCTCACCCGCCGTCGTGGTCTTGACATTAAGACAGGCGTACACCTCCAGCCACGTGTCCGCATACACGTCCAATTGCACGGGGAGCACCCGCTGCGCGGTGCTGCCGAGTGTGAAATCATCCGTCGTGAAAGCCTGAAAAACAGACTCCTGCTCCGTGTTGTCCGTGTCGCCTGACAGGGTATCAGTGGCGATGGTGAAGGACGGCGGCACATAATCCAAGGTCACGCTATCGTCCTCATGGCCGCTACTATGATGGATGACCGAGACTTGCGTCACCACCTTCGCCTGTAGCGGCTCGTCCCACACGGCGACAATCTCACCCAAACGCAAGCCCTGAATATCATCAACCGCGGTCAGGTCATACGATATAGTCGGATAAGCGGTTACAGCCAGTTTCTTCTTCGCGTCCGCGAGCAGGTTGGCAGCTACCGTGTAGCGTTCGTCCTGCCATTCCTGACGTTTGGTGTAACGTTTGCGTGCTTCAGTCTCGCTCAGGCCAAGACCCACGTACCAGCCGAAGTCTTCCACTAGTTCGCTATCGTTATTCACACCGCGCACGGTAAGTCCGTTAGCTCCGATAGGGTGCAAAACGGTGCACGTGGGCGGCGTTTCCGTCTTTTTAATGTCATCCAGATTATCGCCATACGTGAAGACGCGCGACGGCTCAGAGGGCAACGGCCTGAGGAAATCAACCACTCGATTGTACGAATCGAACGATAAGCGCAGGTCTGCAAGATTCGCCAACCATTGCAACAGTTCCGTGACCTTCTTGCCCTGCAAATCGGCGTACACGCGCCGGTCTGTTTCGATGATTCCGACCGTCCACAAGGTCGGCTCAAGCACCTTACTCACAGCATCCGTAAAGCGTAGGTTTTCGCACTTGTAAGTCTCAAGCTCGATATTGGCCATTTCCGACTGACATTCGTCCGCGGTAAGTTCCGCGATACCATCGCCACGCGCCCGGTCGACCTGAGTCACCACATACCGACGCCTGTTAAACACTAGCTCCATGTCGCTCACGATGTCGCGTGCTTCGGTCAGCGATGTGTCAACGATAAGCCTGTTAGTTGAATCAATACGCTCGTCCACAGTCCACTCGGACACGTCGTTTACCGCGCGAATCGGCTTACCGTTTAGGCCGCACAGATAGGCTACTTCGCTGCTCTGCATTACAACCACCTCATGAGATAGCGGAACTGGCCGCTGCTGATGTTCTCCGTTTCGATGTGATTCACGTCACGCAAACGGGGGAACACGCCCGCCACTTCGGCCACAAGCAGGTTATTACCATTGTCCATGACCTGATTATGCTGACTGTCAATCACACCACCCGTGAGCGTCTTGTCGATGCTCAGCGTCTCACCGTTGACCGTGATTGACGGCTTGCCGGTAGCCGTGAACGTTAAGACTGGCAGGATAGTGCAATTTGTATCGATGCTGATTGTCTCAGCCAAATCAACTTGCTGTGCTTCGCCGTAGCGGTACGGGTCATAGCAGCTAAACACGAACTCGCCTCTGCAATAGGTGGGCTTATCATCCGACAGGCTCACCTCCGAGACAATACCCGTGTAATAGCCGGTTTGGTCGCTGAAGCGTATAGTGCTCGGCTGCTCGATATTAAGGGAGTGGGTTAGCTTGGCCTGCATGTCAAGCAACCGGCAGGAGAACATGGCGAAAGAGACGGTAATCTCACGCACGGGGAGGCGACGGCTCACGAACCTGCCGCCGTCACCACCCTTGTAGTCCACTCCGGTAACGTCTGGACTCAGCAGGCCACGGCCGGTAATATCCTCAATCCACAATGTCATACCATCAGCGGCGAACAGATTGGCAAGGCTCACATTGTTGTAGTACACATCAACCATACTCAAGCCCTCCGCATATCACGCTTCTGGAGTCTGTTGAGCTCCTGAGCAACCAGGCGAATATCATTATCACTACGCACGTTCATAGTCTCGATTTTAATAACCGTCTGCATGTTCCCGGCAGTGGCAGGCGACACCACGCCAGCAAACGAAGGAACATTAACGCTACCATTCCAGCGAGCATCCAACCCGTCCAGCTTGTCAACCACCTGCGACACATTCGACCGGACACCAACACCAACAACCTGCCCGGACAAACCGGCGACAAGCTCACTGTTAGCATCGGCTATAACGTCCTGCACCACGCCGAAACCACTGGCAAGCCCCTTAGCAAGACCATCCATAATAGCCTGACCGGCAGGTACAAGCATGCGCTTATCGTAAGACAATGGGCCTTTATGCTTGACAATCCAGTCGCCAATCCCCCCGATAAACTTGGTGACGTTATCCCAAGCGCTCCTCAACCCGCCGAGAAGTCCGTTGATAATCGCGCTACCAGCGTTCAGCAGCCAGCTGCCAGCCCCTGCGAAGACCCCTATGATGCGCTGCGGTACACCACCAATCCATGCGAGCATACCCGTGAACTGGCTGATTACTGCGTTCTTTGCCTCACCGAACTTCGCACTAAACCAACCACCGATACCGGCGAAGAACCCTATGATGCGCCTCGGTATGCCACCGAACCAAGCACATACCGCCTGCCATGCGTTTTTAACATTATTGCCGGCGTTGGTGAAGAACCCTGTAATCGCGGCCCACACGTTACGGATGAACGCGGTGAAACCCGCCCACATCGTGCTCATAGTGTTACAAAAGTCCTGCCACATCTGCTTACCCAGATTGGTCTGGGTGAAGAACCACACTAAGCCGGCTACGAGACCAGCTATAAGACCAATTACAAGGCCGATAGGGTTAGCCATCATCGCACTGTTAAGCAGCAGCTGCGCGGCCTGCGCGGCCTGAGCGGCAAGGGAGAACGACTTGAGGAAAGACACCACGGAAACGATAATCTCCGCAGCTTTGAACGCAGCAAAGGCCGTGCCGATACCGACCAGTGCGCCTATAATCCAATCTTTATTAGCGCTGAACCAGTCGCTGAACAATCGTAAAGCGGCAAGCGTCGGCTGAATCAGATTACCAATAGTGGTGAATACCGAACCGATAACCGCGCCGACCTGACTCAACAGGGCGCTTACCCCAGACCAATCCGTATTATTAACAAACGCAGCGAACTTAGTCGACATACTCGTAAGCCCATCGAGGAAACCAGTCACGAACGGCGTAAAAGCGTCCCCCAATGTGCCCGCCATGGTACGCTTGAAAGCCTCCCACTTCTGGCCAATACTCATGGTTGAGTCTGCGGCCTCGTCAGTCGCACCCTTGATATCCGCGTATGAGTTGGGCACGTTGGCCAGTGCCTCAATCATGCCCATAGCATTGTCTTCGCCGAGGCTAGACCACAGGGAGCTAGCGATGCTCGCCTCCTTGGTCTTATCGGTCATGTGGCCAAGTTCCCCGATTACGGCGTTTAATACGTCTTCGGCTTTAGCGCGTCCGTTTTGGAACTCGTTGAACACGTCCTGCGTGCCCTGCGAAAAGTCGCTCATGCCCTTTTCCATACGCCCGTCCGTAAGGGAGGTCAGGAACTCGTTGAGGAAGTCGCCCACCTTGTCCAATTGGTAGGCTCCACTATCCACGCCAGCCTGAAGCAGTGAGAAATATTCTTGCGCGCTTGTTCCGGCTTCAGCCCAACGGCCAGAATACTCGCTAAGATTGTCCGCGAGTTCGTCCGTGTAGTTCAGACCATTTTGCATACCCTTGGTCATAAGGTCTGTTGCATCCTGAGCGCTCAGGCCAAACTTTTCCATGAGCACCTTGACGCCACGCACGCTTTCGCCTGCGTCCGCATCGAACGTCTGCGCCCAAACCTCCGTAGCCTTGGTGACTGTGGTCAAGTCCTTTTCACCAATGCCACGAATCACGCTAGACACGTTGGAAGCGACGTTAGCCACATCAGCGAGACTATCGCCCCAGCCTTGACGGTACAGCATACCGGCGACCTTACCGGCGTTCTGCGCGGCCGCACTCCCCTTGCCTAGCTGCGCGTCCAAAGTACCCTGAACATCAATCTGACTAATAGCCGTGTCGATACCGGTTTTAAACACGCCGCCGACAGCAGCCAATGCGCCGCCGATGGATGCGATTTTGACCAGCTTGCCCGGCAGGCTTACACCCAAACCGTCCGCCAGTTCCCCGATACCGTCGAACGTCTTGCTGAAGGCGTCCTTGATTTTAGGCGCGCCACTACCAGCGTTCTTGCCAACATCGCCTAGCGCCTTGTCTGCTTGTTCGGCGCTGTCCTCGATTTTGCGCGTGGCGTTTTGGATGTCCTTAACACCACTGTCGTAGTCAGATGTGTCTATAATCGCATCGAATCTAATCTCGCCTGCTTGAGCCATTTAGATTCCCCTCTCCAATCCCTTCAGATATTTACGCAATGACTGTTCCGGTTTTTTGCTGAACGTTGCCCCGATTGCGGCGGCCATGTCCTGCGTGGACTCGATACGCTCACGGAGCCGCATGGCTCGACCGGCGTTGAGCAGGGCTATGAACGTCTCGTATGCCACTCTGTCGGCCAGTACGTCACATACGGCCTGCCACCCGTAGTATTTGCCGAACTCAGCTAAAAGTAGTTCGTTATCACGATAAAACGCCGAAGCCCCAGCCCCACTCTTAGCCTTGATTGCCTTGAGTTTTGCCAGTTGCTCCGGCGTAAAATCGTCAATGACCTTATGCACCGCCATCGACTAGGCCACCTGTTTAGAAGTAGGCTTTACCGAAAACGAAGCGCATAATCTGCTGCATCACCGCTTGGAAGGCGAGGGGATACTTACGTTCGGCGTCGCTAATCCACGTTGCGAACTCCTCGTTAGGGGTTACGAGGGGGATGAGCAGCTTGCACAAGTCGGATTGAATGCGCAGCAGTTGCTTGCCGCTGGTATCCTGCTGCTGCAATGCTTGCAGCGCCTTGACCTTATCCGCGAACTTCAGATAGGTGCCCGCGCCCATCGGATTAACCGTGAATACCATTCCTTCGGGGTGTTCGCTGGTAATCAGTTTCAACGTGTGCGCTTCGGTTTGTCCGCGCGTGTCAATAACAACGGTTGCTTCTTCACTCATCCTGTTTGTCCTTAATCGCCGCTAGTCCAGTTTGAGGTCTGAGAGTCGGTGACTTCCTTGTAGCTCATGGTGGACGGGTCATACTTGGTACGCTTGGTGGGGTCGGAGCATCCGAAGTTAACGTAGCCTTTTTCGTCCGGGAGCATGGTCACGTTCAGTTCGATAGTTACCGGGTCGCTCGTGGAGCCGATGGCGAACTCGCCGCCGTTTTGAATCAGGGCGGCGGGGATATACACGTCGTTCGTGCTGTCTGCGTCACACGTGTTGTGAATCACGATTGGGCTGGAAGTGATGGCCGTGCATTCGCCCGCACCGAAAGTGACCTTGGTGCCTGCCGTGCCCTTGGTGGCAAGACTTGGGAAGATGCGGCCAAGTACTGCCATGTTAGGGATGATGAGGGGGATGGTCGCGCTAATCTCGGAATAGGTTCCGGTGGGGACGCTGATGGTCCCGGCCTGTGATTCCACGTCGACGGTGTTCGGGGTGAGGGTGATGGTGATGCCATCGCTCCCGACCAACTCGGGGGTGAATTCCTCCTGCCCGATGTATACGGTTTTCTTGCCGATGAGACTGTAGTCTGTGGTTGCCATTCTTGCCTTCCTTGTTGGGAATGATTATCAATATTCTATGTTTCTAGCTTACACCCTCAAGACTGGACACGTCAGGGAGGGGGTAGGTGACGTTGAAATGGATGCTTTTAACGTATCGGCCTTCGTCGTCTATCGCGTCCAAGTCGATTGAACTGGCGGGGTGTATGTCCAAGTGGGTGAATACGATGGGGCTTTCGGGTTCGCACGATAGGCTGCATGCGTCTACGAGCGTGCTGTTTATCCACGACATGATGCGTAATAGGGTTTCGCCTTGTTGGATTGCATCATAGTAGCGGGTGCTTATGGTGACTTGGTCGGTGTAATGTCCAGCCCCGTAGCTTATGGTGGTGGCTGTGACCCATATGCCGTCCTTACTGCTGACTGCGCCGGTGTCGAGGATGGGGGAGCGGTTGGCGAAAAGGTTTTCGCCGTATACGCCGAACCCGGCATCCTGTAGGGCTAATGCTACTGCCAAATCAATCATTTCAATATCCCCGTAAAATAGGTGTCCTTGCGTGCTGCCGCCTTGTTGGCCGCGTTGCGTAGGTAGTGTTTGGTTTGCGGGTGCTTGCGGTTTTCGTACTCACGTCGACGCGCGTATGGGACTCTACCGCCACCGAATGCAACGTAACCCTTCATGCCTTGCAATTTGAACCGGCCTGATGCTTTGAGTAGGCCGGGGTGTTTGTCTTCGGGGGGTGAGCCTATCGGAGCGTTTGTTACCGCGTCCCGGTGGATATCGGTCAGCATGCGGGCTAGCCCGGTTTGCATGGCTTGTCGGCCTTGACGGTAGATGTTGCGGTTGATTGTTACTCTGATGCTCATAATGTGTTCCGTCCGTATGGTTGCGCGTAGATGGTTACGAATGTGGTTGTCCCGTCTGTCATATCATCGCCGCGACTTGCCTGCGTGATTTTGTATGCGCGGTTTTTGGCCTTGATGATAAGGTCTAATAGCTGGTCGGGGTCACGCAAATCTGCGGGGATTGTCTCGGTCTGCACGTGGAATCTGCGGGTTGCTATGCGAGTCCCGTAGTCTCCGAATGCGTCCGAGTTGGTGGAGCGTTTGACTATGGCCTGCATGTCGGCAAGCTTGACGTTGTTTCGCGCTGAGCTCGCGTACTTCCAAAGTTCGACGGTTTCCACCTGCTCTGGGAATAGCTCGAAGGGGTCACACGTCAAGTCCGTCACCATCCCCAATCCAGTAGGGTACAGCCGGCAGGGGGCGGGGCATGGCGAGTTGGCCGACTCCTAGCGGTTTGTCGCAGAGCGCCCACATGTCGATTACGCTCGCAAAAGAGTCGACTGTTTTCCTCAGTACGGGGGTTGTCGTGTCACGCTGGTAGGATACGGACACGTCTTCGATGCTTTTGCTGGTGATTCGGTCGGCTCCTGTGCTTGCGTCTTCCAGCCCGCGTATCATGCTTGCGAGGAGTGCCTGCATGCTTTCGGGGATGATTTTAAACCCGTAGACGCCTTGGAGTGTCAGGACTGTGCCGGGGTCGAGCTTTTCCCCGAGCGTGAGCGTGTGACCGTAGGGTGTTTTGGTTAGCCCTGTCACATAGTCGATGTCACCGGTATTCGGTGCGAACGTGTAGGCTACCTCTTCCCCGCCGTGCTTGACCGACTGGACGGTTGAATACCATGCGCCGAGTTCGACGGTCACACCGTCCGCCTGCACGATGCCTTCGCCTTCGCCTGTCTTTTCCGCGACCATTGCACCGCATAGGATATTGCTCACCACCGGTAGTACGGTCGGGAGCCATTTGGCGGCTAGTTCGCCGCCGATGTCCTCGATTGGGATAAAGCTCATGTGTTCCTCCAAAAAAAGAATAGGGACACCAACAATTGGTGTCCCTACAATCTTACAATGTCAGTTAGAGTCCTTGACTGCGGCCAAAATCTCGTTAACCTTGTTAATCACGTCGGTAAGTCCGGCTGAGCTGTCAAGCTTGCTAATTCGCGCAAGTGCTGGGATGGCAGGAACCGCAAGGGCAGTGATACCTCCAGAAAGAAGTGTCCTTGCCAGTCCCTTGTTATTATAAAACATAACACTAAGGTTGCCGTCAGAATCTTTGCAGACTCCCACTGGCGTTACGTCAGACAGGGTAACGTTGTTTTTGCAGTAAAGGTTATCCTCGGTGAGGGCCCCGGCTGCCGTTCCGCCTCCGCCGATGTCTACGTGTTTGCCGTTTTCATCCACGAAACTAACCTCGGTGACATGCTGAGACTTGGGGGCGTCACCGTTAGAAATGTGAGCGTAAATGTTAGTCATATTCAATCCTTAATCAACGAGTGGGGGGGGGGGTAGAGTATCCCACTCTACCCCGTTAGTTAGTCGGTCACGCCCCGGCCTTCGGAGCCAGAACACCGGCGCTCTTAACCTTGGTCAAAGCACCACCGGCGAAGATTTCAGACAGGTATTCCTGCTCATTAGTCTTCAGAGCAAAATTGGTGAAAGCGCTGATGGACGTATCACCGACCACACCATACGCCTCGGGGACGATGATAACGGCGCGGGTATTCGCATCATCCGCATCAGTCCACCAATCCGGGGTGATGACCTTATCGACACCGAGGTATGCGGCGAGGTTGTCGTTGCCGTAGCCGACGAGCGGGCGACCGATACCGTCCGCGGCGGTAATGACGTCGACCTTGGTCTCAGGACTCATGACGAGTACCTTGGTGCCGGCGGCGGTAATCTTGGCTGCGAGTCCAACCACGTCGAGGACGAGGTTGGCCCGGTCGCCCTCGGTTGCGGAGAGCACGAAGTTCTTACCGGCGAACTCGCTACTGTTGTCCTTAGCGTCGGTCTGCACGCTGCGGAAGAAGTCCATGTCGGTGTAGCCGCCGAGGATAATCTGGCGGTCGATAGCGTGCAAAATATAATTAGGCATCTCGCTCAGCAGGTACTTGACGAGTGCTCCCGGCTTGTCGGTGCGGCGGATGTCGCCCTTGTTGAGCACTGCGTACTTGACCACGAAGTCGGCGGCGAGCTTGCGTTCCACAAGATTAAACTTCTGGGTCTTCTTCGTGGTGCCATAGTCGGCCACCTTGTAGCCGTGGGCGCGGGTATCATCGGTCAGGCCGGCGAGCTGCGCCCCAACTGTGAAGCTGTCCACGTCCAGCTTACGGTACAGCGGCCACAGGTCGCTGGCCTTGTTGAGCGCGTCCTCAATCTCGGTAATGACAGAGGTAGGAACGAGCTTGGTCACGCTTGCTTCATCAATGCTGGAGTTGTCGGCGTAGGCGTGGCGGGCAAGCTCTTCACGCCACGCGGCCTTGAAACCGTTCACGCCCTGGTTGTCGGCCTTCCACAGTGCCTGCTCGTAAGCCTTGGTGGCGTCTTCGCTCTTCAGCCATTCGTCCAGCGGGTCGCTGGTCTTTGCGAGGGACTGGCGTGCTGGGCCGGCGCTGTTGATGATGATGTTAGTACGGCCATTGGACATGGTGTCTTCACCTTCCTTGCTGTTTTCCGCTTCGTTGGACTGCGCCGGTTCTTCCGGCGTCATGCCATCATCGTTTTCCTCGGTCAGATTGTTGATGGCGTCGGTCAGCTCATCGATAAGCGCCTGCGCCTCGTCCTTGGTGAGATTGTTCTTGAGTTCCATTATTTTCCCTTCGATATTGTTTAGACTACGGAATACGGCTTTACTGTCGGCACCTCGATAGACTACGCTAATCTCGACGAGTTCGGCGTTATGGATTACACCGTTTTCGTCGGGGTTAGAATCGAAGTCGATTGTGATGCTGAAGGAGTTCGTTAGCATTCCTTCGCTTGCCAGCTGTTGCACGTTCCGGCCTTGCTCATTGTCGCTTAGTCGAGCCTGAGCCATTAACCCGTCATCATCAACCCAAAGTTTCTCGATAATTCCGACTTGCGCCGTGATGCTCGGCATGTGGTCGAGCAGTAGTGGCAAGGTCAGTCGGTCGGAGTCGGTCAGGTCGGTTACGAGCTTGAGTTGGCCGTCGTTCACGGGGGCTTGCAGTGTTGCAAGGTCTACCGTGTAGCCGTTGGTCATGCGCGTACCGGAGTTGGCGAGGAATGTCAACGTGTGGCCGTCGCTGCTTGCGGTTCCCGCGTCGCATACGATGGTCTGTTTCATTCATTCTTCCTTACGTTTGTTTCGAGCGTCCTTCTAGGGCTTATGCTCTATGTCCAATACTATCATGATATTGAGAATGGTTCTCACTTAGCATGGTGACGTGATAGGCGAGATACGCACGGCAGTTGGGACACTTGAGCATGACTTGCAAACTATGCTCGGTAGACCCCAGAAACCGCCCGCACTTTTTGCATTTGATATCCATTCAGGCCACCTCGTATGTCTGCGTGCAACGACAGCGCGGGTGAGCAGCAGCCGTTACCATCGACGCATAGTCGTTCGTGTATGTCTCGCCGTCGATGTCGATGGAGTCGCCTTCAGCGAGGAACGTTTCACTCAACCCGACCACTTTGCCGTTCATGTGCTCGCAGAAGGGGCAGGGCTTGTGTTCGCTGCTGGAATCGAGTCCGCTGGTATGCCACACCTTTTTGAGTGTGACACCGGTTTTCTTGCTGAGGTTCTTGGCGCTGTACAGGTTGCCAAGTCTTTCCGCGTTGCGCAGCTCGTTGGCGGCAAGCAGCTCGGCGCGGTCATTGTCCAGCAGGCCATACAATTGTTTAACAAGCTCACTGTAGTCTAGCTTGTCTTTGATGCCTTGCGCGATGATTCCCGTAATACTCTTGTTTGCGGTATCGGTCACGGCTGCGACTGTCTTCGTGAGCTGCTTGCGGTAGGCTCCCTCGAACGTCGCCGGGAGTGTACCCCATTCGACCAGCTCGGCTAGCTGCGCGGGGGTATAAGCGTCCAGTATCTCCGCAATTGCCGGGTTGGTGGCGGCAAGCTCCTGCATTGCCTGAATAATCGTCTTGCCCGTTGCGTTGGCGTAGGCGATTATTTCAGGCTCGTACACCTCAAACAGGCCGTCGACCAGCTCGGCCTGAATCTCGCCACTGTCCACGGTGTTCTTCGCGAAATCGTGCGCGGCCAGATTAAGGTCAATCAGGTTACGGTAGTATTCGCGTACCAGCTTTGCGGCCTTGCTCACTGTTGACTCCTCAGCCTCGGGCATCACAGGCTTCGTATCCGGCTCAGCTTTCGCGGCCTGCAATCGGGGGACAGTTGGACGTGCGAAAAGCGATGGGGCGGCGGGCTCAAGCTGCAACGCCCTGAATTCGTCCGGCAGGTGCAGGGCCTCGACGGCTGACTCGACGGCGGCACCCGCGTTAATGAGCTTGATAAGCGTGTCGACTTGCACGGCCTGCGTGTCGGCCTGTACCTTGCGCACATCCGTCTGCGCCGGGAGGTCAAGGGTGAAATTGATACCGTACCCGAGGCCGCCGGTGATGCGGTCAAGCTCAAACTGCCATTTATCCCAAACAGTCATGCACAGCGGCTTCAGCGTGTTTTCGACGAATGAGCGTTCGGCCTGTTCCGCGTTGGCGTAGGTCTGCCCGTTGTCGATACCGCGCACAATATCCGGTACGGCCAGAGCGGATGCGAGACGGTTGTTGACCACATCGTTCAGACTCGCCAAGTCAAGGCTGTTATTGGCCTGTTGGAACGGAACCCACACCAGCTTACCCGTATCGGCCGGCTTGGCCGTAATCGGGTCGACGGGAATCATGTTATAGACAACACCATTGTTACGCCCGGCACCTTGGAAGGCGTTTTCGAGCTGCGCTTTAGTGCGCTGGAAGTCCGTAGCGTCGGCGGAGACAATGCCCATCATGCCGGCCGGCACCGCGCCGTTGGCGAAAAACCCGCGCTCGTAATCCGCTATCATGTCATCGACGTTCGCCCACTTGCGGATGGTTTGCGCGGGACTGATGCCACGTGACGGGTCAAGCGGGTGAGTGGAATAGCTGAGCGCGATTGTCTCATCACGGGTGAAGGTGCGCGTCTCCAGCCTGCCGCCGATATTCATGGTCACGCGGTGCGTCCATGTCGTGTGGGAACTGTCCCACTGCCTGCTGTCCTGCGGGAGGAAAGTGTAGCCGGCGATATTGTCGGGGGTTACTTCGCCGCCCGGCTGGATACGTCCGCCTTGATTAGTCCAGATGAGGATATCAAGATGCGACTGGGTAAGGATACTGTTGGCGATGAATTTAAGGAATTCCAAGCAGGAGAACTGGTCATTTGGTGCGTAGAGTGCGCGGAGCGCCTGTGGTGCCGGGTTGATACGCTTGCCCTCATTGTCTACGGCGTATGGGATAATCGTAGCGAACCGCGATGCGATAACGTTCGAGTAGGGGAAAATCTGCGCGTATGCGTCATATGGCGGAATCACCTGCGCCCCGCTGCCGCTTATCCGCGTCCAATCCCCGGCAAAAGTCTGCGGGTCGGGGCGGGTGAAGAAGCTCCGCAGCTTGTACATGAGTTTGCCCATTATCTGTCTTTCACTAGGCTTATTGATAATCATTATTAATTATATGGCTGATATACAGTCACACGACATCGACAACCCAACTCGTATACTTCGCAGGCTCATACGCTGACAAAAGCACCGAGTCAGCCAAATCAGGCGAACCAACATTATTCGACTGCTTATACTCCGCCTTCGGCTGCACCTGCCGCTGATTCTTGGTGTTGAGTTTCCAGCTTCGCGTGCTCAGCTCGTCATATAGGGCGTTTTTGTCCGGCAGGTCGGCGTTGATACGGATTGCACCCGATTGCAGCTTCTCCGAAAAATCAAACCACAGCTCACTATTGATGTTCGGGTATCGCACGCTGTCCTTTGCGCGTGCAGCGCTGTTGATTGGCTGCACAGGCAGACCGGCCTGCAAAAGCATATCAGTCAACCCGCCGCCAACGCCGCAATCATCCACGTTAATCGCGGCCGGCTTCCAACGGTCTGCAAGCTGCCGTATAGTCTCCGCCGATTCGGTCAGCCGCGTATGATGCCAGCTCACCAAATCTACAATCGTGCCGCCCTGATTAATCGCAACGGCTGTTCTGTCGGCACCGAGTCGCGCGACATCGACACCGAACACAACGCCGCCATCGGCGGGGTCGACGGTTTCGGCTCCTACAAGCTGCTGCCACGATATGATACGATTCGCCACGTCCTCAATCGGAGCACCCTCCCAGATGTGTGCGAAGTCGGGAGAGTCCTTCGCTTCCCTGACCTGCTCCAATACCTCGTTAGGCAGCAGCCCGGCGCGGAGCAGCACCCGGTAGGTCACATGCCTATGCACGGTACGCGACGCTACTTCGCGGTTTGGTTTGGTCACGAAACGGGTCATAACCTCATCCGCGGGGGTCAGCGGGTTAAGCGCGAAGATAATCGTACTGCCATCCTTGCGGATGGTCGGCAGCAGGATATCAAGCGAATGCTTGCTGATAAACTGTGCCTCATCGATGAAGCACACATCGATACCCTCCAAGCCCTTTACTGTGGTTTCCGCATCGACATGCAGGCCCTTGAAAATAAACGATGAACCATTAACATGCGTGATGCTGTCGTTGGTGATGGTGTAGCCGCCTAGGCCAAGCGTCTTTATAGCTGCTTCAAGGCTCTTTTTAACGCTCTCGCTGATGGAGTTCTGAAACTCGCGGGCGCACAGTACACGGATAGACGTTACAGCACCACGCAACACGAGCGACTGGCATATGGTGGTGGTCTTGCCTGAGCTTCGGCCACCCTCATACACATAATAACGATAGGGCGGGACACTTGAGCGAGTCCACCATAATAGCGGCTCATACGCCGCCGGGATGCTTAAATCAACCATAATACAAGGATAGCCCCCAGCCAGAAGGCTAGGGGCTACCAGCCGCGAAGGCTTTATCACCACACCGACCACCTGCGTGGAAAGGAGCCGAAACGCGCAGGCAGCCGATACCCGCCAGCCTTCAGAACCGTCGGGTATCGCGGAACGTAGGGGATTCGAACCCCTGAACCGTTGCCAGTTAGCACCTTAGCAGGGTGCCCGCTTAAACCACTCGCGCAACGTTCCAGCCCCGTCTAGAACGGAACGAAAGAAAACCTAGACGGGAATTAAATTATATATATGATAAATGGTTCAATTTCTTTTCTTGCCAAGAAATAATATACCACATCAACAGACGCGACACGCCAACTATGCAGAAATCTTCTTAGCCCACGAAATCACATGACGTGTAACCAACGGGTAAAGAATGGTCTCATAGACGATAGCCAAAATAGTACTAGTCAGGATATTGCCAAGGATAGCGGACGTAGGCAAAACGAAAGCGAATGCCACGAACATGTAAATAGACTTGTCACAGATTTCGCCAAACACGGTGCTAACCCAGCAACGCAGGAACACGAACCGTTCACCATGCACATTATGCATTACCTGCATGATGCCAGCGTTAACAGCTGTGGCGACAATAAAGCTAATACCGCTCGCTACCAGAAAACGTGGAGCACTGCCAAGAATCAATGCGTACGCGTCTTGATTGTGATAGAACGCTGTATGCGGCAGGATGATAGCCAAGGAAAAGACTGCCACGGAAAAAAGATTAGTGGCATATGAAATTAACGCCGCCAGCATACCTTTTTTAAATCCGAACACTTCTACCATGCAGTCGTTGACCACATAGACGATAGGGATAATGATGATGCCAGCGGCGGCAATAAGTCCGAAAGGTAATTGCAGTTGCTTACTGCTGATGATATTACTAACATTGAGTGTGGTAATATTGATGATGGTCAATGCCATAAACAAGATATTTTTCTTGCTCATAAACACCACTCCTTCACTTGATATAGTTTGTTGGATACCTCTTGTTAATATACTCCGTATATGCATTCCATGCGACAAAATTTTGGTTGCGTACTTGTGTTGCGCTGGTGATGTGTTTGCCCTTTGGTTTGACATTCTTGATTAGTCTACCATTTTTAAACGTGTAAATAGTGCCGATTATCTGGCCAAACACCCATGACGTGCTATCGACGCTATCCCATCGATACACGTTAGCATCAAGCTCCGGGACTACAGTATATCCTAGCCCGTGTATTGCACTGCCATGCTCGTGAGCAGTATCTATAAGCCATGGGAAAAGTGGCTTCAGTACCTTACGTCCTTTCCCACGGCCATTTGCAAGGCCACCGACAGCCACGTAATCATGGTCAAGGTCACGAAGGAAACCTTCTTTGCGTCGGTTAATATGCCACACCGGGATGCTTTGTCTACCGGCTCTTGCCTCCAGCCTATCGCGGAGTTTTAATGCTCCCTTTTCACCTATGAGTGCGTCCAAGTCGAGTTCCAAATAGTGTTGTATGTTGTGTGTCTTGATAAAATCGGCATACTTGTCGCAATAGTTTTTGAAAAACTTGTCGTTTACTTCGACTTTTTTGGCACCATAGACAAGACTGAATATGCCACTATCCAGAAGGAAATGCGCGCATTTTGAATGATTCTTAGCGAAATAATTATTATCAGTCATGTAATAAAAACTTTGCAGGACAAACGCCCTTTTAAGCTCCTTTTCGATGTTGATGTCCGGTGTGTGTCGCAAATATGATACGTCAACCCCAGCCAAGTGAATCATGGTCATAATTCAATGACTTCCCCACAGTTCGGACATGTCACGGTTTTCTCTTGTTTCTTATCCTTATCCCAATTATCATCTTCTGGGGCGTCCTTGAAAAATGAGTCCACGTCGAAATCAGCTGAAGATGGCAAGTCGAAACCAAAATTATCGAGTTGAATATCATTGGAAATATTTTCTAATTCTGTTTCCAATTTATCCGCGTCCCAACCTGAGTTAAGCGTCAGCTGGTTATGAACAAGAGTGTAGGCGCGGCGTTGAGTGTCAGATAAATCATCCAGACAAATAACTGGACACGTCTCACGCTTGAGTTTCTGCAAGGCCAATACTCGGCCATGCCCTTCCACGATGATGGGCACACCGTCCGCGTCATGCCATACCGCCACGGGGTCATTCATGCCGAACTCTTCGATACTGGCCGCTATCTGCGCCACCTGCTCGGCTGGGTGTTGTTTGGCATTCATCGCATAGGGTACGAGGTCAGCAACCTTCATTTCGATGATTTCAAGACTCATTTTCTGTTCTCCTTATCCCGCCAAATCA
>Ga0326511_10001745_pt1 | contig 17930 bp, 15 predicted proteins | sample 0_2496_0518_D_FD_203701 | JGI IMG/M metagenome (GOLD analysis project Ga0326511, IMG submission 203701) | Bovine rumen microbial communities from UC Davis, California, United States - 0_2496_0518 | ecosystem: Host-associated > Mammals > Digestive system > Stomach > Rumen | place: USA...
TCTTGTGAAAGGGAAGGTGCTGTTATAAGGCCACCATTGGCGTCATAAATATCGGCTTCTCCGGTAAATGTATCCGTTGTTTCATTTGCTGGTACGGTTATGGAAATGGTGAAATAATCGTAAGGAGAAAGACCACTCACAAACCATACCGGCGCACCTGTATCATCATAAAAAGTCTCCGCATTTGCAGAACCATCTTCAACCGTAACATCTGAAATTACATTTTCGTCATTGTTGTTTAAAAGTCCTATTGCAATACTGTAAATCTCACTGCTGTTTTCCTCGCAATATATTTCAAGGGTTCCTCCGGTTGCGGGGAACATATAACCGTCATTTATAAAATCTTCTATATCTAATTTTACCGTTGCCATAGTTAGTTAATGCGGTTACCGCCTCTATATATGTTATTCTTCGGCAAGAGTAAAGGGTATTTCTCCTGCCCAACTGTAATCTCAATAGTATCCTTCCCATTTGTTACTGTAACAAGCCCATTTCTTCCGGCATATGCAGTATTTTTAGCAACTGTGACTATGAATACGGAAGAGCCAGTGCCTTGATTTGGCGATATACTAATCCAGCCATTCTGCGTTGAAGCTGTCCATTCTGTATCTTCCTCTGTTGTTAGGGTTACAGCACAAGTGGTTGAATTATAGGATGCTGTGATTGCTGTTATATCGGTCTCAAAGGTAGTTGTGTTCTCGTTGTAGGCGATTACTTTCTTAACTTCCTCATCAGTAAGTGTTTCCAATGAGCAGTACATCCAATAGAAAGTAGAATTAAAGTATTCGCCACCATTATAATACCCAGCAAAGAAGGCAAAACCCCTTGATTCCCCACCCCAGGAAATAGTTGAGGCACTTGTACTTTTTAAAACATTTCCACTTGAATCCAGGAACTTTCTTTCGCTTTTTCCATCAGCATATATGCGTATAAGACAGATTTCGGGGTATGTACTTGGTGTTAAGTTTAAGAAACCACTTTGTTGGGTATGGAACATATTACCCCTTACCATATAGTTGTAGTTGTCATATCTATTTCCAAACAAGTTATTACTCCCAGAAGTGAAGCCGCTTGTTTTATAGATAAAGGTGAAAGAGTTATTTGAACTGTTTCTGTTGAACGGGTTGCTTGCAGCTGTGCTGTATTCTTTTCCTCTAAAAGCCGACCCGGTATTTATGTGGTCCTCATAAACAGCACTTGGCGATGTGGCAAGAATCAAGTCCTCGTCAAACAACTGTCCAGGTGTCTTTGGAAATGTCCTTGTTGAACTATTATACTCTCTTGCATTATAGTTGAACATAAAAGGTTTTGAAGGTAATGATGCCATAGTTAATTCACAGTCCAGCCTTTATCTGTTGCTATGGCAAGTTGAGCCGCAGACAACTTATTCTTATTTGTAGTACCGATTGTAACAGTCCTGCTTCCGCTTGCTGTTGGTAGAGCATTGAAGATACTAACAAGACTATCCACCGAAAGAGGACAATATTGCCACCCCACATTGAGGTTCATATTCGGTAAAGCATCAACGGTAAATCCAGTGAGGCTTACATTTGAGGAATTGAAGGAGTTACTTTCAAAATTTGTCACATTTGAAAGATTGCCAAGGTGCACCTCTTTAAGATTCCTGTTATAATAGCAGAAATCTCCAATATGTTTAACCTTATCTGTATTTGTGAATGTTACAGAGGTAAGCGTTTGAGACACACTGCTTTCCCTATCGTTACCGAAACAATAGTGAAGAACCTCAACGGTTGGTATGCTCAAATTGACAGAGGTCATACTTGTCAAACAACCATTATTTCCATCGCCAAAAGACACAGCAGGGTATTTTTCAGCAAAATTACCATCCGCTCGGTGGCAAATTGACTTGATGCCTGTGAAATCATAACCGCAATCGTCAATCACAGTTACACCGCTATCAAAGCCATAGAAGTTGCTGCCTCTCTTCCAGCCCTGGTTGTTGGTATTGTTAAGATGGTCAGCACACACAATAGGGTTACAAACATACTGCACTACACTAACCGTACTTGTATTTGTTCCATCTGTTGCGGTTATTGTCCCATACCTTTCTGCTCCCGTTTCATTCTCTCCAAAAGTTACAATCACACTTGTTCTTCCGCTATCTCCACTATTCTGTGAAAAGGAAATCCAACTTTCACTTGAAGAAATATCCCAAGCAGAAAGAGAGGTAATACGAATTGTTGCTGTGCCTCCAGTTTTTTCGGCCTCAATTGAAGAAGGATTTACTGACCACCCCGTAACCGTAGTTGGATATATGAGCAAATCACCGGCATATATCCCTTGGATAGGGGCATTGCCTAAATATATATTTTGTATTTCACCGTTTCCCAAATATATCATTTCAAAATATTGCCTTTATGTTAAATATCTTTTTTCTTAAGGTTGTTATTGAACAAAAAAGTTTGTATTTTCTATGTATAAAGTAAATTGTTTATGACACAAGAAATATGGAAAAGTATTAGAAACTTTGAGGGTTTTTATGAAGCCTCTAATTATGGAAGAATTAGAAGTTTGGACAGAAAAGTTCGTTCCGGAAACAGATTTAATGCAAACATAGATTCCGCTGTGAAAAAAGGGAAAATTCTTAAACAGGTAGATGTTGGTTTTGGCTATTTGCAGGTGTGTTTAAGGAAAACCAACAAAAACCACTCTTTATATGTACATCGTCTTGTTTGGGAGGCTTTCAACGGACCAATCCCGGAAGGTATGCAGGTAAATCATATCAACGAGGATAAAAGTGACAATAGGCTTGAAAATCTTAATCTTATGACCAGAGTTGAGAATTGCAATTGGGGAACAAGGAATGAGAGATTAAGCCACAATCAAGGTAAAAAAGTCGCAATGTATTCCCTCACAGGAGTTTATGAAAAAGAATTTCATAACATACAGGAAGCAATGCGATTTTTAAAAAAGTCTGGTCCCGGTTCTAATATTTCAGGTGTTTGTAACGGCAAGTTAAAAACCGCATACAAACACCTGTGGAAATACCTTTAGTCGCCAACGATAAAATAAATACAAGTACTGTCCTTTGTTGAGAGGGCGTCATATGCTGTCTGGGTAATGAACTGGAACTTGTAGGTGGCCCACACCGGAGCACCACTTCCGTTTGAAAGAAGAACAGCGTTTTTGGTTCCCGCGGAAGTTGGCGCAAAAATATTTGGAAGACTTTGACTGCCGCCATATCTCATTATTTGATTATAGGTTGCGCCATTGATGCTTCCACCAACCAGATTATACCTTGTTTCCCCTGTAATTACACCCTGTGCGTTCCACCCTGGAATGTAGTAGGCGTTTGCCGCTCTTGCCGTAATATTCGCCTTGTCAGCCTTGTCAGCGACATCACCCGAAAGTGTCGCGACCTGACCGGAAAGTGTGTTCACAGTTCCGGTTGTGGCGTAATCGTCCATATTTATCGCCTGGGCGTCCGTAATGATGTATGTGGTGTTCTCCGCGTACTCCGTAAGGGCGTCGTACTCCGCCTGGGTGAGCTCAATGACGGTCTCACCACCACCAGAACCACCCTGGATAGTGATGTTTCCACTACCCAGGATAGATTGGTTGTTGATGGTCTTGATGTTGGTCCCGCTCACAAGCGTCTCCTGGGCGTTTGGGTCCTTGACATTGTAATCGGTACCGTTAAGTGTTATTTTTGTGATATCAGCCATATCTAAATAACTGTTTTAGGGATTATTAGGAAGCCGCCGGAATGGTAAGGATAAGTTTCTCGTTCGTCGCGTCATAGGAGGCGCTGATACCAAGTTGCGCGGCGGTCACCTGGTGAGGGTTGTTCTTGTTCGCGATGTGGGTGTCAATGTCTCCCTGCGCGGCATCAGCGGCGGACTGGGCTGAACTGATAAGGGTTGCCGTTGAGGCGGTATAAGCGGAATAGGTTGAATTATCGGTCTTCGCGGAAAGGAGATTATCAACCTCGGTCTTGTTGTAGTAGTCGGAAAGGTCGGTGTCAATCTGTTTCTCTCCAATCTTCTCCCAAGCGTCACCCTTCCAAAGGTACTCAATGTACATATTCCCGGTTTCCCCGCTTGCTGCCGGCACAAGGTGTATCTTGTTCTCGTTCCCCGCGGCTGGCTGTGCCGGAAGGGTCTGTACGACAACATAAAGGCCGGTGTCAATGGTGCAGGAAATAACATTGTTGGTGATGTCAATGCCGGTTCCCGCTGTGAGGGTGTCCTGCTTGCCGCTTACAGCCTGTTGAATCTGCTGTGTGGTCGCGGTCGCCGCGCTGGAAAGTTTGTTGTCAACCTCCGTCTTGGTGTAGGTGGTCGCGGTGTCCGCCTTTCCCGCGAGTGTGGTCTCAACGGCGGTTATAGCGCTCTGTCTCGCGACAACTTCTGCCGCGATTGCCTGGGTGTTAGCGCTTTCGGCTGCCTGCGCCCTCGCGATTTCAGTGGAAAGGCCACTCGTTGCGGCGCTATCTACAATGTTGTAATCAACGCCATTCAGATTTATTTTTACAATGTCTGCCATTTTTGTAATGTGTTTTTTATTCGTTATTTAGATATAGCGTATTTGTTCTCCAATCAAAAAGATTGTCAATCCTGTCTTTGAGGCTCATTTCAGCCGCGGTCGCCCTTTCAAGTTCAGCCTGTATCGCCGCGTCAAGTTGGGCGACGGTGGCGTACTTTGAGAGGTCAATTCCCTCAATGGCTTGGTCCGTATAATCCTTCGCCGACTGGAGTGTGACGGCGTCCTGGCCGTCCACATAGTCCTTTGTGACCGCGCCTATGGATTCAATCAGTTCCTGCGTCTCCTCCCTGGTGTAGTAATCCTCAAGGTCAACGCAGCCGCAATTCGCCGCGCAGCCGGTGTTGACCGTCTGTCTGGGAATATAGACCTGCTGGCTCGTTGTTATATTTTTGATGTATATCATTGTTACTCAACTGTTTGTTCTCCTGTATTCTCTCCTATTGTGAAAGGCGTTATCGTAATCGCCCCGTTCATCTGGAAGAGCCTGTCCATTCTACCGGAAATATACCTTTGGACGGGTTTGACCCTGGTCCGGTTGTATAGCTTGAAACTGGACTGGTACTCCTCGGCGTTGAACCCGTTGCTCTCGGTGGGAACCCCGAAAAGGTTGGCGTTCGCCCCGAAAACTGTGAATATCTGCAGCTGGGTCTTTTTTGCCAGGTCGTTGTATCTGCTGTCAAAATCATCACTCTGCAGCCTCTCCACAGTGGTGGCGTTGTCCTTTCCCTTGTTGAAGGAAAGCATTATGCGTCCCGCGTTCTCGCTCCCGCCGAACTTCTCGGTCACATTTTTCTCTATCTCCGCCTTCTGCTCCGGTGAGGGGTTGCCGTTGTTGAAATTGATTACGGCTGACCCGGCGAAGTTGTTCTGTATCTCCGCGAGGTGGAACTTGTCAATCTCCATCTCGGTCATAACCGACTTTATCGCCGATTCCCATACGGGCGAGCCGTAAGTCCCCCTGCTGTTGGGGGTCTTGAGCATAAGGATGCTGGTGGCGTCCTCGCCCTCCGGCATAAACGCGGGATAAACGACAGTCTTCTTGCTCCTTCCCCACTTCTTCCCGAAATCCTCGTTGTAATAGAACGACTGGTTTTTCAGCCCGCTCCTCACATACCTCGCGTCAAGCCAGTACAGCTCGGCGATGCCGCCCGCGAAGTTCTTTATGACCTGGATGTACCCGTTGCCGAAGATGTAGTAGTCCAGGAGCGCCTTGGTTATGACATCCCTGTATGTCTCGCCCTCCCTGTTCACCTCAAAGGAAAGGGAGGGGACATTAAGGACGATGTCGTCGCCGCAGACATAGTCCACTGTGCCGTTTATAATCGCCTGTAGAATCGGGCACTCCGAGTAACATTTGTAGAGGAAGTTCCCGTACTCGTCGTTCTCACCCCAATAGACATAATCCTTCCCCCTGACATCCCTCTCCTCGTTTGAGGGGGCGGTTTGGAGGATATATGGCTTTACGGCGGTGAAATAGAACTCATTAGCCGTTGTATTGCTTGATTCCGTTGTCATCTGTAACTGTGTATTTCTTCGCGTTATTCTCGTAGTCCCCGATTTGGAGAAGCCCCTGTGCGAGAAGGAGGTTATCGTTGAGGAGTTTATAGGTGTACTCACCCTCGTCCATATCCTCCCCGAGCGTCAGGGCGAAGTGGAAAAAGAGGGTGGAATCATTCACATCATAAACCCTGTATGAATATTCCCTCTTTGTAACATTATTTTGCAGATAAAATGTCATATCTCACAAGTCTTTTCACATAAATATCTTTATTTCGGGGATTGGTAGGGAGAAAAAGAAAACCCTCCCCAGAACAGGGAGGGTTCATCCTTTCAGAGGGAAAAGATTAGTTGGTGGCCTGGACGATGGTCACAGTCTCCATAACTGAATCCGGGATAAGGGGAGGGAATGTCTCCTGGTTATCGGTCAGGGTTATGGAATATCTGTTGCCGTCGGTCCTCGCCGTTCCGGTCTGTCCGTCGCCCGCTGAAGCCTCAAGGGGCTCGGAAACACCAAGAGCGTAGTATTTGCCGTTGGCGTCCTTAACGATACCGGCTAACTGGTTGACACTCAATGCCGCCATTTCAATCCTCTTCTTGGTCTCCATACGGGAGAAGATGAGGTTGAGGTCGGTCTGGACAAAGTTGACACCGTTGGCGGGGTCAATGTTCAGCGTTGAGGTCATAGAGCCGGTGTTCTTGCGGAACTGGTACTCATAGAAAGAGACCCCGGACTTGACACCAGAGACAGCTCCACTTGTGATAGTGAAGATTTTCTCCTCGTAGTTGGCGAGGTAAACGGCGACGATACCACCAAGGGAGCCTTCGCAATCTTTGCAAAGTCCTGCTATTGATTGATTTGTGCAATTACAAGCCATTATTCAAGTTTGTTTTTTCGGTTATTTTTGCGAAGTCGTTGATTTGGTGGAAATTACTCACCGAGAACCACATAGTCAGAGAAGTAGGTAGCCACACCGGCGTTCCACTTAACCTTAACCCTGTGAAGGTCAGCGTCATCGGAGAACCAGAAGCGGAGCTCCTCCTTGTCGTCCATCATATCGGTGGCATAGACCATATTGCCCCAGGTTGAGGCGTAAATCTTGTCATCAACGCCCGTCAGACCGATAGTCTTGTGAACGGCGATGGTAGTGCCAGGGAAATAGAACTCACCCTTCTCAATCTCTTCCGGCGCGATGTGGAAGTTGTTCTTTTCAAGCAGCTCAAAGACAAGGCCCCTGAAGTTTGCGGGAGAAACGAACACAACAGCGTCATCAAGGATTTCCTCTGGGATAGCCATAATGACAGCCTTTACTTTCTCATAAAGAGAATTACCGGAAAGGGTAACCTTAACGGTGTTAGCGTCAGCAGCAGCCTGGGTCAGGAGACCGTCAATAAGGTCGTTGGCCTTCTTGCCCTGCCAGACCCTCTTCTCCATCTCCTTGTTGATGTTCTTGACGAGCTCGTCGGCGATAAGCTGCTCAAAAGCGAGCTGCTCCGCGTTGGCGTCAGCGCCGAAACGGACAAGGTACTCCGCGTACTTCCCAAGGAGGTCATCGTTACACCACTCATCGTTGATTTTGAAAATCGCAGTTTCGATATCCTTCTCTGTGATATTTGTAGCCCCCTGTGCGGAAAAACCGCAGCCCTTACCGTCCTGGATAACAGGGTCAAGGTTGAAGTAGTGAAGGCGTTCCTTGGTCTTTACACCAAGCTGCTTCGCCATCTTGGAAATAGTGTCACCCTCAAGGATAACCTTGCGGAGAATGTTGTCTCTGTTTTCCTGCACATAAGCGGAAAGACCTGATACATTAAATGCCATAGTTTTAAGAGTTTTTTTCTGTTTATTATTGATTGATTATTAGTCCTTTACCGACTTGAAATATAAGGGGGTTGGAAGGTGGTTTTTTTTCAAAAAAGAAGGGGGAACCCGAAGGCTCCCCCTTTATGGAATATGTTATGTGTCAGCGAATTAAGCGCCCATTATCTTCGCGAGACGGTCAAGCTTCTCGTCACCGGTCTTGTAAACCTTGTTTACTTTGGCAAACTCTTCCGTAGCGCTCTCGGCGGCTGGTTTCTTCTCAACGGCGTCAAGCCTGGTCTTCAGCTCGTCAACAATCTTGTAAAGCTCGTTGACCTCTTCCCTCAACTTGACGACAGCCTCGGTGTCGCTCTCCTCACCCTCATTGGTGGGGTTCTCAACCTCCTCAAAGGTCTCCTCGGTCTGGGCCTCCTCAACAACCTCCTCAACTGCGGGCTCAACGACGGTCTCCTCCTCAACGGGGACATACTCCTGCTCAACCTCGGTCATCTCACCGACAACGGGATTACCCTCCTCGTCCCAGGCGATGGCGAAACGGTAGTGCTTGACACCGCCGTCAGCCCAGACCTCAACGACGGCGTAATCGTCAGCGGCCTCAACAACCCAGGCGTCAAAACCGAGAGAGCGTATGGCGTCGGCGATTTTGCGGGTCTTCTCGTCGTAACTCTCCTCAAACTCACTCTTCTGTCTCATAAATCCCTCTCTTTCAGGGGTTTCCTCCGCGGGGGTCTCCTCAACTTCCTCTTCCTTGTCCCTGATTTCGGTGATTTTGCCGTCCTCAACCACAAGGACCCTGCCGTCGGTGAGGATGTACTCGCCGTTCTCAACCTGGGTCTCGTTCCCCTCCTCGTCAACGAGCATAACGGTGTCTCCGGTGGCAATCTCCTCCCCGGCCTTCTGAATGTCCAGGATGCCCTTATCGCTGGTGACCCTCTCCGCCTGGAACTGCGCGAGGACAGACTTCAAAGTCGCTTTAATTCTGCTTAATTTTGTGTTCATCTCAAAAAAACCTCTTTTGATATAAATATCGTTATTATTTCAACTGGTTCGCTATCCGGTCCAGGAGGTCCTGTATGTCACTGTACAGCTGCTCCTCCTCCTCTTCCAGCGGGATTTCCATCTCATAGAAGATTTCCATTGAGAAGCCCTTGAACTTCCCTTCCTTGATGTCATTCCAAATACCGTCATCCATCACCTTGAACTCGCCGAAAAGGCTCCCGTCCTCAATGTCCTCAAATCCCTTGGGGTCAATGCCCTTTTCGGTGTCCTTAATGAAGAACTGGAGCATTTGGACGCTATCCACATCGGTTCCCGGGGTGTGCATAAGGTTAAAATTATTCTGCCTGCCCTCCCTGAAGTACTTCTGCACAATGGTCTTGATGGTTTCCTTGGAGAATGTGACATAGTAAGGGAAACCCTCCGCCGAAATACGGAAAACCGGGTGGTCAGCCCTTATGACAACGCCAAAAATATGACGCTGCTCCTCGTTTTGGACGGAGAACTTGAACTCTTCCTTTTCAGCGTTCTCAAAATACTGGAAATCAGATTCCATCGCGGGGTCATCCACAAGGGAAATCTTCTCCATTCCAAGACCCTCATCCGTTACGATGGCCTGATATATCGGAACATTCTTGTACATAATCTTTTTTTGTTAAATATCTTATTATCACCAGGTGGATTCCGTCACCCTCACCTTGCTCCTGTTCTGGGCCTCGGTTATGTCGCTCTCAACGACATACACCCTCTGGTTGCGTATGCTGTCGGCGAGCCTGACAATCTCGCTCTCGCCGGTGGCGTTCTGTGTGTACTGCGGGACATACTCCTCCGGGGCCGTCTGGACCGCAGCCGCTGTCGCTGTGGCTGTGGCGCCCCCGCCCCCCAGCTGGGTGTTCTTTATCTTGGCAATCTGGGCCACACCCGCCGCTGTGACGGCCGCTGCCTGTACGCCACCGATTACGGCCGCCCAGGGCTGCGGGTAGGTCTTCTGGCAGCTCATAAAGGCGGCGATAGCCCCGGCGATTGTGTTGATGGTGGCCTCCGCTATCTGCATAGCCTTGACGGCCTTGAACTGTTTCTCGCCCTCCTCCTGGGTAATCTCACCGTTCTTGACCTTGTTCTTGATGTCCTCCTCAAGGATATCGCCTATTGAGGCGAATATGTCACCGATTGAGGTAGCGAGGTCGGAGTACATCTCAATCTGCTGCTCAATCGCCTCCCTTTGGAGATTGGTGTTGTCAATGAGGTTCTGGGTGTCAAGGTTGCGGAGTTCCGCCATTGTGTTGTTGTAATCCCTCTCCGCGTTCTCCCTCGCCTCCTTGTCAATCTCGGTGTTCTTCATAAGGGACTTGTATTCAGCGGCTTGCTCCAAAAGATGCTGCTTGTTCGCCTCATAGATGCGGTTGGTCTGCTCAATTATGTCGTTGAAGGACAGGGCGCCGCTCTCCTTCGCCTCCTTGAGGGAGTATTCCAACTCAATGGTCTTGACAGCCTGTGAGTTTGCGTCTTCGGAAGTCTGCAATCTCCTGTCAGACATCTTAAGGGCTTTGCGGGTCCTTTCGTTAAGTGCCTTTTCAGCGTCAGCAGCAGCCTTGTCAGCCTTTGCTTTCTCGTCAGCCGCAGCCTTGTCCCTAATCTTTTGGAGATTCCTCTGGTACTCGGCTTCAAGGGCCGCGGTATCCCTATGATATTCAATAAGGAGCTCCTTCTCTTTGTTGAACTTTTCTGTAAGCAACTGTTCCTCTGTTTTTGCGGAATCTTTTGCTCTCTGTTCAATCTTTTTGGCTTCCTCTAACCTTGTGTCCGTAACCTCCTTCGCCTGTTTGCCCTGTGTCTTTGATGCCTTGTCAAGATGTTCCTGGTACTCTCTATCGTAGGACCATTTCTGCCGCATAAGGTCCTTGTATTCCTTGCTGTCCTTCTTGTAGGCTTTGAGTTTGGTGTCAAAGTATTGGGTGTAGAGTTTCTTCCCATCCTCGGTGTATTTCCAGTCGCTTCCGTATTTCGCCTCGTTATCCTTTATTGTCTCGTTCAGCTCCTCGGCGCTCCTCGCCATAGCCTCCCTGGTCCTCTTGTCCTGGATTCTCGCCGCCGTCCTCGCGGCCCCCTCCTGGTAGTTCTTCTGGATTGCCAGACCCTTCTTGGTGTTCTCGTTGATTTTGGCCCAGCCCTCCTTCGCCGCGTCAGCCGCCTTCCCGAATTGGAAGGTCAGGACATTCTTGGCGACGCTCCCCAGGGTGGTCAGGGCGGTTATAGCGTTCTTTACGGAGGCCACAAAGGCGTTCATAATCACATTCGCGACGCCTCCGAGGACGGTCCTAATCTTGTCCATAACCCCCTGGAACCGCTCAAGCTTCTCGTTGGAGAGCCCAATCATATCCTTAAGGTCCTCCCAGTTGGCGACAAGTGTGCCGATAAGGACTATAATCGCCCCTATCCCGGTGGCGACAAGGGCTTTCTTGAAGCCGTTTGTGGCGACTGTGGCGGCGTTTGTCGCCACTGTGTTCGCCTCCTGCGCCGCGGCGTTGGCTCCCAGGGCTGTGGTCTCTGCGGCGACGGCGGTTGTGGCGGCGTTTGTGTGGAAGACCATATTGGTCACACCCTCAACGAAGCCCCTCATACGCTTGGTCATACCCTCAAGCCCCTGCAAGCCCTGCACAAGGGCGATTCCGGCCTGGAGTTTGACCATAACCTTCTGTAACTCCTCACTCTCGCTCCCGGTGAGGGCTATGACGGCGTTGACGGCGTTGAAACCCGCCGCGAGGGAGGAGCCTATCGCCCTCATATTGTCCAGTTGGGTACCCAGGTCCGCCGCGCTGTATTTGAGCATCTCCTGACGCTCCTGCAGGGTATGGGTAATCTCCGCCGCCCTCTGGAAGGCCGCGTTGTACTCCGCCGTACCTGGTACGAGCCTGTCCAGCTCGTTCTTGAGCTCCCTCAACTCCTGCCTGCTGTTCTTGAAGGTGTCCTTCCCGGCGGACATAACATCGTTGAGTTTCTTCTGGTTCTTGGTCAGCTGCTCAACCGCCTTGGCGTACTCCTCGCTGCCCTTCTCGGTGTTGAGGAGGGCGTCCCGCAGGCTGCTGATTTCAGACCTCAACTGCTTTACGGTCTGCTCGGAGCCCTGGGCCTCTATCTTGATAACTTTTACAATCTCATCTGCCATTCACAATGGTTTTTATGGAAATATCTTTTTTCAACGAAGTGTTATTGAGGGCAAAAAAAATGGGGGAAGTGTCGCCCTTCCCCCCTTCACCGGTCTAAATTGGTAGCGAAATATTCAAACGGCGGTGAGATTAGACTGAAATATCGTCAATGTCGTCGTACGGCACAAGCGTTATGTTCGCGCGGGACCCCCACCGGTCGGAATACCCTGTGCCTCCCCTGGGGTAATATACCGTAACGGGGTGGCTGGGTGCGGTGTTACACCTGGGAGCCGTCGGGGAGAGGAAAACAAGTTTTTCTATGTAGTTGGCGTTCAGGCTATTGACAGAACAACCGCTGTCAAACCTCTCTGTGAAGACGATATTCTTCGCGAACATACCCACCCCGTAATCATTGGAGTTGTCGTAGACCAGGGTCTGTGAGGCCCACACATTCCTCGCCCCGGATGTCCCGTATACCACTGTCGGCGGGACATAGAGGTAATTGCCGGTGTTCACCTCATTGAGGTTGTATGGGTTGGAGGCGTTGCTTGTGAAAGTGTGCGTCCCCGCCCCGAACACTATCCTGGTGTTGGTCTTGGAAATCGCCCAGGGATTTATCGTCCCGTTGTTCCTGTCGCCAATCACAATGGAGTCTATGTTCTGGACCTTTGAGAAAGCCCCCATACCGATTCCGAAATAGTCGCTGTAATATTTGACGGTATGCCTCCCGGCGGTGCCGAAGTAATAGAAGACATAGACCATCTCGTAGCAGGGCCACCCCTCCCAGTCGTCCGGGACAAGCTCCTCCTTGTGAATCTCTGTCTTCGCCTTTATCGTCTGGCTGTCGGTTACCGCCCCCCAATCGGTGCAGCCGGAGCACCTCACATACTTATAAACCAGGTAAGTACCGGGTGTCGGAATGTTGTATGTCACCGTAATGTATTTGTCGTCAATGTTTTGGGAACCGATATACTGCACCGCGACTGTCCTCTGTGTGAAGCCGTCAGAGAAGGTGACCTCCCTCTCAAAACCGACCCCGTATTTCGTCACATATTTCGGGAGGTCTTTGAGCCTCAAGCTTACGGTTGTCGTACCGCTCTGCCCGGAGTCGGCGCTCAACTCTATGTGGTCCCTGTCGTAGGCCGCTGTTGACCAGTCCACAGAGGAGGTGACTGTGATGGAGGAGGACCCGACAGAGCCCCTGAACTGTATCTTCTGGGGGCTGACCGAGAGTGTGGTGTAGCCCGGCTGGCTGACCTCTATGGTCTTCGTCTCCCCGTAACTCTGGATTGTGATGGTCCCCGTCCTCTCCGTCGCCCCTGTGTAGGTGCCTACGGTTATGGAGAGGATACCCTCCCCGTACGCCTCCTGGCTGTCCGTCGTTATTGAGACCCATTCGGGGTAATCGGTTATGAGCCACTGGCTGTTTGAGATAACCGAGCCGGTCAAAGTGGCGCCCGTTATGGGGAACTCAAGGGATTCCGGGGAGACCTCAAACATAAGTCCCTCCGTATTACCCCCCTGGGTTATGGAAACGGTCTCCGACATCCCCGCGCCGTTAGTGAAACGCACTGTGGCGAACCTGGTCAGTCCGACCGTATAATTATAAGCCGCGGTGGCTATGACGGTTGTGTTACCTGTGCCGCCGTAGTCGGGGTTTAGTGTGAGCCAATCTACAATCATTTCACTTTAAGTTAAAATATTATTTCCCTCCCTGTCCAGTTCTTTCCTGAAAGGTTATTGAGCCAGGCTGAATAATCACTCCCTTGGGGATAGAAAAGGTTTCCGTTGCTCCCCACACCGGAGAAAGTTCTGGTTTCTATAACCGGGGCGGTTAAAGCCTTGCTGTAAATCGCGGTCAGGGAATAACAGCGGCTGAAAGTGGTCGCCTCGTTCGGGTCAGGGTAATAGTAATCACTGACTTTTGTGACACCACTTCCCAAGGTAAGGCTTGAGAGGGAGGAGCACCCGCTGAAACAAGCGTTCTTTATCTCCGCCACACCATCCGGTATCACCATTCTGGACAGGGAAGAACAATCCTTGAAGCAAGCTAAACCGATATCGGTAAGGCTATCAGGCAAGGTGATACTGGTGAGACCTGAACAAAGGTTGAAGCAATAATCCCCCAAACTCGTCAGGCCGGTGCTCAAAGAGACCCCTGTAAGCCCTGAACAACCTGCGAAGGCTTCGCCTCCTATTGTCAAGACATTACCAGGTATTGTTATATTCTCTAAACTCTCACAACCCCAAAAGAGCATATAAGATAACGATGTCAACCCGGTTGGGAGGGTTATTTCCTCGAGACTTGTGCAGGACTTGAACGCCGCGCTGCCTATGGCCGTAACCGTATCCGGTATAGTTAAACTTGTCAATTTGGAACAACCCCTGAACGCCTCACTGCTGACCGCGGTCAAACCGGAGCCGATTGTGACACTTGACAAACTTGAAAAGGCGAATACCCCCTCCCCAATGGTCAAGACCGTATCCGGTATCGTTATCTCCCTTAAGCCACCACTGACTCCAGATAGGCTAAACGCGGAATCGCCAATATCCTGGACACTTTCCGGAATCGTAACACTGGTAAGATTAGTCGTATTTTTGAACGCGTTATTCCCTATCGCGGTCAAACCATTACGCAAAGTCAAAGACTCCAAACCAACGCATTCCTCAAAAACGCTGGCACCCCAACTCGTCACACCGCTCCCGATTGTGATGCTGGTAAGAGACCTGCACCCACTGAACGCCTTTGTCCCAAGGGTCGCGACACTATCCGGAATAACCAGATTTGTCAAAGCCTCGGCCACAGTAAAAGCGGATGGTCCGATATTACTTATGGTATCAGATAAGGTCAAACTTGTAAGTCTAATAGATTGATATACACCTCTTTCTTCTACACTCGTCAGACCGTACGGTAAGACCAGGTCAACCATTCTCTGGACCTGATTCAATGAATACCTGGGAAGTGTGACACCTGTCAGGTAGTAATAGACGGTCTGGAGACCGCTCGCGGGAAACTTATAATCCTGTGCGTTAACTACAGTCCCGTCAGATAAGGTGATACTTCTGAAATCGCTGGCTCGGTTGCCATATACTCTGGCTGTGAGATTGTTCGCCGGAATGGAGAAAACAGCTGTCACCCTCAAATAATCCTCCTGTGTAACGGTAAGTGTGGCGTTGTTGACACCATCTGTAATTACGAGTGTGCCCACCCTGGGTGTGTGCTCGCCCCCTGAATAACTGTACTCCGATACGGTAACGGTTACGGGTGTAATGCCGGAGCCTCCGGAAGGTTGCGAGAGGGATATCCAGCTGTCTGACGAAGATACAACCCAAGCGTTCTTCGCGCCAATTAAGACCTCTGTGCTCCCGGAGCAGATATCCCTTGTGAAGGCGGAAGGGGAGAAGAGTAAATCCCCCCACAGCAAATCCTCACAATCTATCCAGTGGACGGTCTCAAGGCTGGGGTGTCCCTGGAACCAGGAGGAGTAGTCGGTGCCGATATTGTGGTAGAGTGTCCCCCCTGTCGCCATTCCGTAGAAAGTGCCAGCGTCTCGGGTGCCTGAAGTCTTGAAGATGGCCGCGGTCTCACCGTAGGCGGATATGCTCAAAAGGGAGGAGCAGTCATAGAAAAGGGAGTCACCAAGTCCTGTCACACTACCCGGGATGGCCAGTTCCGGAAGGCTCGTACAACCGGAGAAAAAATTATTATCAATAAAGGTCAGGGATTGCGGAAGTGTGACGGAGGTCAGGGCGGTGCAGCCCCTGAAACACTCGGCGCCGATAGTCGCGACAGTGTCGGGGAAAACAAAGGACTCAAGGGCCGTACAATCCTTGAATGCCCGGTAACCTATACTGGTGACCGTTTCAGGTATTGTGACGCTTGTGAGGTTGGGGCAATTGCTGAAAACGGAATCCGGCAAGGTGTCTATGAGGTTTGTGAAAGACACCTCGGTGATGTGCTGGTTATTCTGGAAGGAGGGCGCTGTTGAACCCGTATAGGGGTACTGTACGGTATATCTCCCCGCCTCCGGGAATGTGTATGTCGTTCCCCGGACCACAACGCCGTTCACAATCGCCCCTCCCATCCCGAGGTCAACTGTTGTGTTGGGGGAGTCCGTCTCAAACACCGCGCTGGCGCCTATGTCCACCCCCCAATGGGTCTGGCCTGTGGAGACAATCTCCGCCGTCCATTCCGGGTAACTGCCGACGAATATGTATTGGTTCTCCCCGCTGTACGAGAAAACCAGCTCCGTAGGCGCGACAGTGAGGTACGGGTCAATGTGCACATCCTGGGTGGCCTTCATAATCACATACTTGCTCCCGGAAATGACCGACACCGTCCCCTCCCTGTACTCCTCTGTGTTGGGTCCCGCCGAGAGTATCACTGTGGTGGTACCGCTCCCGCCGGTCAGTACGGAGGGTGTTATCCAGCTGTTGGCGAGTATCTCCCAGTCGGCGTTTGAGGTGATTGTTATGGCTGTCAGGCTTCCGGTGGGGTCAAACACTATGTCGTCGTCCGGCTCAACCTCAAGGAAGACTACAAGGGCCTCCTGGACCACTGTGAGGGGAAGGCGGTTTACCCCGTAGACATCCTCCACATAGCCCGTCTCAATCTTCGCCACCTGCTCTATGTTCTCCCCCAGGGCTATGGTCACCTCTGTGTCCCCCGTTCCCGCGGAGGTTGAGTAACTGGTGACTATGGAGGGGAACTGGATTGTCCAGGCGGTGTTGGAATATACGGTAAATGTGGCCGTCCCGCCCGTACTGTCAAACCGGAGCGTTGAGCGGGACAGGGTGAGGGTTGGTTGGAAACCCTCTATACGCACAATTGTGGCGTCCTGGACATTGTACCGCTCGTTGTAAGCGGTCACCACAGCGAACTTCTGGGTCAGGCCGGTGTTCGTCAGGGCGGTGAGGGAGAGGTTCGTCTGCCCCGTCCCCCCTGACATCGGCGATAAGTTTAACCAATCTGTATTGTTAGCCATAAATCATTTATTTTCAATCATTTATTTCTATATCCCAAGGAACATTTGAGTCAGCCGTAAGCGTCTTGGTTCCACCGGTGGCGTTGAAGGTGACATCGGAAGGCTCCAGGTTGATGTAAGGCTCGTCGCCCGCCTGCCGCAGGACCACCGTCGTTGAGACCTCGCCCGTTATCGCGCTCAATGTGAAGGTGAGGCTCCTCTCGTCAACGCTCTCGTTGTCCCCCACATAGAGGGTGAACCTTCCGGTGTCCCCCGTCCAGGAGATTGTTGAGGCGCTGTACCAGGTCACCGTTGAGGAGGGCGTCATACTCACAAAGTCGCCGTTCCTGTTGGCGTAGAAGACATCAACCGTATAGGAACCCGGCTCGGACAGCGCCATAACCGTCTGCGGGCTCGCCGAGAGTGTCCTCACATCGCTGTTCCCGAGCTGCTGCACAATCGTTGTGGCGGAGCCGCGCCCGTCGCTGAACACTATCTCGCCGCCGCGGGAGTAAGGCTCCTCGCTCTCCGCCGCTGTGACCAGGAGCATAGTCTGTCCGGGTGAGCCGTCCATAGAGGTGAGGGATATCCAGTCAGGTTTTGAGGTGACCGCCCAGCTGTTTGAGCAGGTGACCGTTATGTACTTCCCGCCCCCCGCTGTGTCAAAGTAGAGGACATCGGGCTCAACCTTGAGGTCGGAGCCGCCGCCGTCCTGCGAGAGGGTCATCGGTCCTGTCTCGTTGGTGACCGTCATCTCGTCAATGGTCGCCTTGTACTTGAGAATCACCCTCTCATATCTCGTCTGGACAGAGAGGTTCGCGGGGGCTGTGAATGTGGCCGTACGGTCGGTTGTGGTGAACGCCGCCCAGTATCCCGACTCCGGCGACACCTCTATGCCTCTGCAGAGGAAGGAGAGCGTCTCCGTCCCCCCGTTGCCCCCGAAATGTATCTCCTTGGGCAGCTGGTCAATGACGAGTGTGTCGGAGAGGGAGGGGTTGGCGT
>Ga0326511_10001746_pt1 | contig 17927 bp, 20 predicted proteins | sample 0_2496_0518_D_FD_203701 | JGI IMG/M metagenome (GOLD analysis project Ga0326511, IMG submission 203701) | Bovine rumen microbial communities from UC Davis, California, United States - 0_2496_0518 | ecosystem: Host-associated > Mammals > Digestive system > Stomach > Rumen | place: USA...
TTTAATAAGTTGGATGTTACACACTGGAGAACTTTTCCTGAACCGCCGGAAGGAGAATGAATTATGAAAAGAGAAATTATTTTCAGGGGAAAAGATAGAGCTGGCTGGGTGTACGGCGATTTAATACTTGGCCTGCAGATACGCCGGTTAAGAGACCGGAACGGCATGACACAAAAAGAGCTTGCAGAACATCTTCACGTCTCTAAAAGTGTTGTTTCCAGCTGGGAAACTTACAGGACAGAACCGGATATTGCTTCTGTTGTCCGGATGGCGAAGCTGTTCCACGTCACAACAGATTATCTGCTGACAGGAAATCAAAAAGAAATTCCCTGATTTTGGTCAGGGAATTTTTTTGAGTCTCGATTTTGTAGACTTTTCTTGACATTTAAAACAATATCATGTATGATATTACAAAACAGCATGTTTCTCTCTTAGCCGCAGCAGTGCGGCATACAGCAGAGTAGAGCATTGGCAGCTCGCAAGGTTCATACCCTTGAGGCAGGCGGTTCGACTCCGCCCTCTGCAACCACCAGCAAGCGCAGATGCCGGAAATTATCTTCCCCTTAGGCAAAAGCTCCGGCAGTTCCGGAGCTTTTTGCTTATACATAATGAAGGAGTGTGTAAGATGACTTACAAACCCTGTCCACGTTGCAAGAAGCTGATACCGCACGGTTTGGCATACTGCTCCGAGTGCAGGCCTGTAATGGAACAAGCAAGACAAGAAGCCATTAAGCGAAAACAACAGCGTTACAACCAGAAGCGAAACAGAAAATACAAGTCCTTTTACAACTCTAAGACATGGAAGCAGATGAGCCGTGCAAAGCTTGCATCTGTCATGTGGAAGTGTGAAGCTCATATTGATAGTGAGTGTACAGGATTAGCGGTTGAAGTGCATCACATCCAACCAATTCAGACTTCCGAAGGATGGGAACGCCGTCTTGACTGGGACAATCTGGAGGCTGTCTGTACACACTGTCACAATCTCCGACACCCTGAGAAGTGCAAACGCAAGTCTGACCCTGATGTGATTGACCTGAGTACCCTGAAAATCTGAATAGGGGGCGGTCAAAATTCTGTCAAATCGTTCATAAGAAGAACGGTGTAGAAAATAGATAACAGAGAAAAAACTCCCTAAATGCGTGAAAATTGAAGAAGGTGACAATATGGCAAGACCAAGAGAACCAGTTGAACTGATTATGACCAAAGGCAAAAAGCATCTGACCAAAGCAGAAATTGAAGAACGGCTGAACACAGAGGTCAAGCCGGTTGCAGAAGACCTGACTCCGCCGTCTTATCTGACTGCAAAGCAGAAAAAGCGTTTCCGTGAAATTGCTGCACAGCTCAATGCGCTGAAAATTATGGGAGAAACTGATGTGGATACGCTGGCGCATTATATCACCGCTGAAGAACTTTACCGTCAGGCTGTGAAAAACATTCGCTCAGCACAAAAGCAGCAGCCTGACAGTTCAGACCTGAAAGCATTTTCTGGCTGGGCTGTCATGATGGATAAACTTGACAAAAGGCAGGACAGATATTTTAAGCAGGCTCATGCCTGTGCATCCGCACTCGGCCTTACAATTTCAAGCCGCTGCAAACTCGTTATTCCAAAAGCTGAGGAAGAAGAGAAGGTGAACCGTTTTGCACATTTCGATAAGGCGGTGAACGGAAATGGCTGACAGGGTAACAGAATATGCACAAAAAGTTGTTTCCGGCTCTGTCATTTGCGGAAAGCTGCATTTTCTCGCCTGTCAGCGTCACCTGAATGACCTGAAACGGCAGAATACAGAAGATTTTCCCTATTACTGGGATGTATCGGCAGCAGATGAAGTGCTTACCTTTGCAGAGAATCTGACGATTTCAGAGGGAACAGAACCAAAGCCGCTCCAGCTGATGGACTGGCAGGCATTCGACATCGGCTCACTCTTTGGATGGAAGAAGACAGTCAACGGAAAGAGACGCTTTCGCAGAAGTTATAAGTCCATCTCCAGACAGCAGGGTAAAACGATGGAAAACGGAATTATTGCTGCTTACATAATGGCATTTTCAGGCTATCACAAAGGAAAGCTGTTTACTGCTGCCACAAAAAAGAAACAAGCTCGTTTAGCATGGGAACAAACTAAAAATTTTATTGAAGCTGACCCCGACCTGCTGGAGTATTTCAAGGTGCAGGATTACAAATCAACCATCACTGCAACCAATACGGGCTGCACTCTGGAAGCTCTGAGCCGTGAAGGCGGTCTTGATGACGGATTCCGAAGCATTTATTCTTCTATCGACGAAATCCATCAGCATAAAGACAACAGAATTTATAAGGCAATCTATAACGGAACTCGTTCTCTTCCGGAAACACTTGTCAGGATGATTACTACCAGAGGGTTTGACCTGACGAGCTTCTGCAAGGAAATGGATGATTACGCTGTTAAAATCCTGAAAGGGCTATCTATAGCTGAAGATTTCTTTGTTGACATTTATTGCATGGATTCTGGCGATGACATCTGGGATGAAAAAAACTGGGTAAAGTCCTGCCCTTTTACAGTCGCAGACCCTGAACGGCTTGAAACGCTCCGAAAGGATGCACAGACTGCGAAAGACATGGGCGGTATGGATTTACGAGATTTCATCGTCAAGGGTCTTAATATGTGGATTAAAAATGCTGACAATCAGTATATCAATCCGGAAGCATGGCAGGCCTGCGGTTCTGACAGGACACTTGCAGATATTACTGCTGCCGGATTTCATCAGGCTTATGTTGGCATTGACCTTTCATCGGGCGGAGACCTGACAAGCATTTCTCTTGTATTTCCTTTGGGCGACAATCGTTATTATATCTGGTCGCATAGCTTCATGCCAAGAGGAAGAATGAACGAACATATTGAAACGGATACAGCCCCCTATGATTTATGGGAACAGCAGGATTTAGTCACCGTAACCGGCGGAGAAATGGACTTTATGAACGATTACAAGTTCATTATCAGCTATCTGCATCAGATTCAGAAATCATATAATCTGGAACTTGCAGGAATCGGAATTGACTTTTACAATGCCGCTGGCATTACGCAGGATTTGGAAGAATTCGGCTGTCCTGTGGTAACGATTACACAGTCAGCACGGAATTTAAACGGAGCTACTGTGGAATTACAGCTTCGTGTCAAAGGCAGACAGATTGAATATTATCGGGGAAATGAGCTGCTGACATGGAGTGCCGTCAATGCAGCGGTTGTCAAAGACAGCTACGATAATATTAAAATCGACAAGCGCAGGGTTGCCGGACAGAAAGTGGACTTCAAGCGTATTGACACCGTGGATGCGGTCATTGATGCATTTACGCTGATGCTGCTGAACAAGACTTCCGAGACGGTTAAGCTGGACAATGATTTGGAAGAATTCTTGAAGATGATGGGATGGAAAAAAGAGGAGTGATGCTGTATTTTTGAAAAATTTTATCATGCTGTAAAGCAATTCTTTACCAAAAAGTCAGCATCAGAGGAAATGTCCCTGAACCAGCTGATTGAAGCGTTTCATCTGGAGAGCGTCGATAAGAGTGCTTTAAGCGAAGCAACTTATTTCGCCTGTCTGAAAGTACTTTCTGAAAGTCTCGGAAAACTGCCTCTGAAAATCCAGCAGCAGACTGACGGCAAAGGCGTAAGAATCGCAAGGGAACACAGCTATTACAGAATGCTGCACAGCAGACCGAATCCCTATACAACTGCTTCTGCCTTCTGGTCAGCGATGGAACTGTTCCGGAATCATTTCGGCAATGCTTATGCATGGATTGATACCAGAAATCAGAAATTTCCTGCCTTATGGCTGATGAAGTCCTATGATGTGGATGTCTGGTATGATAATGCCTGTATTTTAGCGGATGTGCCGGATATTTACTACAGATACAGCACGCCGAAGGGCATTGTAATTCTGAAATCGGAAGAAGTGCTTCACGTCCGGAGTCATAACACTCGTGACGGAATTATGGGCATTCCGGTGCAGGAACAGCTTGCAGATACAATTCAGAGCAATATCAAGGCACAAAAAATGCTGAAACGTCTCTATGATTCAGGCATGACGGCAAAAGCGGTACTGAATTACACTGGCGGTCTGAATGACAAGAATGTTGGCATTTTACTTGAAGAGTATCAGAAATATGCAAGCAGTTCAGGTTCTGGGATTATTCCTGTTCCGACAGGATTCAGCTTGCAGCCACTGAATATGAAGCTTGCAGACAATCAGTTTTTAGAAGTAAAGCAATACAGTGCCTTACAGATAGCTGCTGCATTCGGAGTCAAGCCATATCAGATTGGCGACTATACAAAATCCAGCTACGCAAGCGCAGAAGCACAGCAGCTAGCCTTTCTGACAGATACACTCCTGTATATTATCAAGCAGTATGAAGAAGAAATTGCTTATAAGCTGCTTTCAGACAAAGAAACAGCAGCAGGCTATCATGTCAAGTTTAATACAAAGGCAATTCTTAGAACTGACCACAAAACACAAGTAGAAACACTATCTACAGGTATTGGAAATTTCTTATATACGCCGAACGAAGCCCGTGAACAGATTGATTTGCCCTGGGTGGAAGGCGGAGACCAGCTGATTGGAAACGGCAATGCAATTCCAATCGGACTTGTAGGTCAGCAGTATGCAAACAGTGAGGTGAATACAGATGAAGATTGAAAAAAGTACAGAAATCAGAGAAAGTGAGCTTTCCGAAGCGGAACTTTCAGCAATCAATGCCTTGACCATGACAGAAGTCAGGGCAGAAGATGTCTTTACATTTAAAGCAATTCTTTGTGATAATCAGGTTGACCGTGATAATGAAGCTTTTTCAGACAATGCTTTGAAACAGCTGGAAAGCTTATTTCTGGGTAAGCCGGTTATCAAAGACCATATACCAATGGCTGACAATCAGGTAGCGAGAATCTACAGAACAGAAATTCAGGAAACGCCATCAGGAAAATCCTTGACTGCTTACTGCTATATGATGAGGACTGCTGGAAATGCAGATTTAATTAAGGAAATTCAGGGCGGTATCAAGAAAGAAGGCAGTGTTGGCTGTGCAATCGGTTCAAAAACGTGCAGTATCTGCGGAACTGACCTTTTGAAAAGCCAATGCAGACACATTGCCGGAAAATATTACAAAGGTCAGATGTGCCATCATATTCTTGACAACGCTTTAGATGCCTATGAATTTTCTCTTGTAGCTGTTCCAGCCCAGAGAAATGCAGGTGTCAGCAAAGAATTTGATACAAAGACAGCTGATGAAACACTTGTCCGTGCCAGAATTGCCGGACTCACTATTGAAATTGGAGGAGATTTTGAAAATGAATAAAAGAATGCGTGAACTTCAGACAGAAATCATGACAAAAGTTACTGCTGCAAAGTCACTTTCAGAGGGAGAAACTAAAGACCTTACACAGGCAGAAGCTCTTCTGGACGAAGCCGATACACTGAAAAAGGAATTTGATGCCCTCGCTCGTGTAGAAAAACTTGAAAAGCTTGCTGTTCCGGATACTCCGACCGTTGAAAAATCCAGCTCCGGATTTGAGATGCTTTCCAAGGTTATCTCTGGAAAGTCTTTGAATGATACAGAAAAAGCAGCTCTCATTACTGGAACAGATGCTATTAACGGCGAAAATTACCTGATTCCGGAAGATGTGAAACTGGAAATCAATGAACTCAGACAAACGTATATTTCTGCAAGAGATATTGTTACTGTAGTACCTACTTTCGCTCTGACAGGCTCAGAAAACTATGAGGCACAAGCACCAACCGGACTGATTGCCTTTGATGACGGTGCTAACATTCCGGATGCAGCTCTTCCAAAATTCATCAGAAAAGCATTTACAATTGGCTGGTACGGCAGTCTGATTCCGATTTCCAATATCCTGATTGGCGCAGAAAAAGCCAGCTTAATGAGCTATCTGAACAGATGGTTCATAAAAAATGCAATTATTACAGAAAATTCCGCTATCTTTGCAAAGCTGAAAGCTGGTTACAATTCCGGCACACCATTAGGCATTAAAACATGGCAGGAGCTGAAAGGCTCTATCAATGAGGATTTAGACCCGTCCTGCTTACTGAATGGCATGATTGTTACGAATCAAACTGGTTTTAATTTCCTTGACATGGCAATGGACGATATGGGCAGACCAATTTTACAGCCTGACCCGTCCAATGCAACGAAAAAGCTTTTCCAAGGGCTTCCAATCAAGGTCTTTCCGAATGCGCAGCTCCCGAATATTGATGAAGACCATTCTCCTGTATTCTATGGCGATACAAAAGCCGGATGCAAATTCATTGAGTATCAGAATCTACAGTTTGCATATTCTGAACACTACGGATTTGGCAAGAATCAGAACTATCTGAGAGTGATTGAAGGCTTTGACCTGATGGATGCGGATACATCTGCATACATTTACGGCAGTCTGGGTACTGAGTGATGCCTGTGCTGGAAGAAGCTCTCGGCTATCTCGGCATTGATTACGCTGATGAGATTGTCAGTCAGAATGTGCAGAGAGCCTTGAACGCTGCTGCCGGAGTCGTAAAAGGTGCTGTCGGCGATGATGTTTATGAGCTTCTTCCTGACAGCCAAAAACTGAAAGAATTCACACTCCTGCACACGGCTGACCTTTACGATGAGCGTAATACAACAACTTTGAAAACTGCTGCCGTCAACCGCAGAATCATTACGGTCATGGAATTGCAGCTGAAAATGGAATACCGCCGTAAAAAGGAGGAATCCGCATGACTTACGACAAGCCGGTTTCCATCCAGAAGCAGAATGAAGATACGGAACAATGGGAAACCATTCTGCACCTTCATGCCAGAGTGAACAAAACAGGCGGAAATCAGACTTTTGCAGCAGATGCCGACCAGTTTCATGCAAGATTGAATTTTGATTTTCGTTATTGTCAGACACTGGAAGAAATCCGGTATCAGCCTCAGCTGTACAGAATTTTGTACCGTGAACATCAGTTTCAGATTATTGATTATGACGACTATCTGGAGCAGCACAGAACTGTCAGAATTGTGGGCATTCTTTATGAATAGCTTACTAAATGATATTTTTCTAAAAATTCAGGGTCTGCCTGTATAATGGAAATCATTCTTCTTGCAGAACCAAGCGGATGATTTGTACCAGCTTCCCATGCTTCCACTGTTTTGACGGATACACCAAGAACAGCAGCAAATACAGACTGTGTCAGACCGGCAGCGTTCCGGACTCTGCGGATTTCTTCGGAAGTCAGCTCCGGAAGAGGCTCTACGGAAATCCTTTCCGTCCTTGCCTGAATATTGCCTTCTTCATAGCTGACAGCTTCCTGCAATCCGTTCATAATACTTTCAAATACATTCATGATATTCAGCTCCTTCCTTTGGATTCGAGAGAACGGGACAGCTTTTCAACAAAAGCCTTGATTTGATTTTTTTCTGACTGACTGAGATTATCTTTTTCATTTTTAGGATATGCGGTCAGAAAGTAAATTTTCTCATATATCAGAAAATCTATGTAAATTACTCTGATGCTTCCGCTTTTTCCACGGTTTTCAAGAGCAAAACGCATTTTGCGAACACCGCCTGTTCCCTGTATGACATCTCCTTCCAGAGGATTCATCAGGAGAACGGACTGCAAGCGTTTCAAGTCTGTATCTGTCAGATTTAAGTGCTTCCATTGCTTTTCAAATTCTGGAAGCATAACAAATTCTCTTGTCATAGTTATCACCTTAATTTTATTATACCCTATTTAATAGGATTTGTCAACAGAAGGAGTGAAATTTCATGAGTGATGTTATCAGGCCGGAAGAACTCAGTAGTGCAATTTCTAAACAACTGGAACTGTATCAGGAAAAAGTAATTGAAAAGGTAGATAAGCTTACAGCAAAATCAGCTAAAGAGCTTCTTCGTATCACACAGGACACTGCACCGTTTAATGCAAAACATCACGGAAAGCATTATGTTTCCTGCATTGCAGTCAAAAAAGATTCCAGCAGAATCGGCACAGCTTCTTATACTTGGTATGTGAAGCCACCTTGTTACCGCCTGACGCATCTGCTTGTAAACGGACACGCAACTCAAAACGGCGGACGAACCAAAAAAGACCAATTCCTGAAAAACGCCTGTGATAAAGTACTTCCTGAATATGAAGCAGGTGTGGAGAAGATTGTGAAAGATGGTTAAGAAAATACTGCAAAAAACAGGCATCCAGTTCCGGCGGACAAGATTTTTAAAGCCGCCTTCCGGAACATATGCCGTGTATGATGATGATATTGAAACACTCGGCGGAGATGATTTGGTAGCAGTGTATCATCATCAAATTACAATAGAACTTTATGAAAGCACTCCTGATGATGAAGCAGAAGAAAAAATAGAATCTGCAATTTCCGAAGAAGGTATTCAGTGGGAAAAGCAGGACAGATTCTGGCTGCAAAATGAACAGCGTTATCAGGTCATTTACGAATTTGATTATTATACGAAAAGGAGATTATGAGTTATGCCTACAGCACATGTAAAAAGAAGCAAGGAAAATATCACGCTCGGAAGTGCGCACGTTTACCTCAGTGCTTACACCGAAGAAGTTGGTATTCCGAAAACATTAGCCGGTTTAAATTCATTCTGTAATTCCACCAATCTGATGGGACACATCAAGGGCGGTGCATCTTTGGAGTACACGCAGGAAACAACGGAAGAAAGTGATGATTTCGGCACAGTCCGCAAAGTCATTACAACAAAGGAAAATGCAGTTGTAAAATTTGGCTTAATCACATGGAATACAGAAACGCTGAAAAATCTGATTGACCGCTGTACCGTTACAGAAGAAACCGAAACAGTACAGGGTGCTGAAAAGAAATACCGCCTTGCGAAAATCGGCGGTGTCGGCAATGCACAGGGCGGTTACTATGTGCTTGTCCTGAAACATGAAGATAAGACTGACGGCAATGTTTATGTAGTTATTGTCGGCAGAAATACAGCAGGAGCTTCTCTGAAGTTTGCAAATGATGCCGGAACACAGGTAGAGCCGGAATTCACAGCAATTCCTTCTGATGAAGACGGCACGCTGATTTATATGATTGAAGACCTTGGTGCTGCTGCTTAACGGAGGATAGTATGAAAAGTTTTGATTTTAATGCAATTCAGCAGCCGATGCTGGAAGTCACGCTCCCGAACAAAGAACAGACAAAGGTCAGGCTGACAGTACCGAAAACCTCTCTTGCAGAAAAGGCAGCGTCCATTACTGCCGAACTGAAGGAAATTTCTGAATCCAAGGATGGATACATGATTCAGCGTGTTTACGAAACAGTTGCTGAAATTATGAGCTGCAATCTGGAATTCCGCACATTTACGACAGAAGAACTGAAAAACTGTCTCAACTTTGAGCATATTGCAGCATTCTGTCTGGAGTACGTCAGCTTTCTCAGAGACCTGAAAAAAGAAAAAAACTGACATTGCCGTACTACCCTTACAGTCAGGGCGGTACGGAACACAGCTATCAGTATGAAGTCAGCTCTTACTGGAAACAGCTTGCAGCTGACTATACAGGACTGAATTTTCTGCAAATCGGCGAACTGAATTTTTTGCAGTATCTGCAATGGCGAAGAGATGCTTTCATTCGCAAAATGGAACAGTCAGAAGCTGGTATGGAATATCTTGACAATGCATGGCGCATGGAACAGACTGAAATGGACAGAGAAGGGCTTAGAAAGAAACTGAAAAAGAGGTGACACAATGTCAAGCAAGACAGTTAAAGGGCTTACAGTGGAAATTGGCGGGGATACTTCCAAACTAGGTACTGCTATTAAAAATGCTGAGGATAAGTCTAAAAGTCTGGGCAGAGAGCTTACAGATGTCAATAAGCTTCTGAAACTCGACCCTGAAAATGTTGACCTGCTGGCGCAGAAACAGCAAATCTTGACAGAACGTGTTGCTTCTACGAAAGACAAGCTCGACATTCTGAAAGAAGCAGAAGCTTCCGTACAGGCACAGTTTGAGAAAAACGAAATTACAGCGGAACAGTACAGGGCATTTCAGCGTGAAATTGCCTATACAAAAAATGAGATGGAAGGCTATGAAAAGGCCGTTGAAAAGATATCCCGCCAGCTCACGGAAGCTAAGCTCAAAACCGGAGAAGAAGCAAATTCTCTTGAAGAACTCAGAACAAAAATTTCTTTGCAGGAACAGGGACTTTCAGACCTGACAGAACAGTATAAGAGTGCTGTCATTGCAGAAGGAGAAGATTCCGAAGCCGCAAAAGAACTCAAAGAAAAGTATAATCAGCTGAATACTGAGCTTTCTGAAAGCAGGCAGAAAATGACTGATGCAGAAGCTGCTGCTGCTTCACTCGGTCGGGCGGAAGAAACCATTCTTTCCCCTATAGAATCCCTCAAAAAGACGATTTCAGAACAGGAAAAAGAACTTTCTTCCCTGAAAGACGAGTATAAAAATGTCGTCATGGAGCAGGGCAAAGACTCTGATGCCGCCAAACAGCTTGAAAGCCAGTTCAATTCGCTGAATCAGGAATTACAGGACAATCGGCAGAAACTCAATGATGTAGAGCAGGAAGCCAATCAGCTCGGACAAGCCGAAGAAAATGCCCTTTCCCCTATGGAATCCCTCAAAAAGACGATTTCTGAACAGGAAAAGGAACTTGACCGCCTGAATGCAGAATATCAGAATGCTGTTCTTCAGTATGGCAAAAATTCTGATGAAGCTAGGTCTTTGGCATCACAGATTAAAAATCTGTCTGAAGAACATAAAGCGCAAAAGAACCGTCTTGAGGAATCTGAAAAGGCTGCTAAGGATGTGACGGCAGCTGAACAGACTTTAACTGAACATTATAAAGAACAGAAGTCAGAACTTGACAGCCTGAAAAAACAATACGTCAATGCTGCTGCACAGTACGGCGCAAATTCCAGAGAAGCAAGAATGCTTGCAGCTCAGATTGAAGTTTTATCCGGAGAACTCGCCGAAGAAGACAAGAAAATCAAAGAAGCTGAAAAATCAGCGGATTCTTTTGACAATACGCTTGATGATGCTGCAAAATCGGCGGACGAAGCTTCTGATGATGTAGAAGAACTCGGAAAGTCTGCTGAAAAATCTGAAAGCGGATTCAAAGCAGCTGCTTCTGCTGCCAGCGACTTTATGAAAAATCTTGCAGTTGACCTTTTGCAGAAAGCCACTTCTTTAATGGCTGGGTTTGCTTCCGAAACAGTACAAACGGGGCAGGGCTTTGAAGCTTCTATGTCTAATGTCACTGCTATTTCCGGAAAAGTTTCTGACGAGGACTTGCCCGGCATTATCCAAAAAGCAGAAGAAATGGGTCTTAGTTTTGAAGAAGGTTCAAATGCCACCGAAACGGCAATGAACATTATCAGCGCAAAAGCAAGAGAAATGGGACGTGAAACTCAGTATTCTGCAAGTGAAGCCGCTGACGCTTTAGGCTATATGGCCTTAGCCGGATGGGATACCGAAAAAATGATTTCCGGTCTGCCTGGTGTCCTGAATCTTGCGGCTGCTTCTCAGATGGATTTAGCACAAGCTTCTGACATTGTAACGGATTATATGACAGCGTTCGGCTGGGAAGCGGAAAGAGCCGGAGACTTTGCAGATAGAATGGCTTATGCTATGGCAAATTCCAATACAGATACGCAGATGCTCGGTGAAGCCTACAAAAACTGTGCCTCTACTGCGAATTCTTTAGGGTATGAGATGGAAGATGTCACAGCTGTGATTATGACCATGGCAAATGCCGGTGTAAAGGGCGGTGAAGCCGGTACAGCGATGAATGCTGTGATGACCAGACTTGCAACAGATACGAAAGGCTGTGCTTCTGCCCTTGCAGAATTCGGTGTAAATATCTATGACGAAAAGGGCAATATGAACGACCTTTCCGGCATTTTAGAAGGCTTATCCGGTGTATGGGAGAATTTGACTGACCAGGAACAGGCAAACCTTGCAAAGCAGATTGCAGGTCAGAATCAATATGCTGCCTTCCAGACAATCATGCAGGGTCTGAGCGATAAAGCAAAAGAAGGCGGTCAGTCTTTCAGTGACTATGCAGAGGCTCTGCGGACTTGTAACGGTACAGCTGAGGAAATGGCAGGCACAATGACGGACAATTTGCAGGGCGACCTGAAAATTTTAGAATCTGCCTATCAGGATTTACAGCTTTCGGTCTATGATAATGTCAACACACCGCTCAGAACAGTCGTTCAAACGATTTCAGGCGAGCTGCTTCCGGCGGTCAGCAATCTTGTAAACGGCGTTGACGGTGCAGACAGCGAAATCAGTTCTGCAGTCAGCAAACTGGTTTCACAAGTGCTGGAAGAAATTTCCGCTCTGCTTCCGAAATTTGCCGGAATCCTTGGAAGTCTTACCCTGACACTCATCGAAAACCTTCCGGAACTGGCAAACGCAGTTCAGAAGGCTTTAGAGAACCTCGTTGAAATTATTTTAGATGCGCTGCCTGATGCACTGGATGCAGTACTGCAAACGGTTGATACGCTTCTTTCAGGATTAGCCGACTTAATTCCGAAGCTGATTTCCGCTGCAGTCGCACTTGTGAAAACACTTGCAGCCGAAATCATAAAATATCTGCCTTTGTTTACAGAAACTGCTTTAGAAATCATTACAGCTCTGGCAGAAGGATTATTACAGGCACTGCCGGAACTGCTTTCCATGCTGCCGGAGCTGGTACAGAAACTCGCTGATGGTCTCCTGCAAAGTATTGATATGATAGTTGAAACAGGTTTTACACTCCTGACAGCTGTGATAGATGCGCTTCCGGATGTGATTACAAAAATTCTGGAGGTTCTTCCGGTTCTGATTACCAGCATTGTCGGCGGTCTTTTAGAGCGTGTTCCGGAAATCATTGAAGCAGGGATTACTTTGCTGACAGCTCTTGTGGATGCGCTGCCGGAAATCATTGAAGGCATTACCGCAGTACTTCCGGAGATTATGACAGCAATTATTGATGTTGTTATTGATAATCTTCCGCTGATTGTCGATGCAGGATTTCAGCTGTTTATGGCTCTGGCGGATGCACTCCCTGAAATCATCGGAGAATTAGTCGTGCAGGCTGCTTTTCTTGTGGAATCCATTGTTTTAGCACTTAGTCAGAAACTCCCTGAAATGGCTGAGGCCGGTGCAGATTTATTTCTTTCTTTAAGAGAAAAATCAAAGGAAATTCTTGCAAAGATAATCTCTCTTGTTCCGGAAATCATTACAGGCATTACCGGAAAAATTATAGAAAGCTTTGATAAACTCTCTGAAACAGGTGTGGAAATGTGGAACAGCATCTGGGATGGCTGGTCAGATATGCTTCTTGATGCTGAAACATGGGGTGCGGATATTATTGAAAATCTGGTGAACGGCATTTTCAGCGGCAAGAAGATTCTGGAAGATGCCGTTGGAAACATCGCTGAAAGTATTAAAAGCTTCCTGCATTTTTCTGTGCCGGACAAAGGACCATTAACAGATTTTGAATCATGGATGCCGGACTTTATGCATGGTCTCGCCTCTGGAATCGGTGAAAATACTGCACTTGTAACAGAACAGATAGCTAGTCTTTCTGATACAATGACGGAACAGGCTAAGAACATTGGAAATAGCTTCCTGACCGGAATTCAAAGCTTTATTGATAGACTTCCAGAGATTTTCAAGAATCCTTTGAATTCCGTCATTGAGAACGTGGAGAACTTCTATAACTTGATTCTTGATACTGCTAAGAATATCGGAGACGGCTTTTTAACAGGCATTCAGAATTTTATCCGGATGCTTCCGGAGGTTTTCAGAAATCCTCTGAATTTCGTCATCGAGAACGTGAAGAACTTCTATAACTTGATTCTTGATACTGCTAAGAATATCGGAGACGGCTTTTTAACAGGCATTCAGAATTTTATCCGGATGCTTCCGGACGAAGTTCAAAAACATCTGACAGCTGTTTTGAACCATGTCGTTGAATGGGGCAGAGACCTGAAGCAGAAAGCTCTTTCTGCTGCTTCCGGCATGGTCAGCACAATCGAAAATACTGTCCGTGTCCTGCCTGACAGAATGTGGTCAATTGGTCAGAATCTGGTGCAGGGCTTATGGAACGGCATTCAGAGCATGAGAAACTGGCTTTATTCTGTAGTGCAGAATTTCTGTGACAATCTTATCAGCAATATTATGAATGCATTTGAGATTCATTCACCGTCTAAAAAAATGGCTTATGCCGGACAGATGATTGATGCAGGGCTTGCTGAGGGCATGGAAGATTATTCTGACTACCCGTTTGATACAATGAAGAAAATAGCTTCTGAGCTAATGAATGAAGTACCTGTAATTCCGGAGCGGATGAAAATACAGAATTCTTATATTCAGGAAGCACAGCCTGCCGGACTGGAAAGTGCATTATCTGCACAGCTCGGAGAAATTCTGAATGCAATTAAAGCAGGTCAGGTTCTTGTTCTGGACGGCAATCAGATTGTCGGCGGTACAGCTGACAGGATGAATCAGGCATTAGGACAGATTCAGGCAATTTCTGTAAGGAGATGATACTATGCTGAATGGTATAACGTGGCACGGGCTGCATTCTCTGATTGATTTTGATGCAACAATGATTAGCCGTGATACCAATCCGCCGCAGAAAGACCGCATTACAGACAGACCGCCTTACAGCTCTGTAACCTATGACTTTACAGAGCTGTTCGGAGAACCGAGCTATCCGGAGCGGACACTGATATATCAGTTTACGATTTCAGACGAAAGAGGTATTTACTATCTGAAAAAGCGTGTGAACCGCTTCCGGAAATGGCTTTACAGCACGTCAGGCAAATCAGCTCTCTATGATGACAGGGAAGATGATTATCATTTCAATGCTGTCTGTACAGGATTTTCAGAAAAATATACCGCTGGAGTGATTGCAGAGATTACAGTCACTTTTCAGGCTGACCCGTTCATGCTTCCGAACGTTCCGCAGGAGCAGCGTGCGATTCCTGTTTCAGACTGCCGTTTTCCTGACCTCGATGGTGACGGGCGTGTAACTGCAAGAGATGCCGGCTTAGTTCAGACGGCAGCTGCAAATATCGGTGCAGGAATGCCCTCCGGTCTGACAGAGGAGCAGGAACTTCTTGCAGATGTCAACCGTGACGGCATTATCAATGCAAAAGACAGCGGAATCATTCTGGAATTTGCGTCATTATGCGGTGCTGGCAGATACAGCAATGATGCTGACGGCTGGACGGAATTCATTAATTTTAAGCTGAACAGGCTTCCGGAGGTAATCTGATGTACAGAATAGAAATTGAAAATAACGGTATCACTGAAATTCTTCATGAAAATGACCCGAAAAGCTTCAGGCGTGTAAAATCCTGTGAATTTACAGAAGATACTGCTTCCACAGATACAGCGACAATCAGCGTATCTCCGCAGAATCCGGCTTATACACATCTTCAGGAACTGAAAACACTCGTCAGAATCATCAATACGCACACTGGAGAAACAGAATTTGACGGCAGGATTTTTCATATTCCGGAAGAAAACATGGATGCTTCCGGAATTATCACGAAAAAAATACTCTGTGAAGGTGTGCAGGGGTATCTCTGCGATACGGTACAGCTGTATCATCATTATGAAGATACCGAAGTCACAGGCTTTCTTGCTTCTTTGCTGGATTATCATAACAGCGTGATGCAGACGGACAGTCCGGAACGCTGCATTCTGCTGGGGGCTGTTACGGTTCACAGCACAAATTCTAAAACGACTGCACAGCGTACCACTATGGAGGAAATCAAGGAAAATCTGACTTCAAGGCTTGGCGGTATTCTCAGAACCAGAAGAAATGCACAGAATCAGATACTGCTTGACTACTATCAGGAATCTGATTATGGTCAGATTTGTGATACTGCTGTAGAAATTGCCGTCAATATGAAAAGCATTTCTTCCGGCACAGATGCAACAGGCATTATCACAAGACTTTATCCGTTCGGCTGCCAGCTGAACAGTGAAACCGGAGAACGCCTGACCATTGCTTCCGTGAATAACGGCTTCCCTTATATTGATGATGAAGATGCAATCCGGAAATATGGCATTAAATGCGGTTCGATTGTATTTGATGATATCACAGTTCCTGAAAATCTTCTTGCAAAAGGCAGGGAATATTTGCAGCAGGCCTGTCAGATTAAAAAAAGCTATCAGGCTGTTGTGCTGGATTTGTCGACAATCGGAAAGGCAGCTGACAGTTTCCGTGCAGGAAACACATACCGTTTTGTAAATCATCTGCTCGGCCTTGACGAATATCTTAAAATCAAAAAGCGGACAGTCAATATTTTCAGACCCTATCAGCCGACAATTGAAATTGGCGATAAGATGGAAAAAATCACAGATGTTGCCACACAGACCAGAAAATATGTAGAATACACAATTCCAAGACAGAAATCTGAAATTCTCCAGCAGGCGAAAGACAATGCCTCTGCATTGATTATTTCTGCAACACATGGCTATGTCGTTGTCGAACCTGAACAAATTCTCATAATGAACACTGACAGCAAAGAAACCGCTACAAAAGTATGGCGGTGGAATGTGAACGGCTTAGGCTACAGCAAAAGCGATACGCCAGGAGAAGCGTATGACGGGGAATATGGCTTAGCACTGACGATGGACGGCGCAATTGTTGCAGATTACATTACATCTGGAACAATGACAGCTGACAGAATCAGGGGCGGTACGCTTAAAGCGAAAAACAGTTCCGGCTACTGGGTGAGCATTTCAGACGGCGAAATTCTCGGCGGAGCAACTGAAGAAGGCAGGGAAGTGACTTATGTCAGAATGGATGCAAGCAGTGCAATTCTCGATACGGCTTCCGGAAATGTTTATAAAGGACTAATGATTAGTGCGCCGTCCGTTTCGATTGATACCACCCTGCTTTCTACTAAAAAGCAGGGAGAACCGAATGACGACTATCAGACAGGGCAGAGCGGTACACTGGAAGTAGTCACTGGCATTTATGACGGCGGTTATTATTCAAGGACGCTTAAATTTAAAAACGGCTTGCTTGTAACCAACATCGACCAAAGCTGATATTAAGGGTGATTGCAGACAATGAAACTTTATAAGGATATTGGGACAATGGAAATTTTACAGGGCGACACAACACAGATATTTTCGGTTTCAGCGGAAAATGCAGAAAACTGCACAACGGTTTTGATTCTGGAAAGCGTAGAAAACATTGGTGTTCTGGTGTTTCAGAAAAACTGTGCAAAAATAGCTGCTGATGATGGTACTGTAGTATTTTCCGTCCAGCTGACCAGCGAGGAAACCAAGGAGCTGGCTGGAGTATACAGAATGCATTTCCGAATGACGGATGAAAATAACTTGGAGTACGCAAAACTTCATGGAACTCTGATTGTTAAAAGAACCGCCCAGAAAGGAGAATCTGTATGAGATATTCAGGAGAAGGCACACAGGAAAATCCCTATATCCCGTCTGATTTTACAGGATTTCTGCACTGCATCGCTCAGACTGACAGCTATGTGAAATTAGAATCTGATATCGACACGATGAATGACTCTGATTATGAAGGCCGTCTTGACGAACCTGTTGTTTTTAACTGCAAGGAATGTTACGCTGACAGCCTGAAGAAAATTATCGGTGTGACCGTCTTAGCAGTGAATGCAGTACAAATTTCAAGCGGTACAAGCGCAAATGCAAAAACTATCCGGAATATCGGCTTTTTGAACTGGTCTCACAAACAGGTCAGCGATAATACTACAGCTTTTATAAAAATCGGAAATTATGTCACCATGTGGGGATGTCCTGTCTCTGCACAGAGTGTCGGTTCTAAAGTGTCCGTGCTTAGTGCTTACAGCAATACCGGAATGACTGTTTCCAGATGCTCTTTCAACATGAAATTTGCAGGTGCAAATTCCGGCACAGTGGTGAGTGCTCCCGGCGGTATTTCGCTT
>Ga0326511_10001747_pt1 | contig 17927 bp, 2 predicted proteins | sample 0_2496_0518_D_FD_203701 | JGI IMG/M metagenome (GOLD analysis project Ga0326511, IMG submission 203701) | Bovine rumen microbial communities from UC Davis, California, United States - 0_2496_0518 | ecosystem: Host-associated > Mammals > Digestive system > Stomach > Rumen | place: USA: California...
GACGAAGGCACCACCTATGGTGTGCTTTACGATAACTACACCCACGTGATGAGTGGCAATGAACTGGTCAAAGACGCAGACGACGGCATTGTGCACTGGTACTTCCATCACGGCATGTCGAAGCTGATATTCCTCTGCTCGCTCGTCAAAGACCCAGGTTGCGAAAAGGTGGTTATCAGGAGCATCACTATCACCCCGCTCTACACGCAGGGCCTGCTCAGCCTAAGCAGTCCTACGGCGAACAAAAACGAAAAGCCCGAGTGGACAGAGAAAGACGGAAACATGACGGTAACGCTGGAAGAAAACAAAGATGACAACACCACCGCCGGTGACTTCGCCCCAACACCAGATCCGGATGATCCAGGACAGCCGCACCCCACGAAGCCCTACCCCTTCGTTCTCACGACTGCCAACGACAAGGACAATCCCGTGGATCTGCTGGGCAATGGAAAAGGGCTACTTATCATTCCACGCACCTACACCGGCGGCGATGATGATAAGTTTACCGTGACCATCACCTACTCGGTAGATGATGACTCGGACGAGCAGACTGCAACAGCAGAATTAGGGGCTACGACATTTTATGGCAATACAGCCTATACCCTGAATTTCGAGCTGACCCCATCTACACGCGGTCTGGAAATTACGATGGTGCAGGGTGCCTTTACAGCCTGGAAAGACGGCGGCGAAGGCGATCACACGGTATATAATTGGTAGAGTGAAGAATTAAGAGTTAAGAATTAAGAGTTAAGAGTGAAGAGTGAAAAGACCATAGTAAGAGTGTTGAGGATATTCATGGGACTGATTAGTCTTGTGGGACTCTGGGCCTGCACGTCTGATGACGAAGCACCGCAGCAGGCACAAGACCACGAGTTGCCTATTGGCTTGTCGGCATCGGCACCGGTCTATGTGGAAGAGTCGGCTGAGGCAAGGGGCATCACTCGCAGTTGGACACCCCCTACCAGCTATTATCTCTACGATGCGTTGTATGCTGAAGGCTCATACTTCAACAGCCTCACGAACAAGACCATCGACGTATTCTTCGCTAGAACGGAAGCAATCAGTATTTCTAATGACCCACCCACTGCTCTTCCAAATCCCATCCACTGCCATCTGGCCTATTCCAAGACTAAAGGCTGGCAATTGAGATTCCCCAATACAATAGATCCCACTAATTCAGATGTCTTGGCAGCCCTGCAAGGTGACTTCTACCTCTACGGTTTCATACCTGCCGACGCGGCAGACAAAGCCAGCATCGATCCGCTGCCGGCACCATCAACCTACGCCGACGGTGCCGTGCTGAAAATCCAAGGCTTGCAGGCTACAGGCTCTGATGCCTGTGTCATCATTGGCGCAAGGGAAGGATTCGGTGTGGATACGAGTGCCCCAGCAGATGGCATCGATGACGAGTATTACGACGGTAGTTGGGAGGATGTTACCCCTGGCACTGCAGACGTTTACAACGACGGTACCGACATCCGTACTAACCGCATTCAGGCTGGCGACTTCAAGTTCTACCTCAGCACCGCAACCGACCCTCCCAAGAACTACCTGTTCCTGCTTTTCGACCATCTGGGCTCTGCGCTGACCATGAGGATGAGGGTCAATGGTAAGTATAACGAACTGCGCACCATCAAACTAAAGAAAATTCGTGTGCGAGCCACAGACAACGAGAACCATGTCATAAACAAGATGGATGTGACCATTACGCTGAAGAAGAATACTACCGGCGCCATCCCCTATCTGGCTGACGACGGCGTCACCGAGAATATTGTCATTGATAATATTGTCCAAGCATCCTTGGATAGCCAGAAGGGATACGGCACCGTGTTCCAGAATGCAGAGGGAGTAACGCTAACCACTGACTTCCAATCTTTCGTTGGGCACTTCGTTACTCATGAGAATATCCAAAAACTCTATATCACCAGCACGTATGATGTGTATGACAAAAACCCAAAGAAAGATGCAAACGGCGATATTATCTTGGATGAACATAACAATCCAATATATAACCTGATTCGAAAAGACTGCGAGGCAACGAACGAACTGGACCTAAAAGATTTGTTCTTCAGTGGAGAACAGATCTCAGCAAGACGAGGATACAAATATATAGTCAACATGACCATCAATCCTACGTACATCTACATGCTGTCGGAACCGGACCTGAACAACCCTACGGTCACGGTGGAGTGAAGAGTTCTTTTAGTCGGTCTGCGACCTTTGTAAAAGCGTCGCAAGCGCCGAGCGAAGAATTAAGAGTTAAGAATGAAGAGTTAAGAATGAGAAGATATATTACCATAATGTTGATGATACTCCTGAGCACCATAGTAGCGCAGGGGCAGATCAAGATTGGTGGTAATGTATATGGTGGCGGCAACCATGCGGAGGTGAAGGGCAGCACTAAGGTAACAGTACGCCAGGGCGACCTGCAGAAGGTGTTTGGCGGTGCCCGTATGGCCAACGTGGGCGGCAACAGCTACGTAAACATCGACGGCAAAAATGCCGAGGGGTATATGGTCATCAACCATGTCTATGGCGGTAACGATATTACAGGAAAGATTGGTACGGCTGATGCCGTCTCAGAATCGCTACCTGCAGAACTGACAGGCAATGAGGATGGCGTGACGAATAAATGGAACAGCTATGTACATCTTTCGTCAAAGAAAACACTTGGTGGTACTATTGACCCAACCAACGAGAAGACTTTTATAGGCCAGTTGTTTGCCGGCGGCAATGGTGACTATGACTATGTGCCGAATGGAGCCTCCTATACCGAAGGTGAAGGTAAGGATGCCATGACGATGCAGAAATATGATGTCTTCCTGTTACCAAGGACAGACGAAGACTCCCCCATTGCCACCATTACTGTCGAGAAGGACAGTTTCAAGCCCGAACTGGACAAGACTTATTTGGATGTGCAGGGTGGCACCATAGCCTACGCCTACGGTGGCGGCAACAACGCCACGGTGAAGGAAAAGGCGGTAATCCACGTGGATAATCCCAGCTTGCCGGTGAACCACATCTTTGTAAACGAAGATACAAAGATAGAAGATAAGTCTGTCACAGCAGAAGCGTTTAACTCAGAAAACCCGCCTACTGGCATCGTAGACATGTTGAATGGCGACCGTATCCGATTCGGCATGGGTGTCAACACGTCGCAGGAGCGCATAGAAAGCGAAGAGTTCCAGGTGGGCCGTTTCTTTGGCGGCAACAACAAGGCCGATATGGCCATCCGTCCTACATGGAACCTGCAAGACGGCAAGATACGTAATCTGTACAGTGGCGGTAACCGAGGCAGAATGACCAGTCCGGAGGGCATCCTACTTGAGATTAAGGAGAGCTCCACGCTGATGGCCGACAATGTCTATGGCGGCTGCCGTATGGCCGACGTACACCCCATAGATGCCGAAGGTAAGACCAAGGCGGTAAACAACCTTCCCGGCTATTTCTTCCCCAACGGTCTGTCGGCCCGCACCCTGATACGTGGTGGCGATGTCAAAAATGTGTATGGCGGTAACGACGTCACCGGCCGAGTATTTGGTGGCAATGCCATAGGCGTGTATACCAGCATCCGAGGCGATATCTATGGAGGCGGTAACGGTTCGTACGCCTATACCGACCAATGGGACCTGAGGAACCATGAGTACTATGGTGACTTATATTATGGATATCGGTATAAGGATACCAGTTCTTCACTTACTGTAGATTCCCTTAATGCCTACCGTCCCAATGCCGAGCAGGTATCTATCCGTATTGCAGGAAAGGTAGATGCCGGAAAACCTAAGTACACCATCATCGGCGGCTCCATCTATTGCGGTGGAAACAGTGCAACGCTGACTTCCGAGAAAAAGAAACCCATAGTGGAGCTGAAGATTGGCTCCTATGCCATTGCTGAAAACGTATATCTGGGCAACAACGGTGCCAACATCGTGAGCGAGGATGTGCTGAGACATTATAAATACAACGTTAATGACCAGGGCGATGTTGTCACAACCAATAATGGTACAAAATTTAGCTCTTTGAACTTGACCGACCCTGACATCTTTTCCAAGTACATGGATGCCGTTAATATGAATCTTCAGCCTGATGTGGTGTTTGACAGCATAGCCAATGGCGACCCCGCCAACTATCAAGACTACACCAGCTACGTGGGTTCCTTCTTCTGCGGCGGTAATGTGGGTAGTATGACCATTGCGGACAAGAACATCTATAAGGTGGCGCGTGGTCTGAACATCTTCCAGAAGTTCGTGGGTGGCTGTAACAACGCCAATGTACCTATTATATACGATTCTGAAACTAACGCTCCATTGAATGCAGCCTACGAAGGCGGTGTGCTGGGCGACAAAGAAAAAGATAGCGAGTACCTTGCACCCAACGGACTATATACCGAAGATGGAACGGAAACTGCAAATATCAAGGACCGCCTGGAGATTGACCTGGAAAACCTGACTATCACACCCCTGCGCTGGAAGGACGACAAAAAGTCTGAGCTGATATGGAACACAAACCAGTTGAAATATGTTCTGATAACAGCAGGCACCAGGTTGAATACTGATGATATCTATTATACCTATGATTCCAGCACAAAGAAATACGAAAAGCATACTGCCCCCGGAGGCGGATTAATCGCTGACGGAGAGACTCAATATGTAAAGAGTGATACCTTCGAGGAGGTTCCGAATATCCAGTGGTATGAAAGAGATGGCGAGGGAAAAGTTGTTACTAAATCTGATTATGACCCAGATGATTATGAAGATGTCCGTCTGCTGGGTGGAAATATATATGGCGGTTGCTATAACAGTGGTCACGTAAACGGTAACGTCATCTTCAACATCAACGATGACATGCTGAAGAAAAATCAGGTGTTTGACACGGGAGTCGGTCCTTTCAATAATCCAGGCTCCGGCGTGCAATTCGAGTCACAGCGTGATGACGTCAACGCCATAGCTCTCTCACTATTCGGTGCCGGCTATGGTAAAGAGACCGAGATATGGGGCAGCACCACCGTAAACCTGAACAAAGGCTACATACTACAAGTCTTTGGCGGCGGCGAGAAAGGTGTTGTCGGCAAGAAGAATGCTGAAGGTGAATACGTGTTTGACTCCCGCTACAGCAGCACGGTGAACCTAAACAGTCAGGCCTATGTATATTCCAGCAACGAAGTAGTAAAGAACCTGGCCGAGACCGAATATATCTATGGTGGAGGAAACGAAGGTGACGTATGTGGCAATACCTACGTGAACCTGGGCAACGGCCGTATCTATGATGCCTTCGGTGGGGCTAGCGATGCCGACATTCTAGGCCATACCGAAGTATATATAGGTCGTCAGCCCAATGGCAGCGGCGGCTATAAGGACGGTTTCCCCTGGATTCGCGACATCGTGTATGGCGGTAACGATTTCGGCGGCACTATCCATGGCGAATATGAGACGGGCTATGAATTCAGGAGCCGCATCAGGGACTGGGCCCATGACAAGGACAAAATTCACCTGTCGGCTACTGAAATAGCGAACAACAAAGATGTTGACGCTGAAGTTCCCGACGTACTGAGGTCCTCTACCTACGTGGAGTACCTGCAGGGCCGCGTGGACACTATTTTCGGCGGCGGCTACGGCTATTACAACTATAAGAACACCGCTCTCTACGGCGATGCCGCCATGCCTGTACAGGAGAGTTCCTTTGTGAATATCCGTCCGAATGCCCATGACAAGAATGCCATCATAGGCATCTTCGGCGGTGGTACTGGCTATACCGGCAACCGCCAAAGCGACAAGGCGCAGGACCGCAGCTACGTGCTCATAGACATCCCCTACTCCACATCCAACTTCAATACTACAGAGGTATTCGGTTCCGGCAGTTATAATGGACTGGGAATGGGCTTTACCGTGGCTGATACTTTTGAAGACGCCTTCGACCCCGACCAGCTCTCTGCCATTATCGACCTGTGGCGCGGTCAGATTGGCAATGTCTACGGTGGCAGCTACAACGAGGGCGTGACAGCCCGTACCGTGGTCAACGTGCCTGCAGGCTCCACCATCACGATGTTTACCACCGAGCCCGACTATGACGATGCACCGAAGAACCAGATTAAGCATGAGAAGCAATACGGCAATATCTTTGGCGGCGCCTACGGCACACATATCCTGCCGCCTTGCGATGTATTCGAGTCGAATGTAAACTATCGCAGTTCACTAGCCACCGTGAAGGGTGCCATCTTTGGCGGCAACAACAACGAGCGCCGTACGGTCTACTCCAACGTCAACATCTACTCACCGGTCTATTCAGATCAGGTTACTCGTTATACAGCCCCTGTTTTTGGAGCCGGTCAAGGTAAAGATACATGGTCGGAATATACCGAGGTGAACCTGCACCGCGGTGCCGAGGTCTATGAGGTTTATGGTGGCGGCATGATGGGACACGTGCTAAATGCGGAGAGCGTACAGAAGTATATGCAGTTGTACAAAGACGGGCCGTCGGATGAAATTTCTACTAAGGACTCCTATTGGAAAGATGCAAGCAAATGGACGCTCACCAATGGCAAACGAATCCCGAATACCGACGAGCTAAAAGCCAGATGGGCAGAAGATTGGGCGGACGCCTGGACACTGGGCGACTACTACACGCCTAACGTAGATGAAAATAATGATGGCATTCCAGAGCGCTATGACTATACCACCTACGTTGGCAACACGGCAACCAACCTCACCAATACTGCGCTTGTCAGGGCTGCGGAGATGGATGATCGCGATTACACGAGATATACGCCAGAAGAAATAACCAAGAAGAAATATAAGTACAACACCAACGTTAAAATCTACGAAGGTGCCAAAGTGTCTGGCTATGCCTATGGCGGTGGTTATGGTAAGTCTTCTGTAGCATTGAGTGGTGACGTGTATGGCACCACCTATATTGCCCTACTCGGTGGTACCGTAGCAAAAGACATGTATGCCGCAGGTACCTCCGGCGCCATTTACGACTTGTTTGGCACTGGTGCATACGACCCAGAAAACAATCCAAACGGTTTTACTGCCTCGGCCAACGTCTATGTCAAGGGCGGTTCTGTGCGTAACGTCTATGGCGGCGGATGGGAAGGCGGTGTAGGCTATCATGCAGGTGACATCACAACCGACCCGACGGATGACATCCCTGGTGAGACCCACGTAGTTATCGGTGACATCGGCGGAAGTAGTTTTACCAATGGTGTACCAACCGTTCTGCGTAATGCCTATGGCGGCGGTGAGGGTGGTGCTGTGTTTGGCTCTACAAGAACCACCATCAACAACGGCTATATAGGCTTTGTGCACCTCAATGCCAACCAGAAGCAGAACGACATGGGATTGATTATTGATGCACCAGGTGAGGGAATAGCAGATCACTACGAGGAAAAGATTATCGACGAAACCTATATGGACCAGACCACCGGTGAGTTTATCCCCAACCACAATCTGGATGCTGCCGGCTGTGTGTTTGGTGGCGGCTATGTAGACAATAGTAGTGTGGACAAGACCAAGGTACTGATTTACGGTGGAAATATCCGCAACAGTGTCTTTGGCGGCGGTGAAATTGCTGCCGTGGGACGCGGTGCCACTGAGCAGATCACCAGTGGCGAGGATATCGTCCGCACGCTGTCAGCCCTCTACCGTCCCGGCAAGACCCATATCGAGATGTATGGCGGACATGTGTATCGCAACGTCTTTGGCGGAGGTCGTGGTTACGACAACCTGGGACGCTATGGTAAGCTCCATGCCGACGGCTGCGTGTTCGGACAGACTGAGGTGCATATCCATGGCGGTGAAGTAGGTTCTGCTACCAGACTGGACTATGGCGACGGTAACGTCTTCGGTGGCGGTGATATCGGTTATGTGTATAGTGCCTACGAGGATGAAAACGGCAACTTTGCCAGAGGTGTGAAGCCAGAAGGCAGCGAACGCTACAAAGATGTTTACAATGGCTACTACTATAAGCATAAATGGGCCGGCGACACCTCTACAGGCGAGAACATCGACAGCGAAGGATTCTATACTGAAGTAAATGAAGAAGGTGAAAGAGAAAGGATGCTCACCGAGGACTGCAAGGTGCTCGTACAGCCGTATTGCATGGCGAATGCCAATCTGTCGTTTACTGGTATCAAGTATGCACAAGGCCAGAAGATTTCAGACGTAGACTTAGACTATCTGAAAGCAAATTCTTCTGACTACGAAACAGAACTAGCAGCAATAGATGTTAATGGAATAGTTAAAGCGGTTGACGGTATTACCTTTGACCGTTCCTATCCTACCAACTCCTTTGTTCCCGCTGCCGCACTGAACACCCTTAGAAATAAAAGTGCAGATGGTAGATGGGATAACTTAGACTCCTATGGTATCATCATCCACAATGCCGTTTTTGCAGGTGGTAATACGCCTTCAGGAAAATCGGCCACCAATGCCAACGTCGCCTCTGTATATGGCAATGCCACAGCCTCTATCAATGATATCTATCATCGTGACCTCATTACGCTGGGTACCCGCCATCAGGGTGGTCTGTATGGTGACGGTAACCTGACGCTGGTTGACGGCTATCGTGAACTGAATATCACCAACTACGGCACGGACTACTACTCTATTGACAAGGAAATCTCTATCACCGCTTATGAGAACCTGCCTACGCGCGAGGCCGACTACTACGAGTTGAAGTTCACCTGTATGGAAGATTGTCAGGACAGGGAAAAGACCCTCTACAGAAAAACTTCGACTGAGGGTGGCGTCACCACAAAAGCTTCCACTATCACCTACGACGACCTGCTGACCCTCTTCCTTACTGAGAAGAAGGATGATCAAGGTAATATCATCTATGTGGAGGGTACCGAGACCCCGGAAATGGAGTCTGTTACATATTCTTATCCTAATGAAGGTGACATACCAGTCCTGACATATGATGAGAAAGAACACAAATGGAAGCCTACTGTCCATAGCGATGACACTCCCTATTTCTGGGAAGAGAGCGGTGTGCTTCCGATTTATGCCGGTCGACTGATGAACAGTATCCAGCGTGCCGACTTCTGCGGTGTGTGGGGTAGCCGCATGGTGATGCAAGGAGCCCGCGACCGTGTACCAGACGAGGTAGACCTGACCAACTACACCATCAACCGTGTCCGCGAGGTATCGCTGAATAAGAAAGAGTCTCTTATTGAAGATGATTACGATAAATATCCAGAAGGTCATCCAAAAGCCGGTCAATATAAAGACCCTGATGCCCCGTTGCACGGTAACTACTTCGGCATCTATAACATCGTGAACTATCTTGGTGCCCTGACCAGCGATGTGGACTTCGGTGGCGAGAATGACAATCTTGGCGACATTCGTATCACGGATAATGAGAATACAGACACATACGGTCCTGACTTAGACCCAGCAGAGACGACTATTTCTATTTTAACCTCATTGACTGATACAGAAAAAGAGGAAGTTCGTGCAAAGGCCGGAGAAATTCTTGGAAGTACAGTCAGCGGTAATAGTTTTTCTGCCCCAGACGTTAAAACTTTATATAAACTACGTTCTATTACTGGTCTGGAATTCACAGATACTCGACTCACCAACCAGACCTACTATGATTGGAAAGCCCTACACCACGATGAGCGCAAGCGCAATAATGGTAACAGCCATAACAAGGTGGCCTTGGCATCTGGCGTATATCTAGAGATTACCACCGAGGAGAGCACAGGCAGTGACCTGTATGAAAAGGTATGGGGGCCCATCACCGGTGTCATTGAGCTCGACCTGATCAACGTCACAACGGGTATCGGCGGTGGATTCGTCTATGCCAAGAACATACATGGCATACGCTCTAAGACTACCCATAAGAACACCACCCTGACCGCCCTGAACAAAGGAGCCGTCACCCAGTGGGACTATGAGTATAATGACCCAGCTCCTGGCACACCAGAAGCAAATCAGAAAGAATGGGAGACCTCGGGTAACTTCGTGCACAGCACGCAGACCATTATCGACGACTGCTACAACATCAGTAACCGATACTACGGTACCAGCAGGGTGCCTGCCCACTATTGGTATATCAAGGGTTCTATCTATGTTTACGACCAGTATATCTCGGCTTATACCGGTTCGCCCAACGCCTTCAGCGAGGCTGTGGACATCCCGCTGACCATCACCGCTGCCTCACACGGCAGTATGAAGCTACTCAACGTGCAGCCCAACCGCTATGCCTACTACTCACAGCCTGGCGTAAAACTGGAGAACGACGGAAAAATTGTCATCAACGACAAGACCTATACTCTGAACGATCCTATCAGTTACTGGGATTACTATATGCTCACGCCTTCACAGCGTGCCCTGTTTGTTGAAAATACATACGTAAACTGCGTAGCAGTGAATATCGATAACGCTACCGAGGGTGGTGAGCCAAAGGTTTATCCTGCCGGCACATACATCATGAAGGATACTGAGTATAACAGTTTCAAGAAAACTTCACATACCTATAAGAATGCCGATGGCGAAGTTCTTCTGGATGCTGACAAGAATACGGCTACCACCGATTACGTTTTCCGTCCATCGAACAACCTAGGTCACGACACCGGCTTCATTCTCACTTATCAGGTGAACAATCCTGGTCAATGGGATACTTGGTATACGCCAAAAATACCTGGACAAATAACGAATGGTGAGGATGATACAGACGAGAAGATTACTAATAAGGCATACAAGGAATTGCCTGCTTCAACTGTTAGTTCTTCTAAAGGACAGGATTACTATTATGATGGTCCGACCTATCAAATTAACACTAGCAAACTTAACGAAAATGCAAATGGTGTAGTACTCGGACAAAGCGACTACAAGGTTGGTGACCTGATTGCAAAGAATATTGAAGACTCCTACAAAGCCATTGCCAGCAACAACCTGCCAGAGAATCAGGCCACCTTCCAACAGGCTTATATGATTACGCAGGAGGTGACGATAAAGGACGGCACAGAAGATCGACACCTCAACCCGGGTGCCACCATCTCTGAGGGTCAGAAGACAGCCAATAGCACAGTTCTGAATGCCAGCAATTGCGATGAAGCCTATATCTGTACCAAGACCATCCAGATCAGCAAGACAGACCTGATATACAGAGACACCAAAATGTCAAAGAGTAAGATGAAGACTGATTATATCACGCCGCTGTACAAACAGATAAAGGATGTCTCTACTGCATTAAGCGGACTTACGGATACTGAGTTAGATGCCCTCAAGACAGTTGACGACTTCAATACTTTGCTGTCCGGACTCTCAGATACAGATAAGAACACCGCAAAGAGCAAGTTGAAGCCGCTGCTGGCTCTGAAGAACGAATATGCAGATTATCTGGTTCCCGCCTACTACTGTACAGCAGAAGGTAAATATGGCGGTAACTTCTATGAAAGCGGCAAGAACTACCGTGGTCTGGAGGCTTGGAGCTCTATGTCGAAGGCCGACCGCGACATGTTCAACTACAATTACGATGCCCTCGACCTGCTCATCGATAAGGAGTATGGTGGAGTGGAAGGTCAGAAGTACCAGTACGACGGTTATGGTTTCGATAGCAGAACAGATGCCAAGACCAACAATGCCACCTACTCGCTTGAAACAGCATTGGATTATACAGCAACCTATATCGGTGCTGAGTCTTTGACATATACCACAGATGACAATACACAGAAGACAGTAACAGGAGAAACAAAACCAGAGTTGACCCGCACAGAATATGAGCGTCTGCCCAATGAGCAGCGCCACTATGTTGCCATCCACGTACAGAACGGTCATCAGGTGAAGACTAATGATGTCGTGACTAGCTATGACGTCTATGTGGTCAACCACAGCTTCCAGATTGGCAACACGCCATACGCCGTTGGTGCCACTATCGACAAGGACACCTATGACGGCATGTCAGAGGACAGCCAGAAACACGTCACAATATTAACCTTCCCAGCCAGTGAAGTGGAAAAAACCTATTATTATTGCCGAGAGAGTTATGAGGTAGGTTACAACGGAAATGGTACAAATGTGACCAATTTGGAAGGGCTGAAAGATGGTGACAACAATCTTATTTCAGGCATAACGGGAACACATGGTTATGACGCCGATGGTAAGAAAGTTGATATTAAGAGTGAGACCTATACTAACAATGAGGAAGTGCCTATCGGTCTGGTTATCACAAAAGGACAGTATGAGACTCTGACTGAGAGGAACAAGCAGAAAAACTTCTCGTTCCATGGCATTTCACCCACTGAGACCAGTACGCTGTACGTCAGCAACGAGAGCGATATCTATGACCTCTCAAAGGACAAGATTATCACCGTCATCTATGAGTACAACTACGAGGAGAGCGATGCCGGCGGTAATGTGACGCCTGTCAGCGAGCGCCATGTGCTGAACATCCATATCAAGTTCGAAAGCGGCGTGCCTGTGGTAGAGGATATCACCAAACCCGGCATCATTCTGCCTGGCGACTACATCGACATAGGTGAGCCGCACGTCATACCAGGAGCCTACGAGGTGATGGGTGGTGGCTGGGAGCTGTTTGAAACCCAGCGCGACGCTGACAGCCATGTCAATGGTGTTGACTATAACCCGACGTTCGACCAGCTATACTGGTACCAGCACAACTGGTATGTAGCCTACTATGCCAAGAGCTACCTGGGCCGCACCTATTCGAATGCTGTGCCTGTCAGCGTGGCTAACTATCACGACTTGGCCGACGTGATGTCGGAAGGAAACAAGACACACCACATGTATATCGACAACGAGAACGTGATACGCCCGCCGAAGATCTACATCAAGGACTATACCACCGATGACCCAGAAACCACACAGAACGGTCTTGACCTTCTGAAGGATCTATACGACTTGAGTCTAGTGACAAAGACCTACGACAACGAAACCGGCATACCTGTACCTGTCCCATCAGGTAAACTTCAAGGGCACATTCCTATGGAGAGTCGTGTTAAGGGTGGAGCTAACTTGGAGTTCTTCCTGCGTACCGATATCGACCACACTCCATACACTATACCAAACCCAGATTATGATCCAGACGATCCAGAAGAAACAGATCCAATGACCATCACCAAGAATCAATGGACACCGATTGGCACTGAAGACCAGTGCTTCGAGGGTATCTTACACGGTGACGGCCACACTATTAGCGGCCTCGACCACTCGCTGTTCGGTGACCTTTGCGGCGATGTGTATAATCTCGGTGTAACCGGCTCTTTCAACACTGCTGGTGTGGCAGATACGGATACAAAGAAGAAAGGTTATGTAGAAAGCTGCTGGGTGAAGACCACAGGAGCAACAGCATTGACAACAAAGCCCTATCCTGTATTCGGCGCACCGTCACGTACCAGCGGCTATCAGGTTGTCAACAGTTACTACTCCGAAAGTAACAAAGATCTTTATAATACAGATTCTAACGACCGCGGTACCACTACGCAGATGGCTGACGCGACCTTCTACAATGGTGAGGTGGCCTACGACCTGAACAACTTCTACCTACACAAGCGCTATGTCAACAAGAATGGAACTGTTGACAATACGAACTGGCAGGACCGTTATTTCACCGTAGGTGACGACAACACGCTGACATTGCAACCGTACAAGTCCTATCCTAACAGACCTGAGTTATGCTCTGCTGGTTATACATATACAGAAAGCGATAAGACTTATTCATTCAAGTACGTCGAGGACCGCTACGCCAACGAGGACTTCCTCTATGCCGGTGGAACCATCCCGACATCACAGGATATCCGCTACTACACGGAGACTGTACAGGAGGGCGGCAAGGATGTGGAGAGAACCGGCTACTACCCCATCTATCCGGACGACTACCTGTTCTTCGGACAGAAGCTGACCTACGGTTGGGCAGCAGAGGATCATCAGGATGTGCCGACAGCCGTTGTCAAGGACAATACCGGACGCCTGTCGCAAACCAGCAATGCCAACCGCGTCTATCGTGCTCCGGCTTACTACCGCAGTAGTACAATGAATGTGGCTCACTTCAACCCGGATGCCTATCTGGCACAGAAGTCCAAGGATGGTACCAAGGAGGCTCATCCGAACATGACGGCCATCGACTTCGCCGGACATAACAACACCAATGAGGTGACTGGAACCTACGAGCTAGGATGGCATAATAACGGCACTACCGATCATGACATCTTCTACCTGCCGCTGCTCGATGACGACGGTCTGCAGAGCATCCGCAACTGCGACGAGACACAGAACCTGGTGGTCTATGCGCCAGCAGCAACTGCCGCCAACACCAGTGAATATGCCAACAAGCTGACCCACGATGTGCTGAACGAATACTTCGTGGAACCTGCATACGCAGACTACTATCATAACACAGGTATTTATGAAGGTTATCGTCTGGTGGCAGAGGCGCCCACGGCATCCATCCGCGGTCACTTGGTGCAGAGCAATAAGATAGCCACCAACGACCACCTGCTCGTGGACAAACAAGACTTCAATGCGCCAATCAGCTACACGTTCGACGCTACCAAGCTGATGTGGTACCAGCGCACACCGGATGATAATGAGTATGTAGACCGCACCAAGGGCTGGCAGGGCATCAGTATACCGTTCACTGCTGAACTGGTTTCCACCCACCAGAAGGGTGAGATTACCCACTTCTACAGCGGTAGCGAGAATAGCAAGAACGGCACCGAAACGAAGATTGGGCACGAGTACTGGCTGAGAGAGTTCACCGACGTGAATGAAGATACAAAGACAGTAAACGGATCGCCCGTTACAGTTGCTGTTGCTGGCATGACGTATCCTTCTGCTGCAGGGGCCAACAAGGAATACGCCAATACCTTCCTCTGGGACTACTACTACAAGAACAGCAGCGGTCACAACCATAAGGACAAGAACGATGATACGTACCAGACCTATTATGAGACAGCACATACCCATAGGAACTACCCGCGGCTCACTGCAGCCACGCCGTATATCCTCGGTCTGCCGGGTCAGACCTACTATGAGTTCGACCTGAGCGGTTATTTCGAGGCAGAGACCACAGCCAAGCCAAATCCTGTCAAGTTGCTCAAACAGGTAATCTCGTTTGTATCGCAGCCTGGCATCACCATCGGCGTCAGCGATGAGGAAATGGGCGGTAAGAAGATTACGAAATACGGTAAAGATTATATCTTCACACCAAACTATATGGCGAAGGAATTGGAGGCTGGTGCTTACCTGCTCAACACTGCAGGCAACAGTTACGACAAGACCGATACAGAGGTGGCCCCAGTGCCGTTCCGTCCGTACTTCGTTGCAAAGACCCACACTGACGCTTCACGAACCACCCGTAGCATCACCTTCTCGAACAACGACAATACCGAGATGCCACACGAGGAGTCTGACGACTATGATAAGGATCATACCGGAAAGATTTCCGTGACAACCAGTCACCTGAAAATCGATGTCAAGTCAACGCTGAAGGAGACCGTCAACGTACGTATCCTCTCTATCAACGGCATCACTGTCAACGCCTTCGCCCTTGAACCGGGCCAGACGGTAGAGACGCTACTCAACAACGAAGGCTTCTACATCGTGCAGACCACCGACGGTAAGTTTATGAAGAAACTGGCTGTGAGGTAACCAAGTTTTAATACAGAACATTTGGAAGTTTCCGAACAAATAACTAATTTTGCAAATTGGCAATAAATAAAAGACACAAGATATGAATCAGAATATGATTAACGATAAGGAACAACGAATTGAACGAATTGGAAACTGTTTCATAACTTCATGCTCCAAGGTACATACCCTGCGTTATGCACTTATCTTGGTGATGATGGTGATAGGAGTTACGGGATTGTGGGGACAGGCAAGTACAATTCCCGATGATGATGGTTATTACTACATTACAAATAATAATACTGATTATTATCTAAAACCTGCAAATGTAGAATATGAAAGCGGTATGCCTTACTTGACAACGAATCAGACAGGACAAGTTTCTGGGTCGTTGTGGATTATTAAATCAAATGGCAACTATCACCAAATCATACATGCTGAGGATATGAAGTATGTGACAATCCATGACCCAAAGTCTTTTGGAACTGACTACGGAGAACATCGAGCAAGAATGCACTTGGAGTCTATAATCACTCCAAGTGATAAAAATGATTTTGTATTTGTCAAAGTCAAAAATAGCGACAAATATAATATTAGGCATAAATCGGTGACTTCAGGAAACAATAAATGGTGGAATCCCGCAAATGGAAATAATACAAACGATGATGGTGGACAAAAAGGCTGGCAATATCTTATCGGTCTTTATAATAAAGAAGATGTTGGTGGATCCTTATGGAAACTTACATTTATCAAAAAATGTGTTACGCCTGAAATCAATTTGTCTGCCGACGGTGAGGTGACTATTACTACTGTTACGCCCGGAGCCTCTATCTATTATACCACCGATGGCTCAACAACCCCTTCGGCTTCAGAAACTCCATATTCTGGCGATGGCGGAACAGGTCCTTTTACCATCACAGAAGCAAAAACGATTAAAGCCATCGTCATAAAGGATGGCTTTACGAACTCTGAGGTAGCCACAGCAACATTCTATCAAACAGCTACACCTATTATTAATTTGACAGAAGATGGAAGAGTTGAGCTGACCTGCGAGACTGAAGGTTCTAGGATTTATTATGAGATAGGAAATACTGCAGAAGGTGTAACTACTCCGACAACAAGCAGTACGCTCTATTCAGGTCCCATCGAAAATGCAGCTGGCAAATATATCAAGGCCATTGCGGTGACTGAAGGTTGGATTAAATCTGAAATTGCCACAAGTTCACAAATTGTGTTCTCCTGTGCCACACCTTTTATCAGGAAAGCCTCTGCCACCACTTTCACTATCACATGTAGTTTCCCTCCCAGTGCTACCAGTGATGTTACAATCCGGTATAACATGGGCAACAACCCAGCAGACCCAACGGCCTCAACAGGAACAATCTATACAGGACCTGTGAGCTTCAGCGTTGATGATCTTCCTTTCACAGTTAAAGCCATAGCTGTGGCTACCAATTATAATAATTCTGTCGTTGCAGAACAGGAATTGACAAAAGATTTAACCCCTGAACAAGATGGTTATTATTACATTAGGAATGAAGAAGACTTTGCTACTTTCATCAAGATGGCCAATGGATCAGTAGCAAACGGAAAGTACAAAATCACTGCAAATATTAATGCAACAGGTAGCAGTGCCATCTCGACGACTTTCACAGGAGAACTGACGGGTGTTGCAAAAGCTGATGGCAATTTCCCGGTTATCAGTAATCTTGACCATCCTCTTTTCAATACTATCGATGGTGGTATGGTAAAGAACATTATGTTGGACGGGGTTCAGATAAGCAAAAGTGGCAATGTCGGTGCCATCACAGGAGAAGCCTGTGGTTATACCCGTATCTATAATTGTGGTATCCTGCCTTCTACCAATGAGTATGTATCTAGTACTGATGGTTACTGTGGCGGTTTAGTGGGATGGCTGAAAGATGACTCGCGCGTCATCAATTGCTTCAGCTATGCCAATATTACTGACGGCACAGATGTTGCAGGTATAGTCGGACATAACGAGATAGCATCTACTACAGCTGTTACTGACGGGAAATACGCCAATCTGCGAACAGCAGTGGTGAATTGTATGTTCTATGGAGACATCACTGGCGGATCAAGTCGTTATCCTGTCTATGGAGGCGAAAAGATAGTGAATAATACAGCAACCGGCATCAACAACTATGACTTCTACCGCGCCAATGCCTCGTTGGGTACATTGACCGACTATAATTGTTCTTGGCCTGCCAAGGAGGAATACCTCACAAAATATGAATTCTATCGTAATCTGCTTAACAGTAACCGTGAACTCTGCGGCTGGTGGGTGGGGGCTCCATCTGCACCTTCTGAGATGTC
>Ga0326511_10001748_pt1 | contig 17926 bp, 21 predicted proteins | sample 0_2496_0518_D_FD_203701 | JGI IMG/M metagenome (GOLD analysis project Ga0326511, IMG submission 203701) | Bovine rumen microbial communities from UC Davis, California, United States - 0_2496_0518 | ecosystem: Host-associated > Mammals > Digestive system > Stomach > Rumen | place: USA...
GTTATAGCTAATCAAATTCCAATGTTCGGTATTACCAGCCTGTGAAACCAAATGTTGTATTTGTGCGTTCATTCGGTTGAATCTATGCCAACCATTACGAATTTCTGTAGTGACCGAATAGCAACCATTAACGTAGGAATAAGAATTCATTGTAGTTTCTCCAATCATTTCTAGTAATAGGTAGGCTTTTGACGTTACCCTGTTCCTGTGTGTCGCATCCCCTACGCTCGCGCTCGCGCGCGCCAAACTTTCTCCAATCATAGATAGGGTCCGCTAGTTCCTAGGAAAGCAGGTATTCATTTGATAAGCTACGTTTCTTGCTAAGCAAGATTATACAGGGATATTTGACGTAGCGCAATAGTTACCTGTGCCAATTTGGCAATTTTGCGCAACGTTAGATTGTGCTATGTAACGTCTTGAACTCTCTTAATTGTTGAAAACAACTGTATAATGTTAACGTTAAATCAGCCTGTTTTGCATAAAAATTTAGTTTGTACGCTGTTTATCGCCTATTTTTAACGTTTGTGCAGGTAGATGCTTTAACATCGACGCTTTGCGCCCTCGTTTAAGGTGTATTGCATAAGGGTATGCGTGTAGTTACTCATTGTGTTGATAACTTTTGCTAGAAAAGGCTTGTATCGCGTTTCAACAAACGTTATTTACATTGGTTTGACATTGTCAAAAACTATTTCTACAAGTTGTTTTAACTTTCGACATGCCTGTAAATCTTTACAAACAAGTGCACAACTGTAAATTTTTACACCGGTACACAAGCCTGTAAAATCCTTATGCAATTACAACACTTGTAAATCCTCTATACCGCGCGTGTGCTCGCACCATTAGCGAATCCTCTCGCGCGTCCTACTGGAAATAGCCGCGCCGAAAAAACAACACCCCTCATGCGTTGCACATGAGGGGTGGTTGCCGTAACGCGCATGATTGATGCACGTCCCATATATTATTTGAGCTTCACGTCTACTTCAATCATGCCGTTCTCAAAGTGCCATGATTTTCCGTTATCATCCGTTACGGGAACTGCCGTAGGCATTTGGACCGTGCTACCAATGTCGGTTGCGTCTGGGTTTGCGTACAACTTCCACGCACCAGCGTCCATGTATGCCACATCCAAATCAATCGGTTCATCCCACGTGTGAATCCAACCGTTGCTCGTATACTGCCAGATAGCGGCAAACTTCCACGGGCTAACGTCGTAACAGAATTTAGGTATGTCCTTTAAGCCACGTTCCCTGTTGTCAGGATAGCCAGCAACCCAAAGGCCGCACGTGTCAACCAGCGGATAACCACTGAACCGTTGCAACGTTGAAGCGCTCGCATAGATGATTGGGTACACTCCGGTCATTGCGTGGTACTTGTCAACGAAACGCTGTGCGTAGCTCCCCCAATCATCAATGCTTTCATCCTCGATATCAAGCACGGGAAGCCCTATAAGCTCATACCCTTCGGTGTTGTTACGGAAGAATACCGCTTCTTTCTCCGGGTCATTGTTTCGCGCAAAGTGATAGAACCCAAATAGAATCCCCTTGCGTATAGCCTGCTGTACAAAACCGTCACAATATGGGTCCACGTAGCGGAATCCTTCTGTCGCTTTGCAAATGCAGAAGTCTAGCGACTCTGGTAGCTGCAAGCCCTTTTGCCAGTTTGATATATCTATACCGTGCAGCATGCCTTACACCGTCACTTTGTTCACAAGAGAAAGCGCACCTTGCTTTAGGCACATGAAGGTTGCCACGGTAGCACCCTCGACCGTAACTCCATTGATTGTCATGCTGTTAGGTGAGTAGTTGTAGAAAACAAACTTGGTGCCAACCTGCAAGCGCGTCAGATAGAACGTGAACGAATGTGTAGCGTCGGTATCAGCTATGACATAGTCGCAACCATAGGACGGCATTCTATGTCCAGCATTGTCTGATGCTATTGGCTCCGCATATTGCAAGTTGTATGAAGTACATAACGCTCGTTCTTGGCAAGTGTCGGGGATAAGGCTCACACCATCATAATGCAGTATGCAATCAAATATAACGTTCTTTAATGTAGTCATTGCGGCGTTGCTATGGATAAGGCGCTGCGGCGCTCCGTAGATGTTGCCGGTTATCGCAACATTGTTAGCGTTGCTGTGCAAGAGCACATATCCGGTCGTCACGTTGAACACATCGCAATTGAAGTCAAGATAGGAGCCCTCGACAATCTCGATTCGCTGCGAGTACTGATAGGCGGCATCGGACTCATGCGTGAGGTTGTCAACGTCAATAACCACATTGGGCGACATGACGCTGAAAGAGTTCTGGCCGTTCGTTCGGCAATCGGTGAACTTTATGATGCTTTTTACAGGTGGTTCTATATAGATGGACACAAGGATGTTGTACGTCTCATTGTCTACGAACGTGCAATCATCAAAGAAAACATTCGTGCAGTACTGACCGGCGTTCGGCTCAATGTCGATTCCTGCGCGTGGATTCTGTCCGTTGGCCTCGGCAAACAGACAACCGGTGATATATGCGCCGTCACAACAAGTCAATGACATGTTGTTTCGCCTGTTGTTCCGCATGGTGCAGTTTCGCACGTGCACCTCTTTGCACAGATGGTTTCCGATGTAGATGCCGTCACCCCATGCGTTTATGCAAGTTATGCCGTCAATGGTGATGTTCTCGCCACCTATGACATTGATGCAATGCACCCACTGTTCATCTTCGCCTATGTGTGCGGCTCGGTTTCCGTCAATCACGCCAGAACCCACAAGCGTTATGTTGTGCTTGTCGGTCATGTCAATGATGTAAAGGCGTCCCACGCTCGATGCTGCTAGTTTGATGCTGCCATTAAACACAATGCGAGTGTTGTCGCTTACGGTAAGAAGCGAGTATTCGTCAACATATGCATCAGATACATAATAATCGTTCTGTAGCAAAATGTTATGATGTTCGAATGCCTTTTGAACCTGCTGCGTATCATCCGAAACCCCGTCGCCCTTTGCGCCGAACATTTCAGGGGTTACTACAGATTCGGTGATAACTAGGTGCGCGCGCAGCGTAGCGCCACATGCGATAATGTCCATTCCGTTTGGTTCGCCTTCGGCGTTAACTACATACCACGCTGCGCCACCGTCACCATTTACATAGAAACCGTTGGTGTGGCACATAGCGCCAATATATAGCAAGTTGCGTGCATTTTGCATATCTGCAACGGTATCAAAAGCAAATGGCTTTGAGCCGTACTTGTCGGCATACTCCGCAACAGCAGCATCATACCAATCATTGATTTGTGCAACTGCCTGTTGCGTTTCGCGTCGGTACTGCTCCACCTGTGCATTATAGTTACCAGTAAGCGCCCAGAATTGCTCATTTGTAATGTCAATTCCCTGCGGCACATATTGTCGTGACGTGTAGCTGTTCCCCTCGTGCGTGACAATTGTAAGCGGTTCATACGTCTTTGTGCTTGACCATTCCACTGGGTCAGCAAGAATTGGAACATAGCGCGAACCGATATACTGCGTAGTTGCCATAATCAAACCTCCTAGTTGACTTTCACGGCAATATAGCCAAGTGAAACAGTGTGCGCGTCTGCGTCGCTATTGGCAATGGAATACGAGAAACCTGAATACGTGCAATCAATTAGAGTATAGGTGAAAAGGCTAGCAAGCTCATTGGTAACCACCTGCGCAAATAATACGCATACATCATCTTGCGCGAAAGGCTCCGCGAACGTCTCACTAGTAGATACTGAATCGTTTGCGGGAATGTTTATATTGTTAATGCAACCAATTTTGAAGCGACTGGCAAAGGATTCAAGTGCATCCGAACTAGATGCAAGAGCTAGAATCGAATTTACAACGGTATCATCTAGGTCGGTGCGTGTTCCCAGAAACAAATCTAGCGCCTGTGCATATCCAGTGATTGTATTCTGCGAATCGAAACCGTTTCCAATCTCATTTTCGATATCGGAAACAGCCGTATTGGTTGCGCTCAATGACTGTGCAATGGTCAGACTAGGTGAGAATCCATCACCGATTTGCCCCTGCAAGTCTGCATCACCGTTTGCGCGTGCCTGAATCTCACTGTCAATGCGCGAACCCAAAGCAATGTCAGCAAGTTCACGGTCACTTGTTTCGTCCGCTAGATTCTCTGCAAGTTCGCTGAGCGATTGAGTGTGCAACTGCAATGTCTGCTCATGCCGATTCACCGCATTAATCAAATCAATTTCAGCGGGGCGCATTGGCTGCTGCTTAGAAATTGCCATTGCTTACCTCCACATCCAGATTCGTGAACATTGCATTGTAAGTCGCATCACCACGACGCGCGGTAACTTCAAGGTCTGCGATTAGCTGCTGAATGGTCTGCTGCCTTGCATTGAGCGTGTAGTTGCTATACGTGTTGTCAATGACTCCATGTGCATTCGGGTCAGGCTCGAACTTCAAAATCAATCGACCGTAATCGCTGCGACCATACACAGCGCCAGTGTCAAAGCTAATATCGCTCCAACTGTCTGGCACATATGCACAAAAGTATCCATCATCTGTAAGTCCAAAATACACCTGCTTTATGCCAGCGCTAATTAGCTCTGCAAAGTTTGCCTGAATCCACTCATATATCTTCTGCTCGTAGTATTCGGTGAACTCACCATTAATGAACTTCTGGAATTGCTCTTGAAGCTGTTCAATCGCTGCGTGGTCAAGATTGATGTTCTCGCCCAGATAGTCGGCGTACTCAACCAACTTGTGAAGCATGAGACAAAGCTTCTTGATTCGTTCCTCGTGCGAGTCAACATCCCAATAGATATCAGGTAGCGTTGGTGTATAGGCATTCCAGAACGGGAAAGGAACAACATTGGTTGGCGGTATGAAAGGCACTAGGATTCACCCCTTTCTAACTTATCGGTCAGCTTCACTATAGAAGTGTTCAAGTTATTGATGGTTCCAGTAAGCTCCTTCATGGTCGTGTTGACCATCCAAAAGAATCCGCAACACGCAACAATCGGGAACCCTACGGCACCAATCGCCTGAACAATCGCGTTGTAGTCCATGCCTTACCTCCCTTCTCCCCTCACCGCGCGTTGAACGATACCGATACCAGACAAGAGAACAACTGTTCCAGTTCGTCCAATATGATTTCGTCAACGTCGCGGTACTCCCTCAACCGTCGCTCTAGGTCAAGGGTATCCAACTGCCTTATCCGCTCATACTCAGTGTCGTTTCCGGTTGACGCATAGTCGCTGTTCCCGCCCAGCTGCGTCTGTGGGAAGTCGCTGAATATGTTTCGGCTTTTGTAATATTCGGAATCCGCACCCAGCAATTGCGGCGATTCGTCAAGCACACGATACAGTGGAATCATTCGCGGCATGATTTCCTGCATCTTCTGCACGAACTGCCTGCGCCAGAGTTTCGGTGGAAGAATGCCAATCTCACGATTCCAGAATCGATTTTGAATCTTTGTTCGCAGGGTTGCGTCCTGCGCGTCGGAATACTGTGGCCAGTTCCATACGGTCTTGTCGGTAAGGTCAATCCAGCCAGCTTCAACCAGCTCCCCGAACTGAATGGTAACCGCATCGTTGTACTCATGCCAATCAAAGTCTGGTTGCTCGAACGGCACAACGTCAGTGAATGCCATTACATCTCACCAACCTTTTCCATCAAACGCGCGTCATTGTGCGTGAGATTCCAATTCTCAGAAAGATTGTCCTCGCGCCACACGACTTGAATCGGCTTTTCCAGATACTCGCCGAACCTCCGATTGAGGTAGTCGGCTGCGCGTCTGCGTTCGTCCAATGAAGCCATTTTAACAAGCGTGGTAGGTGACTTCTGCGCATGTATTTCGTCCTGCGTCTGTCGCTCCAACTTCAATGTGCTGTTCTCGATTCCAAGAAGCTGGTACACACCGTTCCATGTGTTCTTCTCGTCTTGCGCAAGTTCAGCACCGATGAACGGCACCTGAGTCTGTAGCGCGTCAACCTCTATATCATCGAAACCGTCATACGCAAGTATTGCCAACTCGCCACCTGAAACCTGCTTTGCAATCTGCATCATGTCGTTCTTGCGGTTTGCAGGTCCTTTTAGAATCCACGGCACCTGTTGATGGAATCTGTTCATTTCCTTTGTTAGCTGAATGTGCGCCAACTGCCGCGCGTAAACCTCTATGCCCATCGTGATTGGGAATCGCGTGGCATTGTCCCAAACAAGCGTTCCGCTATCGGTAGAAGCGTAGAAGCTCCAACCGTTGTTGCCAACGCTGCGCCACTTTGGGTAATCGTCATACACATTCGGTCGCGTGTCGGTTACCGCGCGTGTGCTGTAGAACGTTCCCTCCTGCGACTTTGGATAACAGATGCAAGCAAGCCCTTCAGTCATTAGCGTGTATTCAAGATAACGTTCGTTGCATGTGGCAGGTAGGTTGAGCCACCTAAAGCGACTCATAGCCATTTGCATTATCTGGTTGCGGTATATCTCAACCAATCGCATGTTGTATGCTTGACTCTGCCAGTAGTTAGGATTGGCAGGAATAGAACAGTTGTACGGATTCGGGCTTGTACGCTTCTTGCCACCACGCCTACCCATTGTTTCCCTCCACCCTTTCAAGGAACACCGTCCTGCTCATGAGTGATTGTACCATAGCCGATAGGCTCCGCTGGTTCTCCAATTCCTGCGCCACCAACTCGTTAAGCGCACTCGACCTGTTCTCTATGTCAGCCAGATTGATTGAGTCCGTCACTCGCTGTTGCACCTTGAAGTCGATAACACGCTCTATCTCCGCGTCAGTCATTCCCTGATATGTTCCAAGTGCCAGAAGTTCGGATAGCTCACGAGTGCTAGTATCGTCAGTTGTCATATATGCTCACCCTTCCAACCTCGTCGGGATTCTTCCAAACGGTCACGCCACGGTCCAACATCGCCACAATCAACTGTTGAACCGCATTATTGCTAGACTTCCTATCGTCCACCCACGCATCGCGGCACTTCCAGTAGCAGAAGTGGCGCATTGGGCAAAGGCCACTACTGGCAACGTCCCACACCTGCTCTAGAGCGTACCCGTAACGCGCGAACCAATCACCAACCTGCCTAACCTCGGAATCTGGCATGGTCCGCACCTTCAACTGCACCCCGCGAGTCCTCATGTAGTCTGCCGTTGGGTCGCCTGCATACGCGCCTATCGGACGTGGCGAAGCATTTCTAGCGTCATACATAGCGTAGGTCGGTGCATACCGCGAGTTGCGCAAAGTCTCCTTTGCGTTGGCTTCAACCGCACCCCTCGTATACGTCGCATTGTTGTCCTGCGTCGTTCTGGTGCGCCCTGCGTTGGCGTTCATCGTAGCCGCCGTGTTGCCAGCGTTGGTGTTGTTGTTGTCTACGTTGTTGTCCGTGTGCTTGTCAAGTAGCGTGTTGTCGTGATTGGTGTTGTAGGTGCGTTGTGTGTTGCCCTGCGTTGTCAACGAACTGTTGTTTGTCAGAGTTGCCTGTAGGTTGTTTGTGTTGGCCGTCACGTTCGCTGAGGTTGTAACAGAGTTGGCCTGAGTGATTATCGAAGCGTTGAACCCAGCGCTGCCTGCGTTTGCAACGGCCTGTATCGTGCCAATCATCGCGCCTACGGCCAGTCCGCCAGCGGCACCTGCCATATTGCCCGCACCGGGGACAACGGACCCTAGCGCACCGCCAGCCATTGCCATGCCAGCCGCCGTCCCACCAATGGCACCTAGGACGTTGCCGACACTTGAATTAAGGGAAGTTGCCGCAGTAGTCTCACGGTCGGCTTGTGACGTTATCACCGAAGCCGTGTTGGCTGCGTCCGTCTGGTCTGTTGCCTTATCTGCATTAGCAAGGTTCATCGTATTAGATGTGGTATTTGCGAACGCAGCCTTGTCGCTGTTGTTGGCAATTGTCAACGTCGTGTTAGCCTGTGCGGTCCTTCCTGTGTTCGCCGTGTTAGTGGTAAGGGTGGTGGCGTCTGCCGCCGTGTTAGTGACCATCGTGGCGTCAGAGTCCAGAACGTTCTCACGCTGCGTGTTCGCGCTGCGCATGGTTGAGTGGTACTGCACAAGGGCATTGTTTCGTCCTGTGCGCAAGGTGCGATTGAAGTTGTCAAGATACCACGCCTGCTCACCATCCATGTATAGCGCATAGCACGGTATGTCATTGTCGAAGCAATACTCGAACCAATCCGCATTGCTCATTGTCAGCGAATCGGTAACGCCGTTCAGTTTTGTCCATTGGTACGCCGTCGAACCAACACCGCCGATTCCATCAAAAAGCATTCGTGTCTTTACGTATGGGAACGCCAGCTCGACAATCTTTCGTGCACGAATGTCACCCGTATCCTCAATGGCAACATCAACCGTCTTACCGTCATTGTCCGTTAGCTGCAATGATGCATAAGGCATTGTGTAGAGTTTTGCGAATCGTCGGTATTCAGTCGGATATCCGAACATGGTCTTGTCAAGAGCTGCAATGTCAATTGTCGTATCGCTGCCCTTGACATGGTGCAGCTCGTGCCCTGCAAGCACATACGAGTTGATGATTTCAAACATGGATGAATCTATCACAAAACACCCTTGAATCGAATTCATGAAGTTGGGGCAACTATCCAACACATCAGAAACAAACGACGCATCGGTTGCTGGAAACGCATACACACTAACATTGTTATAAATGCGATTATCAGCGCTGTACCGTGCCATTGGTGTCGTGCGTAGATGCAAGTTGGAATAGTTGTCACCATTGCCCATACCGAAGCCGTTCACCTGCAATTGGTGTCCGTACCTCTCGGACGTGTCAGAGAACGTGATAGTTCCTATGGTGTAATCTGGGTCATTGTGCGTCACGCTGCCAAGGGAACCAATCTGAGACGGTCCAACCGTTGACGCAAAGCAAATCCACTTTGCGCCGTTGCCGAATGGCACGAAAGTAGAAGAACGTGTGATTGTCGGTCTGCTAGGGGTAACGTCCGGTGTGAGTAGATATTCATTGTTGGCAATAGGGTTTGCCAGATACGTATCAACGTCAGTTGCCGCAACAGGCGCATGTCCGCGCTCCAAGAAAAGATAATTGATTTCAATGTCATGCTGATATTGGGTCCAAACGTCAAGCGATAGAACAAAGCGTGACGTATTCGGTGCGCGTGACTCAATGGTATCGATGAAGAAGTACCAGCGCCGCACACCGTAGTCAGTTTCGTAGGCAATGTGCCTATCGTCGCTAGTCATTGGTTGAACGTCCACAACCATGTAGTTGTAGCGCACGGCAACATCGTATGGAATCGGTAGCTTGATACCGCCCTCTGGTGCAATCTGTCGTGACGTGGTAAGCGTAACGTTATACACATCCTCGCTTGCATCGAACCATTCATCACGCTCCGTGTCGGAATCGAACAACACAACGTCGTTATAATCACTGTTCCAAAGAACGTTTGTCAGCTTAACGCGCGTGTTCACTCCCCATCGCGTATAGTCGAACTCGTTGCGATAGGCGTACACATTTACATTGTTGATGATGGGAAAGTCGGTATCTCCAATATGGGGAAACTCCATGTTGTGTAACCTCCCTACAAGTGAGGGGACATGTTTCACGTGAAACACATCCCCTCAATGTCACAGCCTAGCGGAAAGAATGGAAAAGGCTAGGCAACCGTGACCGTAACATCGTCGGTGTAGTGCGTGGTTGCACCAGACGGATTGACGTAAGTGCTCTTAGCCGTGACCGTGATAACATCGTCCTCGACAAGAGACTCGCCGACATGCAGCACGCCGTATTCGTCAACCCACGTCCGCGCGTCCTGAACACCGTCACCGTCGCGCGTGATTCCGATAGTAAAGATAGCAGCGTCAGGCTTGACCTCGATGGGATATCCAGTGGCAGGGTCAACCGTACCGTCAAGCGTTACGGTTAGCTGAACATCGTCACCAGCATTGGCAGTAGCAGAAGCCGTTGCAAGGGTAATACCCGTAACGCTCATGGTCACGGTAGGAATCGTGGTGCCAGATGAAGTCGTGAACAGAATCGCAGGTACGAACGGCGAAACGGAATACATACCCCAATGATGCAGGAAATAGTTGTTGCCAAGCGTCAGCGGATTGTACTGAGACGTGGTGGTAACCAGCTTGTCACGACACTGAAAGAAGTCTCGCGTGGTCAGCAGCGCTACGGCATTGGGAATTGGGAACTCGTCAACCAGCACGATACGCTGCTGAATCGACTCACGGTCCATGTTGAATGCGGCGGCTAGTGCCATAACATCGACAACGGCCTGCGTTCGCGGTGTTAGAAGAAGCACAAGTTCATCAGGATTCGCAAACACTGGAATGTCGCGGATAAGACCGGAATTGTAGCGGCTAGATGGGAATCGAAGGTCGCCCGCATACGCGCGAAGCTCAACCAGAAGCTCCTTAGCCGTGTCCTCGTCGGTGGGTGCGGCGCTCAGAGTATGCTTGTAGAAGCCAAAGTTATCTTCATAGTAAGAGAGCAACTGTAGCATGATTCGGTACTCGTCGTACTCGTCAGAGTTTCGCGGCACGTCAAGGATGCCCGCCACAAATGCGTTGAGGCCGTATTCCTCGGTAAATGCGAACTCCAATTCCTCGCGGTTCACCGTAATCGGGTAGAACTCACGTCGGTTGATGGTATGGAACCACACCTCCGCATCAGGCCGATACATCTTGAACACGTCCTCGCGGTCATCTGCGTAGGAATGCGCCGTAATCCACTTGACGGCAATCTCCTGTGCCTTATCACCGTAGCGAAGCATGTCCTTCTTGAACTGCGCTAGCGGATTGTCCCAACGCTGCTGATGAACGTAGGTGGAACCGATTCGGTTCACCAGCGCATCAACGAACTGATTGTAGAAGTTGAGATTCTGTGGCGCAAAGAGAGCGGCCTGAGTTGCGGCAATGCCGTTCTGCGTGGTCTGCGGGATTCGCTGCTGGTAATCGTTCGTACCAGACAGCCAAATCTTGTCAAGGATGGTACTGTTGTTAACTGCCATTTTTCTAACCTATCTACTTGATTGAGAAATCCAGTTCCTCTAGGGGAATGAAGCCGTCTGTCATGTCCGAATCATCATTCTCGCTGATAACGGCATTGCCAGTCATAACCAAATCCGTCTGCGCACTTTTGATTGATTTGAGCATGTCAAACATCTGGGTCTGCATCTGCTCAATACCATCCATACGTGCTGCTAGCTCGGAATAATCGTTACCCTCCGTCCGCTCAATATCGCGCGTGTCTGCGTCAGCATCGGTGACTTCCTGCTGTTCCAGCTTCTTATCATCGTCCATGATTCCATCCTTTTCTCTCCACCTATAAGGAAACGGGCCACGAATCGCGGGATACCCGTGACCGTGACCCTAGTATATAGTGTGGCGTTCGCAAAAGTCAACTGAAAGAGTCCCAATCAGCTCCGCGCCGTGCGCCGTATTCAAACGGTTGAGTCGCACTAGTCGCTACTCGTCTCGTCTTGCGCGTCACAACTCAAATATATCATCTATCACCTCTTGATGTATCTTCACATAAGAATCTACATACATTACTTTTTTATCTTTTGTATCAACAGTGACCTCATAATATCTACTGTCGGGAATGTTTGTTGATATTAGATATTTTTCATTACCAAGTATGTGACATGCCCATACAACATAAACATCTAAATAGTCAATACTTAACGGCACTATCGTTCCATATGCACGATTTACCTCCCGTGCTACTGCCATACGTGCCATGTCCTGATACTTCATACTACTTCACCCCAAACATCTGCAATATGTCCTGAAAGTCAACCTTGACTTGAACGTTATCATAGAACACGATACCAGCCCAATACATGCGAGAGAATCCCTGCATCACCTTAGTGAGACGGTTTGCCATGATGTAGTTCACGCGCGAATCAGAAGCGGTCAGAGTGTATATACGTCGGTCCATGCCATTTGGTATGTAGTCGGTCACATACACAAGTCCCTCTGTAATGTCATTCCACACACCAAAGCGCTTTCCGTTACATACGATTCCAAACGAGAACTTCGCCCGCTTTGGCTTTGAGGATACGAACTCAGCGGACATTCTCTCAAACTCGTTTCCTGCGGCAACATCACCTCCAACCGTGCCAGACAACATGCGACCTGCAACTGTTCCAGCTTGCTTTGCGCGTGCGTATTCATCATCCTTGACGTAATGCAGCAGAAACGTCTTTCCGCGATACCAACGATACCCGAACTGCAAATCGGTCCCAACTCCATATGCGGCAAAGTACGGGTTTGCAATATCGCAAGCGTTACCAAGAAGATACAAGCGTGGTTTGATTCCATCGACTCCGACACGTTCACGTGACACGGTATCCACTATGTTCGCAAGTGCTACGAACTCGTTTGGTAGATACCTGTGAAACCTATCAGCCCGCTCTAGTACCGCTTCATCGAATATGATTCTACGCACATTGTCATATGTGCGTTTCTTTATCATCTGGCCTTCCGTTAGTGCGACAAAGTAGCCGCACACATGCCACTTCGGTTTCAATGGCTTGCCCTTATCATCCGTCTCACCATCCTCAACGCGCTTTGCAATGTACATATATCTCGCGTCGGTGCGAAACAGGTAGTCATTGAACGATTCATCGTGCGAAAGTCGGTCAAAGTAGCCATCTGAGACGCTAGACAACTCACGCTTGTAGCGCACAACCTCAACCCACCTGTAATTCTTTTTGATGTGGTCAAGGATGCATTGCTTACGTAATCCAAACGTCTTACCAATGCCACGCGCTCCGACAACCATAGTTACATCAGCATTGTATGAGAGTGTATTGTGCCAGTCGTAAAAGTCACTCATTGTCTAAGTCCTCAACGTCTCTGTCGTAATCGCTCCACCATACGTTCTCACGATAGCGCCTGCGGATGGTTGCGAATATGTGCAGCAACCAAAGGAAATACAAAACAATATATATTACTATTCCAACAATCACACACATAAAAAAGAACATGAGAGTACAAGCCCCAATCCCAATGAAATACTCAAACATCCACATCAATTCTTGCTCCACGTCGAACCTCCCATCATTATAACCTTCTTACCATACGATGAATCGCACTCTATGAATGCATTCTCACCGTCAAACTGCAAATACTTTATATCAGTATTTACGTTTCTTCCATACACACGTTGAAGATATTCAACACTCATTGAGTTAGCTTGCTTCAACGTCTCGCCTAACCATCTGCCAGTCGGATACAGACACACCGATTCGTGTACATCCACGTTTGACGTGCTGCCTAGATAGTCTGTGACGCTTGCATTGTATCTATCTCTAACACTAGGTCTATGAGTTTCAAGAGCGTGGCATATTTCATTGGATACAAAAACATTGTACCCAACGGACAATTCAAGCACCCGTTCAATATTATAGCGTGTAGATAAGTCTGCAATGAACCGTTCGATGTGGTATTTGCCGTGTGGTCGCGCAAGTCCTGCACATGTGATATGAACCTCAAGTTTCTCAGTAACAGACACTCTGCATTTGTTCCACATTTCAATATGCCATTTATAATGCTTGCCCTCGTTCTCAACCTCAAAACCTCCGATACCTCTCAAAGAACTTGCCAATTTTGGGTAATTATTGCGAACCCTAACCATACATCTGTCTATTGCCTGTTTCGACACAACCTCAAAAACATGTAACGATTCCTCAATCATCGCGTCAGTTATCGAATCGTCACATGCAAATTTCATTGAGTCCGTATCGCCACCCAATAACGACACGGCATCACCAAACGTCTCATAGAGCTGTTCTATCGCCAACACCATATGCAACCGTGAACCACCAACAATTCGCATGCCATACGTATATAGCACCCTGCATGTCTCAGGCTGCATGTTGTCCCAATTCTTACGTGTAACTACCGTATCGCTATCAACACCAATAACACCGTGCTTGCATGCATATGACGGTTTGTACACATCCTGTGCCATAGTCCCATAAATGCCGTTGAACTTGCCTTTCGTATCGCTAATGTAATAGGCGTTAAATTCCTCGGCACTCAATGAACCATCTGCAAGACCGTCTTTGTATGACTGTGGTATGCCGTCTGGAATGTGATATTGGTACGGCACACCCTCCACATAATGATTGGTGACAAACTTGTTATCATCCTTCAAGCGATACAACACATTCGATTGTAGAGTTACGTAATCAGGTGGTTTTACAAATGACATAGTGCCCTCACCATACACAACTTCCAGCGAATCCCATTCGTAGACACGTGACATTGCCCACAACTCAATCTCAGTTACATGTATCTCTATGGAATCAGCCGAATAGAGTTTGCCAAACGCGAACACGGCATTGATGAACGTGTCATGCCAACCATCATCAATAAGTGCCTGTTCCCCCTCATATCTGGCTTCATTGTCGCTGTAATCACGCTTTGGCTTGAACTTGCTCATAGGCTCTAAGGCGATTCCCCAATGCTCGAATGCCGAATCAGCACGTAGGCGTATGTTTCCGATTCTGATTCGTGCGTGAAACGCACATGCAAATGGTCGTTCGTAATGCTCCAACACCTGCTCTTTAGTTGTGCTTAATACCCTGTTGCACAATTGCAGCAAAGCGTCACTTTTCATATTCTTGAACTTATCTGGTAACATGCGACCATTGATGAATGTGTGGTGCATGCTGGTAACGTCAACGGATACGACATTTGAGACAATTACACTTGCATTTGCTGCTGCCGTAAATGTATACCCGCCGCGAAAGCAACTCTTACGTAATGCATATGAGTTATATGTCTTAGGCATTTCCTGCCTGCACAACTCTAGAAACATCTTCTCAACCGTAATAGTCTTGCCGTTTTCCTTCTTTACCTTCAATGTTCCAATATCATGTCGTGCCATTTGTCGCACTAATGAGGTCTTTGTAAGCACCTTATTTCCAAGCATGTCTTGCGTAAGCCAATCATTTGTGCGTAGCAAGAAACGCAGATACATAGGTATGACCTGTGTATCCCTTTTGGCGTAATACAATTCCTGTTCTGTCAAAGGCGTGTCTGGCGTGCGTATCTTATCGTAGTCCCAACTCCCAACTGCCTTTTCTAACCCTGCAACCTCGCCCATTCGCTCTAATCCTCGCATGTCCAAGTGAAACGTATCCCAGAAACGCAAGAGCAACCTATCCGAATCACTCTCGTACAAGTCAAGCGTATACACATTTGTTGATGATTGTGCATTCACCTGTATGTCATAGGAACATGAAAGTGATTCCATCAACGGTTGCAAATCGAACATAAGATTGTATGCACATATCACAGGAACAACTTCAAACGCCAATCCCCATCGTATGTAATCGGAAATCTTTTCTAGATATTCGTTCTCGTGCCTGTAAAACGACACAAAATCGTCCCTATCGCATTCGTAATCAGATAGGTTAACTTCTCTTATGTCATTGTCAATGAAAAGTATCGGATATGCCCTAGCACTTAATATGTTGCCATTCTTTCCACGATTTATTATGTTGCAAGTCTCAGTGTCATATATCGCTGCTATTGAGAACTTGCGCCGTTTCATATCCTATTCGCCCGATTCTGCTCTTTTAATCACCGCTTCTGCTGCCCTGTACTCAGACACAGGAACAACCCACGCGAGATAATCAGGCGAACCGTTGCGGTCTGCATCATCATATTCATCAGGGTACAGCCCTTCCTCATAGGCGACTGATTCAGTTATATCCCTATGCGCCCGCTCTACTGCTTCTGAATTGATTCCACGCGTGACCTTTTCCACGAAAGAGCGCAAGTCAGTCTCACCGTAATAATCCAATATCGCACGGTTGCGGTCAGCACTTGCAGGAAGGTTTTCCCATGCTTCTTGTGTTGCACGGTAAAAAATACGAACTTCCTCACGTGTGAACTCCCCCTGTACTGGACCAATGAAATGATACGATTCCGCTGTGTTCAATTCCTGTTGTGTTATGAAATTAGCGCGTGCCTGTTGCCCGCGTCCTAACTGTGCTGCCGTATTAACGCGCTGCAAGTTCTGCCCAGCAAGCTTCAAATCATCATGACTATAACCTGTCGCTTGACGTGTCTGTGGGTTGCGCTGGTAAGTGCGCGAAATCTGATTACGCAACGTGTCAATCATCTGGTTATAGTACATGCGCTCCTTGCTAGAAGATGTGCGCGAAACTTCCTTTTCAAGTTGCGCAATTCGACGCTTTGCCGTTCTGCGTAGCTTACCTAACTGCTCTGCCAATCCACCTTTCTTATACGGCATATATCTCACTCCTTACATAGAAGAAGCCCCTCACATATCCGCCAGTAATATGTGAGGGGCTAAAAACGGTCAAACGCGACGATGATTTTTTATGCAGAAGCAGAAACAATCTCCAGCGACTTCAAGGTATTGCCGTTGCGCAACTTCTGCTCCTTCACACGCAGTCGAATTCCATCATGGATATAGTCGCCAAGGAAACCGACGATGAACTTTGCAGAACGTGCAATGCCTGCGCTCTGGCTGAAAACGGTAGTTCCGTCACTGAGAATAAGGTGCGTGTTGATGCATTCCTCGCCGCTCTGCGCTCGAACACCCGGCACCGTGACGATATCGACAACATCCAGAATGTCATTCTCATACTCATTGAGAGACACAGAAGCATTGAGTGCATTAGCAACAGCAGCAGCGCCCTCAAACGAATCCATGTTTACGGTATTAACAAAGCCCTCTGGAATGTTAATCATAGGAAGCTGGGTGTTAGTGGTTGCAAGTTCGTTACTCATTAGTCAATCTCCATTTCAGTACGTTCGTCCACAATCTCCATGAACTTCTCAATAGGTGCGCTGATATACGTCTTAACATGGTGAATCTCAGTCACAACAAGACGCGAAGTGCCAAACTTCTTTTGAAGCTTGCGCGTGGCCTTCTCGCAATCGGAAACACGTCCTTCAACAACCTCATTGAAATCAACCATGCTATGAGAGTCACCATCATAGCGCGTACCAATACAATGAGTCTCGAACACCGTGCGACCAATACGAGAGCGAGAGCGCTTAGGCTTATCGTCCATTACCAAACCTCCCTTCCATTCTTTCCATTGCGACGCATTGCACGTTTGCGCAAACGCCTGTTCCTCAACCTTTGTTCACGTCTGCGCTGCGAATCAACGTGATTCCACCAAAACACAGCCCAGAAGTAAAACACGAAAATGAAAAGTCCAATCTTAATGTTACCAATCAGCAAGTTCATTCGTCAACCTTAATATATATGTTTGCGTAATTATACATAGTTGGTCGAACAACAACAACCTCTCTTGTCAAAACCTTATCTGGAAGGTATTTCAGATAGGTGACGCCTAGCTCGTCATAATTCATAGTTGGTCTATATATGTCAAGCTTTTTACTAAATGGGTCACTTGTGCAAATAGTGCAATGAACCCACCTTAAAAGATGTAGCACTTCTGCTAAACTCAACTTCCCTCCCTTCCGTTTGACAAGTCAAAGTATATCACTTTAACGTGCGCTGCGTCTAACTGTCTTTGGTTTAAATTATTGTTGCGTGGGTACAAGAAAAATTTGTTGGTGCAACGTTAGATTGTGTGGTAAGATGTTCTTGTCGGTTGGAGAACGTTAGAAAGGGTGAAAAATGAACGATGAAGAACTTACGTCATATGAAATAGAGTCTGTATTGAAAGCTAGGCTTGAATTTCATGACAATCTATTTAGGCGCTTTGAAAAGGAGGAAATGAAATTAGAAGCAGCCGTGCAATACAACCTAAGGCAAGAGGTACAGAATATAGCTCGTCAATTGTTAGGATACTATCTATGATTAATATTACAGATAAAAGTGTTCATGACGATATCCACGAGATTTTGCTTGACGAATATACTGTACTTTTAGAACTGTATGAAATGTATATAAGAACTCACAAACTAGAGGACGCATTTGCAGTTAAAGTTGCAATGC
>Ga0326511_10001749_pt1 | contig 17918 bp, 26 predicted proteins | sample 0_2496_0518_D_FD_203701 | JGI IMG/M metagenome (GOLD analysis project Ga0326511, IMG submission 203701) | Bovine rumen microbial communities from UC Davis, California, United States - 0_2496_0518 | ecosystem: Host-associated > Mammals > Digestive system > Stomach > Rumen | place: USA...
CATACACCCTCAAATTCGAAATCGTCAAGCTCTGCCGACATTTCATCTTTGCGTATAGGCATACACCATTGCTCGAGCTTATCCTTGACCCAATCATAGTCCACCTGACCTGGGATAACGAGGCGGTGCTGTAAGACATTCGGTGCCGTCAGGCTGTTGAGTCGGAACTTAGACCAGCGGTCGCCCCTCTGAGAGCGTGCCGCATATCCGACGGGGGTGTTGGGGTTGAACACAAGGAGGATGCGGGAGTCACCCTGCAGGTTACCCTCGATGGCCGCAAACGTATCGTCACCGATACCCGTCGCCTCTGTGATGACAAACATCGTGTGGACTGCGTGGAAGCCCGACCAAGCCTCGTGGTTGTGTTCGTCGGCCTTGAAACCTGTAAGGAACCACTCGTCATTGTCGGTGCGGATATCCTGCGTTGTCAGACGTCCAGGCAGGATGATACCGCGCTGCTTCGCACGGTTATACAGTCGGCTGACCTCAGGCATCATAATATTGCGCACCTGACGGTCTGTCGGTGCTGTCAGGGCGACCTTCGTATTCTCGACGAGCTGATGTCGGCTGTTCCATCGTGGAGTGAGGTAGAGGAATGAGACGGCAGCGCAGGCCGCAACGAAATCCTTGCCGCGTGCCGTTCCTGAGGCAACAGAGGTGCGGGGGTTGAACTGAACGGAAGAGAGAATATCCTGCTGCTCACGGTCAAGGCGCACATCGAGGGCTTCACGGACGAACTTATTCCAATCAGCCCGCCATGAATCCATGAGTGCGACACCGCGTCTCAACATCCTATCATCCATTGCTGTCATATTTCTGAGTTATTTCATTGTTTTTCGCCCTCTGTGAGCCTTTCAGGTGTCCGTCGGTCAGTTATACCGATAAGACAGAGAAAAGGCCACATCGGCCTCTAAATATTGTTCTGTGATTTGCGTATCTCTTCCTCCGCTTCGTCTATCTTACCTGACTCCATGAGTAACTGAGCAAAGGACATCGTGCCTGACATTTCCCGCTTCTCAGGGGCATAGAGTCCGAGAAGCTTGCGACGTTCCATGAGCTGCTGGCGAATCTCGGCGATATAGGCCGTGTTGCCAAGGCCGATGACCTCCTTTTCCGTCCGCTCGACGTTATACGTCCGCATCTGCTCTCTCTGAGGCTGTTGCTGCTGTTGGCCGTCGCCGCCTTCCTCATTGCCTGAGCCGTTGTTGACAGGCGCACCCTTGCGGGTTCTCGTTGTCTGAACATAGTCCGCTTTGGACTTTTCCCACTGATCCCAAAGCTCCTGAACCGTCTCGTCGATACGTGCGAGTTCGAGTTCAAGAGCGTCATCCATGTCCTTATAGCGGTTCTCTCGCCACTCCTGAAGGAGGGTCTGAATGTCGCTGTGGACGGTGGACGTTGAGTATTTCGGAAGGTCAAGACGGCGCATGACCTCGTCACGAATCTTACGCACGCTGTTGCCGCGCTTGTATAACTGAGCGACGATTTCAAGGCGAGCCTCCTTGACCTGATTACGTTTCTTCTGCTGTTGCTTGCTCATAGTCTGTAAAGTGATTTGAAACGCTGACAGACGGCCTCGGCTTCCTCACGGTTCTGCCAATGGCGGTGTCCGTATGCCTGATGCGTGAACCACTTGCCGCTCGGAGCGTCAAAGACGAGCCGCCCGATATAATAGCCGCAACGGTCACAGAGCACCTGAACGTCGGGAGTATAGAGGCCTCCCCAGCGGTTGTATTTCCTGTGGTCGAAATCGAAGTCCTTGCGATAGCTGCCCGTGCGGTCGAAAGCCGCCTTTGCCTGCAACAGTTTCTTCGCATAGGCCGCGTCATAGCGCACAAGGCCGAATTTCTGCTTGAAAAAGTACTCGTCGGCGCACTTATAACAGCCGCCGCAGCCTGTCTGAGAGACAACGTCCGCTCCGTATTTCTCGATGTTGTGTTTCCGTATCATCGGCTTTCGGAAGTCAGGCGTGATACAGGTCGAGAGCAGAGGGATGATAGCCTTGTTATAGCGGACGATGGTATAGAAGCTCTGCATGGTGTTGCACATATATCCCAGCAGCCTGAACTCAGGCAAAAAGCCCCGCACGAAGTGAGCGAAGGCTTTCAGCATATCGAAGCTGTCCGACAGGTCATAGTCGAGGGAGCCGTATGTGCTGTCATCATCGAACGTCGAGCCGAAGCCGTAGGCTGTCACGCCCTGACGGAGGCCAGCGTCAATAAGGAGGCACAGGATAAGGATATTCTTCAACGGGTGTTCGTGCCATTCCTTATCGCCTGAGATCGTGACGCGGAGCTGCAGAAGTGGGAACCCTGCGGCCTTTGCGACTTCCTCAGCGTGCCGACGCTCTGAGGGCAGGGACTTATTCACGCCACCGATATAGACGAGGGTGGGCTGGTAGCCATCCTGCTGTGCGCGTATTGCAGTTGCGAGACAGTCCTTGCCGCCTGAAAACGCCACATACGCCATTTTTGAGGCGCACACGGCGTTTTCGTCGCGAGGGATGATAAATTTATCATCTGCGAATTTTCTCAGCGGGAGAGCGGCCTTTTCATTGACTATCGACAGGACACGCCTCAGTCTCGCGTCCACCGTCAGCTCCTGAGGGAGAGCCTTCACGCTGTAAGCCTCATAGAAGGGCTTGAAGTATCGCGTCAGGTGAAAATCGTCGGGGAGGTTATTTATCTGCTGCATGGTCGGGACGGTATTCCATTGTGATGTTGTTTACATTCTTGCCTGACTCACGCTCGACCTCGACGAATCCCATGTGCTTATAGAAGCTGATGGCGTTCTCGTTATAGTCAACGACGTATAGCTGGAGAGTGGGGTGCTGACGCTTGGCGACGGCCAGCTCAATGAGCTTACGGCCAAGACCCTTGCGTGCGGAGCAAATCTCATAGATACGGCTCAGAGGCTTCTTTTTCAGGTTCTCGAGCCACAGATAGCCGATGATGGCGTTGGTCTCAGGGTCACGCTCGATGTGGATGTCACCTGAGGCGATGGCCTCCTTGATTTTGCCGTAATGTTCATAGGCTATCAACTTATCCTTCATATACGGCTTGCGGAAATCGTTCAGCTCGCGCATCACGGCGTTGGCCTCGTCATCATCTGCGGGGAGTTCCTCGACCTGTTCCGACACGTCGCTGATTATCTTTTCCAGCGCCTCATTCTCAGCCTGTGAGAGGGTCATCGGCTTGAAGTGCTGCTTAATGTTCGCGGGGTCGCCCTTATAGAAGACCAAGACGTTCTGATGCGTCTTGCAGACCTTTCGGCTCTCCATTGACTTTGCAGCCCTGAGAGCGGCAGAGGATGACATTTCCACAAGGATAATCTCGTTATACAGGTGTGCGCCAGCCTCACGGAAGATACGCTTCACGTCGCTGACGAAATCGTAGTACTCTCCGTTGGCCTTGTTGCGGACATCGCCCACGACGATGACAGCGAAGCGGTTCTCTTTGAGACAGCCGAGGGCAGCGGTATATGCGTTGCGGATGATAGACAGGAAATCTTCATACGACCCCTGATTGGAAGCGTCGTTTTCGAGGTCAGAGTAAACCTCGAGGTTATAGTATGGCGGACAGCTGAAAAGCATGTCCTGACTCTCAGGCTCGAAGTATTTGGCGACGTTCTGGCCGTCATCGCAGATATAGCGCACGGGGAGGTCACGGTCGGCAATAACGTTGTTGTTGATATCGACCTGTTCCTGTCTCAGCTCAACGCCTGTAAACTCATAGCCGCACATGCCGAACACCAAGCCCTTCTGAGTGTCGCCAGCGAACGGGTCGAACATCTTGGCACCCTCGAACGGTGTGAACCATCTGCAGCAGATTTCCGACAGCACGGGGTCGAACAGGCTTACGCCCTGAGAGAGAACCTTCTTATCCTCGCGCTCCCTCACGTCCTCAGGGACATATTTCTCGAGGTATTCCTTGAAGTTGATACCAAGCTCCTTGCGGTGCTTCATAGTGCGGGTGTAGAGGTCTTTGTATCGCATTTCGAGCGACTGAACGAGCTTTGCCGTGCGGGTCTCTCCCATGTCGCCGATACGCTCACGCCACATCTTCTTCCGTTCCTGCCAATATCCCTGTCGGCTGTCGAAGATAGAGAACGGAGGAACGACGAAGGTGTCGTTGAGGTTGGCCGTCTCTGCGTCTGACCCTGAGCCACCTGTGCCGTCGCCACCGCCTGAGCCTGAACCGTCATCGTCATTCATAAAGTCCCAATCATCGAGACCCCAATCAACGAGGTCTTCCTTTTCCCACTCATTGGCGAGAGCGTCCATATCCCATTCGCCATAACCGACGTTGTCTTTGATAATGAACTCCCGCTGCTCGTCATCTGACAGCTCAGAGGCACGGATGATGGGAGCCGTCGGGTTGTCTTTCCATGTCGCCCAATACAGAAGCAGACGCTCCTGTTCAGGCTCCGTCTTGCGCTGGAAATCCCTCAGCCCTGACAGGCGGTTGTGAATCTCCTCAATACTCATTTGGCTGATGGCCACCAATGCACGATAGCGCATATTCCCTCCGAGGGCTACGAAGGTGTCATCAACAACGATAGGACGCAGTTCGAGCATCTTCGGCAGCACAAGAATGCTGTTTATCAGCTTATCGAACTTTTCGTCCTTGATAATGCGGGGGTTTGCCCCGTTGACCTGAATCTGTGTCAGTTTTGCAATCTCTGTTTTCATATCGTGAAAGATTTGTTATTGTTCCCATTCCTTATCCTGTTGGAACTCCCCGAACAGTCCCCAGCGACACATAGAGGCATAGATGGGACGGTCGAGACCGTACATGTGCCTGAGCTTCTGAGGGTCATAGAGAGCAGCGCCCTCAGACAGGATCATGCCGCGAGCGTCCTCAATAGAGAAGTCAACCTCCTGTTTGCCGATGCAACAGGCGAGGGAGGTGTAAATGTCTTGGTGCGTCTCACGGGCAAAGTCTCGGGCAAGCCGACGTGCAACGAGGTTGAGAGTCAGGTCTGCCTTTGATGCGTCCTTAGTCCAGGGCGAGCCTCCACCGATGCGGCAGCGACCGCCATAGAAATCGACGGCGAGCTTTCGTCCAGTTGTGCCGCAGTCTGCGACGGAGCCGTGCTGAACGTAACGGCCTGTGCCGTTGATAATCAGCTCATAGTCCGCTACGCCCTCCTGCCTGACCTCTGAGCGGATGAAGTCAGTTACGGGTCGCAGGAGATTGTCATAGAGCAGGGGAACGGCCACTATGACCTTGCGGATTACGTCCCCGTCGCAGACCACCTGAGTTTTGATGTCGAGTCCGACGCCGCTCATATTACACTCGAAGAGAGCCTTGCAGAGCCGCTTGGCAACGGTGTGCGTGAAAGGCATTCCGTGCGTGTCCTGACGGCTGCTGCAATAGCCGAAGAAGATTCCTTGGTCGCCCCAGCCTGAAAGCCCCTGAGCGATATCGGGGGACTGCTGGCTGATGCGTCCGTGAACGATGATGTCCGTGTCGGCGATAGTGTTGCGGATTCCCCATCTGTCCTGATAGGCCGCTGTGTAGCCTATCTCTCTGACAGCCTCACGGACGAAGCGGGATAACTGAAACTCGTCGAAGCGAGCCTTTGAGGACACCTCGCCGCCAAGAGTGACGTTAGCGTCCTTGATTTGCACCTCAACCGCATATCTGGTCTGAGGGTCTTTCTCGATGTATCGGTCTAACAGATACTGACTGATATAGTCGGCTGTTTTGTCAGGATGTCCGAGCGATACGTATTCTGAAAATTGAATCATAGGAAAATTGTAATTATGGGTTTTGGGTGCAAAAATACAAAAAATGATTATATTGTAATCACTTCAAGGCAAAAAAAGTGTCGTTTTGGGGGTCAAAATCGCCATTTATTGCACTTTTTAACAAATTTACGGTTCGTGTCCTGTATAACGTGTCAGGTGTGACGCGGAAGAGCCTCCAGCCCATCAGAGCGGCACAGTTATACTTATCGACATCGCCGAGGAAGCCCTGAGGTCTGACGTGTCGGCCGTTGGTAAATACGCCTCCCTCGACCTCTAAGGCTATCTTGTGTTCAGGTATGGCGTAGTCAAAGCGCCACTGACGCTTGGGGTGGAAACGATACTCCTTGACGCACTCAACACCGAGGTCTGTCTTGCAGATGACCGTGAACACGTCCCTTATTTCCTTTGGTTTTGCCCTCTGAGGGCGTTTCTTTGCTTTTGGGGGTAACTGATAATAATTCATACTTTGAGCGGCTGTGCGGGCTGTCTTTCTGTCTGAAAGAGTCAGAGCGGGTGGCAAAGCCTGTCTGCCGTTCCCGCCTGTCTCTCTGAGAGCTGACCCAGCCCGCCTGTGAATAATCAGAAGGGGAGATCGTCTGTGTTCTCTGCAAACATGGCAGCGTCCACCTCTCCCGTGACGTTCATCGTCGGCTGCGGTTTCTCCTTCAGGGGTCTGAGGTTGCCGATGAACGGGATGGCCTTCAATTCGTCCTCAGTCATCTGCTCGCGCTTGGCCTTGTCAATCTCAACCTTGATGCCGTGCGTGTCGTTGAACTGCGGGTTCTGAATCTCGATAGCCGTCATGTTCAGGTAACAGCCCTTCTCGCCGAGAAACATTCCGTCGGCTTCATCGACGGGGATAATCAGACAGCGCTTCGTGGCGGTCTTGCCTTTGAGGTTTCTTACAAACGCCCCCTTCACTTTCAGGAGGTCAATCTTAATTCCGAAATTTGACATAATCTTGAATTTTATGATGTTGTTGTTATACTTTTGCCTCTGTCTGAGGCCGTGTTCGTTTTATTTCTGTTCCTGTCAGCCCTGTGTGCCTGTGTCCTGTGAGTCAGGCGTTTTCAGGCTGTTTTGCGGGTCTGAGAGCTTTATTCTTTTGTAACGTGTTGAGAGTCAGGGTTTTGAGGTGTAGTTTCCTCGCGTAATCTCCTATCCCCCTCTATAATCTCCCCCTTCCCTCAGTGATAGTTTCTGCGGAACGGATTGCTTCGTATGCGGTGCCAATAGGGGGTCTTATGGGTGTCCTTTCGTGGGTGTAAGCGTTCGATATATGGTGGTTTCGGTACCGATGTTCCTTTTTTGTGGCGGGTCGCTCTCAGAGCACCGTCAACAACCCAAACCATATCCTTCTCGCTGCAAGTGACAACCACAGAGTAAGTTTTGTCGCCGAGGTCATATTTCGCGTTCGGGTTCCACTCGCCTGTTGGAACCGTCGGGTCGATGTCCTCTGAGCAGGCAATGACCGTTGCCTCCGCTTTCAGCTCTATGGGCTGTGTGGAATAATAGAAGGCTATCATGCCTGGCCTCCTTTCGTGTTCCTTCGCGTCTCAGCCCTGTGCTTTGCGTCGTATCGGTTGTGGCATTGCTGACAGAGCGCACGGAGGTTTGACGGGTCGCAATTCTCAGGAGTGTGGTCGAGGTGTGCTATTGTCAGCACCACTTTGACCTTTACAACACCTTTTCCGCTTCGATAGCGAGCCACCTCTGAATGGTTCTCTACCCCGCAGAACTCACAACAGTTGTTTGCTCTCTCTAAGATGGCAGCGCGTATCTCCTTCCAATTCTTGGGATAGCGCTTTCTGTTTTCGGGTCTTATTGGCATAGTCATTTGTTTTTATGTAGCGTCTCATACTCTGCCGTGTCGAACAGAATCTGCTGCATCAGCGTAACTATGTCGCGCTCCTGATGATACTTTCGAATCTCGAAGAGGGTTTCAAGGAAGCCCTTCTCACGCTCATACTCTCTCGGTGTCAGCATGTGTACCTCCTTCCCTCTCTGAGGGTCTGTAACCTTCCTGTTCTGCTAACCCTGCCCCGATCAGAGCGAGGACGAACACGCCCGCCACGCAGACGGCCATAAGGACTAATAAAAGTCCGATGATTCCGATAATCTCAATCATAGCTCAATACCTGAATTTAGTGAAGTGAATAATAGCGAGCGGCTTGCTCAGGTCATAGCCTGAGAACCACTCCTGCCAATCAAAGAAACAGAGTCCGTCGTTATTGGCAATATGCAACGGCACCTGAGAGTGACCGTCCACCATTGGCTTATAGATATTGCCCAGCTCGAACTCTATCTTCTGTAAGCCCACACCGTTTGAGGCCGACAGAGACGCTATGAGCGTCGTCTTTGAGCGATACGGCTTACCGTTCCAAACGCGGATGTTGATGACAGCCTCGCCCCGCTGTACGGCCTCTATGCGCTTTTTCCACAGCTCATAGTTTGCTCGGATGGTGTGGAGCTTCTTAAATGGGAAGACGCAGCCCTCCTTTGACTCGTCGCACCATGCCTGATTGGGACAGCCGACGCAGCCGCGTCCGTGATAAAACTCGCCTATGAAGTCTGTCTCAGCCCCCGCACGCGGATGCGTGACAGGGAACCGTTCAGACAGGATAATTGAATATTTCTTGGTCTCTTTCATTGGAATAGCTCTAATTGTCTTGGGTCAAACATATCCTTCCATATTCTCACCTGAGTGAGAGCAGCCTTGATAGCGTCAAGCCTTGCCGACGGCTTCTCTTCGCCTTCGTGAGCTCCACTATCGTCTGAAAGTCCCCGCAGGATTTTGGCCTCACGGTTCAGGTGCTCTTCATAAAAAGATACCGCAGCGATGACCGCCTCCTTCTCTGAGGTGTAACCGCTGAGGGTGTTACCTATGAACTGAGGCGCACGACCGCCGCCTCCCAAGTTTACCGAATAGCTTATACCATAGTCCCAGCGTCCGCAGGGAGATTCCGCTGTCGTGACCGTCAGAGAGCAACCCTTCCACTTCCAATCAATCTTCGTGTGCGGTGTCATACACACGTCGCAGTCATTGAAGGAAAACTCCTTATAGGTAAACACTATCGGGGTGCCGCCTCTGTGCTGTCTGCACCACTCTCCCCATTCCTGAGAAGTGAAGGTCTGACCCGTACTCTTGATGGTGTGGAAAATCTCAGGCTTTTTCATCGGAGGCCTCCTTTTCTTCGATAAATTCCTCAACGAATTTCACGTCCTGACCGTCAGGTCGATAATCCGATGTGCAAAAGATACGCTCTGCCGTGCAAAGGTCTGTCTCAGGGTCAAGGAGTGCGCAGCCGTCGCAGCAGTCATGGTCTGATGACTCGCACACGGTTTCGTCCAATACGCAGCGGTATAGCTTACCGTTGATTTCAACGGTTTCGCCAACCTCAGGGGAACAGGTTTTCTTCTCTTCGAGCTGTTGCTTTCTCAGTCGGCTGACCTCAGGGCGCACCCTGTTGAAGAGGTCATCGAACACGCTATTGAAAAGGCTCTTCGCCACACCCGCAGCCTCAGAGTGTGCCTCGAGGACTATACAGGTCATCAAGACCATACTATACATATCCTCGCGGATGTTCTGACCCGCTGCCTTACTCAGGCTTCCGAAGATGTCAATTACCGTTGTGGCCGTCTGAGCGGCCTTACCGAAATCCACCTCTCCCTCGTCAGGGATGCGATCAAGCATAGCCTTCACTTCCTCAAAATACTCTTTCTCGTTCATGCCTTGCCCTCCTCAGTCTTTGGTTCGTCCTCAACCTCAATCTCGTCAAATTTGAGATTGCTAAAAATCACTCCAGCGAGACGGCCTACAAGAGGCACGCTCACGTTTACATTGGTGCAGATGACAGTTGACAGAGCAAGCCCCGCACAGAACTGAACGAGGCTCTGGCCGTCGCCAGCTTTCGGGAGCATTGCGATATACACAACACCCTTCTCGTCAGACTTGCCGAGCTTCTGATGACCCCATTTCGTGCCATCCTCTGCCCATTTTGCATAGTCATCATAATCGAATTTGTCGATAGCCTCGCACTCTTTGCGATACTGTCCGAACTCCGTCTCACAATAGACGGTAAGCCCCATAGTCTCGATACGGAGCCGCTGCTGTTTCAAAATAGTCTTTTTTGCCATAATGCTGTTGTTTTGATTGTGAATAAATTTATTTGATACCTACCAATTCTTTCAGGTCACGCCAAGCGTCGATGCGAGCGTCCGCGCTCTCTGAGCTGTCAATGATAGCCCTGACCTTTTCACGGACGGCCTCAGTCAGGATATACTCGCGCTGGAGCTGCTGTTTGAAGGTTTCCTCTCCCTCATACTCCATGCGGATGATGATACCCATCACACCGTAATAGGCGCTGCTGTTCTCAGCTTCGAGGCGCGTCATCAACTGACTGAACGCCTGAGCGTATTGTGGGAAGTTCGCAAGGAGCCAATCCTGAGCATTCTTCAAGCCCCTGTTGCACTTTTCCAATGTCTCTTGCCCTGTTATCGTCAATGCCATAGTTATTTCATTTGAATTTCGTCTCTCGCGGCCTTTCTTAGAACGGACAGTCATCTGACCCATCGGGTTCCTCAAAAGGCAACATGGCGCTCTCTGCCTCTTTCTTGATGCGGTCTTTGAGGTCTGTCCTCAGGTGGTTGTCATTATCCCATTTCGGGTCTTGACCGCTGTAATATGGAGTATAGCGTCCGTTGTTGAGATTATACTTGAACTGACAGCTTCCGACCTCTCCGAGGTGTCGGAACTTGACCTTCTGAACATGCACGTCAACGCAGTTATTCAGACGGTCACGATGCACGACGAGACCAAAGTCTGCCTTGTTATAGAAGTTGGCCGAACCGCTGATGTCATAGAGCGTCGGAGCGTCAACCACTCCGTCCTTATTCTTTGACAGCTTCGTCGGGTGCGCCATGAGGATGACCATCACATCGTTCTGCTGTGCAAAGTTCGTCAGGGAGTCGAGAATGTGGCTGATATAGCGGGTCTCGCTCATACCGCCCTGTTCATCCTCCAAGCGGTTGAAGGGGTCGATAATCAGAGCCTTGATACCGCGCTTCCGCACAAGGTATTTGGCCTTCTGCAGAATCGTCTCGAGCTTATAGTCTGAGGGGAGGATAAAGGAAAAGTCCTTTTCGAGATAGGCTTTGGCCTGTCTGTATTCATCCTGCTGGAGCCGATTCTTATCGAACTTCTTACCCGTGAACTTCTCTATGAGCTTCGCGGCATGATAGGCAAGCGGTGCGTTCTCAGGAGAGAAGTATGCGAAACGCCAGCCATAGCGGATGTTCAGACGCTCACAGATTTCGTCGATGAACTCAGACTTACCGCTGCCTGGGATTCCTGTCACGACGCACAGTCGCTTCGTCTCAAAGGATATGAGGCGGTCGAGGTTCTCATGCCCGACGGTCACGCCCTTCTGCCATCCGCTTTCCAGCAGAGCGTCAAGGGACTGCTCGAAATCGGACACCGTGAAAACGCCGTCGGCCTTGATTTCGGGTGCGTTGGCGAGGCATTGAAGAAGGCTCTCCCTGCCGTACTTTTGGAGGTGTTCGTTAGCGTCCTTACAGCCCTCCCCGTATTCCACGACGCGGCAGTTTTCCTTGCCGAAACGCCTGAGAAGCTCATCCCTCAGGCCGACACCCTTCGCGTCCGTGTCTGAGGCGATATAGATTACGTCTTTGTCATCGAAATAGTCCTCTATGAAATCGTCGAGATATTCGAGGTTGGCGTTTGCCCCGTTGGGGACGCTGATGACATCGTGCCGTCCGCACTCATAGAAGCTGAGAGCGTCCATTTCGCCCTCTGTGATGATACACTCCTTTGTGCCTTTGATACCGTCGATGTTATAGGGTATGAGAGCGGCACCCGAGACGAGCTTGAACTTCTTATCGCCTGTGCGATACTTCACGTTCACGAGCTCCCCGTCACGGTAATAGTTGAACTGAACGGTGTTTGACTTCGCCTGATTCTGAGGCATCCACTCCAGCCCCTCCGTGATTCTCATAGCCTTGACGGTGGCCGCGCTGATCCCGCGACCGTTGAACCACTTCATAGCCCTGTCGCTGACCGCCTGAGCCTGTTTCTGTTCGGGCTTCTTATAGACGGGCTTCTGATTCTTCAGGAGAGCGTACTGTTTGCGCTCTTCATCCTTTTCCCATTCCTCCTTTTCGAGACAGCCTGAGAAGCCGCAATAGTGACAGTGCCACACCCCTTTGTCGAGGTCAACACTCAGGCTCTTATCCCGCTTATCGGTGCGGGTGGCGTGGCACTCAGGACAGAAGGTTTTCACCTTGCCCTTGATATGGCCTGAGGGTATCTTGATACCGTATTCCGAGTATGTTTTCATAGCAGCGTCCATTCTTGGGTTGATGCATTCCACGCATGGTTCTCAGAGGGTCGGGGAGGGGCTGACAGAGGAATGTCGGCCTTTCCTGAGCCGTAAGAGCGTCGTTTGGTCTGAGGGTCGATAAACTCTCCAACGCCGAGCTGTACGCCCGCCACGTCAGACGAGACGGCGCGAGAGCCGCGCTCATTGTCATAGTTACCTTCCATAACCTTGACCCAATTCTTTGAGTTAGAGAATAACCAGTCGAAGGTGGCCGTCCAGCCTGAGTTGCTGTCCCCCCTCAGAAAATCAGAGGCGTTCACGCGGCTGAATAGCTCCGTGACCTTATCGATGTATTCTTTCGGTTCGCCTGTCAGCTCATTGAGACGGAGGCGAATCTTTTCCCGCCTGTCATCTGTGAGTTTCTGAACCTTCGGGAGGCAGTTTCCACAGAGAGAGTTCCATAACTCTATTATATCCTGATAGGGATATACCACTCTCTTCTCTAATCTTTTCTTCTCTTCTCTAATCTTTTCTTCTCTTCTATATGAGTTATCGGCGCGAGAACTATCCGATAACTCTGTTTTCGTCTCAGAAACGCTGTTTGTTTCCTGTTTTCGCTCTGATATTACACGTTGCTGTCTTTCTCTGTCACGTTCACGCTTCGAGGTCAGAACCTCTAACCGACGTTTCAAAGCCTCAGAGAACAGTTTCAATCCATCACCTGACTTTTGAAGGAGTCCGATCTGACAGCAATATTCGATAATATTTCTAAGTTGCTCTGTCGATACGTCGTAATCGGCAGCGAGAAGTTCCTGATTCACTACATCATAGTCAATCTCAAAAAAATCGCAATCAGTCAGAGTTTCCAAAGTGAAGCACCAAACAGCATATCCGACGTGTCCGAACTTACGCCTGAGAGCTTTCACTTTCAGGTCATTTCGCATGTCTGAATCATGCTTAAAAAACTCCGCGTTATTCTTTATCGGTCTTGCCATATATTGCTCTGTGAGAAAAAGGAGCCGCACCTTAGGGCTAACCACGCATAACAGCTTGCGTCGTGCGCCTTTCGACGTCCACGCCCGTATGCAGCTCCGATGTTTGTTACCTGTGTCATCTTCCTGTCTTAGGTTCGTCGGACAGACGCTCAGACAAAGACGCTGCCGAGAACGGCTGCTTTGCCCTCAGCACCTTCGACAGCTTGCGGGCGCGTCGGCGTATGTTATACGTCCTGTTGTCGCTTGCCGTCAGGGTCTCACAAAGAAGGTCGATATACTTCACAATATCGTCTCGCTGTTGGTTCGATATAGCTATCATTGTCTGAACGTTTTATAGGGTTATTTGAGAAGGAATCTGCGCGCTCCCTGAGTCTCACGCATATATGGCTCACAGAGTGTGGCGTTCTCAGCCTGAAAAGCCTTTGCGTCGAACTTCTTAGTCGGCTTGGGGGCTTTCCATGTGGCGAGCGTCTGACCACCAAAGCTGATGGCCTCCGCGTCACCGAAGCCGAGTTTTATCTGAGCCTCCAGCTCTTCCTTCCTCTCTGTCAGAGCGTCAATCTCTTCCTTGACCTTCTTCAAGTCCTCACAGGCTGTCTTCACGGCCTCCGAGACTTCGAGAATCTTCCCGTCCGTGTGGCGGTTGAACTTCAGGAGCACGTCCTGAACATCCGTTGCCTCAGGCTCAACACCACCGATGATGTTGTCCTTCCAGAACTTATCGACCTCTTCAACGAGCCACAGATAGAAGTCAGGGACAAAGGCGAGGTTCTTATACCCAAACTCACGGCCTGAGCAGAGCCACGCGAGGCTTCCCTGAGTCAACCCAGCGACACCGAGCTGATACTGCACCTGACAGAACCAATGCTTGGGGATATCATCCTCGTCGATAGAGAGCTGTGTGGTCTTGCATTCAAGAATGCCTTTGTTCTGTGCGCTGTGGGGCTGACCTGTGAGCCAATAGGTGCGGTCGGGGCTGACCTGGAGATACGGACGTTCATCGTCGCGTATGAGCCAATCACATGCGCTGCGCTTGATAATCTCCTGTCCTGTCTCGTCGTGCCAAAACTGAGCAACGGCATCTTCGAGATAATGACCCGCTTTCATGGCAAAGGTTTCATCCTTCGCGGGATCAAGACCTTTCTTACGTCTCCATAGCTGATACTTCGTTTCCCAAGGGTTCAGGCCAACAATCGTTGCAACCTCTGACGAACCTATTCCGTTCTCGCGGTATCTCAGCCATTCTCCGCGTGTCTTGGGACGTATGACGGTGTTACTCATGCTGACCTCCTTCCTTCGCGTCTGTGGCGGCTGTTTCGTCTGTTGTCTCAGGCTCTTTGTCCTCGTCATCAAGGAAACCGAGCTTTTTGGCCATCTTCATCAGCTTCTGACCCTTGCGCTCGATATCCTCAATCATAGCGTCCATAGTCAAACGGGATATACCCTGACGGAGCATAGCGGGCAGAACGTTGTGTTCGTCCTTCTCTTTGTTCTTATCCTTCATCCTGTGATACAGATGCGTAATAAGGTCTCCGCGATTACCCAAAACGAGGTCAACGCTTTCGACACCCTGTTTCTCACCTTCTTCGTCGTGTACCTCAATAGCCATGACGATGATAGAACGCTTCTCTTTGTTCTCTTCTTTCCAAGCCTCGGCGGCCTGTTCAATCTTTGTAATTTCCATAAAAAATCTGTTATTTGATGGTTAAAAAATGTCCTGAGAGAGACAGGCAGACAGCCCGTCGCCCTCAGGGGAAAAAGTTACTTACGAATGAGCTTGAAGTCAGCCCACAGACGGATAAACGTGGTCGCGGCGTGGCGTGCCGTTTTTTCGTCCTTACAGCAGAGGCGAGACCCGAAAGCCGAGAGCGAGTACGAGGGGGAGTCGTGCGAGAACGAGAAAGCGAAGCCCGCCCAGCCATCCTGACGGTAATCATCTACGCCAATCAATGCTCGCTGTTGCTTCTCTTCGTCAGACATACGGTCTATCTCTCCCTGAGTCCAAAGATAATGCCACGGGTACCAACGCTCTTCGTTCTCTGTGAACTCAGGCTCCCAACCTTCATTGAGAGCGGCACAGACGATGCGCAGTTTGATGTATGCCACAAGGTCAGGTGTTGCCGACTCATGGAGCTGCTCCCAATCATTCAGGAGCTGACTTGCCAGCTCGTCACCGTCAGAGGCTCTGCGGTTCAGTTCCTCAACGGCTTCATCGAATGTCGTGACGCGCTCGATGATAGACCGCGTTTCGGGCTGTGTGGCCGCGTCAAAGTCAATACTTGGAAAGAGAGTCCGTAAGAGCTTCTTTCCGCTGTCCTCGGCCTCAGAATAGGCCAAAATCACGTTTTTTTCTTGAATTTCCATATTGCTGTTACTTTTTGGTGGTTTTCTTCTTCGGAGCTTCTGATTTCTCACTCTCAGGCTTGATTTCGCCTGTCTCAGGGTCAACGTTCGTAGGAACCTGAGCCTCGCCTGTTGCCTGAGCAATAGCGGCAGCGGCCTTGCCCTGTGCGGTCTCAGCCTTTGCGTCGGCCTCCTTCTGAAGTTGTGCCTGCTGATAGGGCTTATAGAAGCATTCCTCAACGGTCGTTGTTCCTTCCTTGATGGCGTTTGCCGTTGCCCTCAGCTCAAAAACCATCTGTTTGTCTATCTCCTCTGCGCTCTTCACGCCGAGATAGAAGAAGAGCTGCTGCTGGGTAACGCCCTTGCTGTTGAAGTACTCGACCATCTTCTTACGGCTCGTCTCGAGGTCAACGTCCTGACCCAAGGCAACCTGTTTCACGCGGTTGATAATCTTCTTCGTAACAGCCTTCGGGATGACCGTCAGGACGGCGTTCCTGAGAGCGATAGACGCTGCGGCGTTGCCTGTCCTAACCTGCATATCCTGAGAGAATGTCTTGCCTGACTTAGTGAGGATGCTGCGCTTGACCTCCTTCGACACGGCAAAGTTCGTTTCGAGATCGTGACAGATGGCCTGTGCGGTAATCATCTTACCGTCGTTGCCGATGATGCGGGTCTGAACACGGAGGTTACCCCAACAGCCAGCGATAATCTCAGCCATGCGGATACTCAGGCCTTCGATGTTAGCGTCCGAGCCGTCAGCGTTCTTACGTTTCAGGCAATAGAAACAGTCCTCAGCCGTTTCTTTGTCCATCGTGGCATAGGTCTCGATTTTGTTCAACACAAACTGCAAGTCTCGCGGATATTGCTTGGCCGTCGAAACTTGCATGTCAATCTCAGCACGGTTGATAGCGTTCAGCATGTCAGCCTGCTTGACTTCAATGATTTCACAATTTTCCATATATACACAAAATTATTTATTCCCCTCTTACAGCTTCGGGGCTTGCTTTGTCAACGAATAGCGGGCAAACCTGAGAGGCTGACCCGTGAAAGGACTCACGCGCTCGATATCGCAACGCTCGATGTTCATTCCGTCCTGTGACAGCTCACGGATGCACGACGGGAGGCACTTACAGCCATACATCCTGAGAGCCTCGATGATGGTTATCGAACGCCCGCTCAGGAGGTGTTGTCTGATTTGCCGCTTCATAATTCGGGTTACTTTCATAGCGCTTTCATTTATGGGTTACGCAATAGGTCTCAGCCTGAGTGTTGAGCTGTGCGGTTGTCAGGACGCGCTCCTGTTGCATCCACTCGTCAAGCTCTGACTTACTGAAATAGAGCTTACCAGCCTGTTTGAAGTGTGGAATGCCACGCTCACTCGTCAGGCGGTAGAGATAGCCGACCGAGCGGCCTGTATAGATAGCCGCCTCCTTGATGTCGAGCGTGTTCTTTGCCCCGATCAGGGTCAGACGCTCTATACGGTCGAGCTGTGCCTGTATCTCCTGTGTCATTTCCATAGCCTCTTACTCTTCATAGAATGATGTCGGGAGCTTTGGGAGGTTGCCTGTCTCAGAGAGCCAAAACAGGGCGACACCGCACAGGAACATAACAACCACAGAGGCGAGCTTCAGAAGGATGAACATACCGAAGGAGAGGTTTGCTTCGGGGTCTTTGTCGCCGAGGAAAACCATAAACGCGATGATACCGATGAACCCGATGACAGACAGAGCCAGCCACCTGAGGCTCTCAACAATGACGTGTCTCATACGTTGCCTCCTTTCTGTTCCTCGACGCGCTTAATGATGACATAGATAGTGCCGTGACTGCCGATGTCATACTTCTGCATAAGAAACTGAATGATGTCACCTTTCAGTTTGCCCTGAGAGAGAAGCAGCTTATAGTCATTGTAAACCTCAATGTCACGCTGCTGACGCTTTTCACGCTGGCTCACGAGACCAGCCCGTTCCTTGAATGATTCAAATTCCTGAATCGTTTCTGTTTGTTTAGACATTGCTTCCATAACTCTTAATTATTATTAAACTTCTTAGTTTATTTCCGATTTTAATTATTATTTCGTATCTTTGTCCGCAGATAAAACAGTATTCGGCTGCAAATATAAACAAAAGTAGATATAAATCATATCAAAGAGTGTTTATTTTAAGATTTTTTATAAATTGCATTGTTTATGAAAGGGAGTGTATTTAAAGAGCGAATTATCAAACTGACTGGTTTAAAACAGGCTGAAATCGCTCGTCGTGTGGATAGAATGCCACAAGCTCTGAATTCTCTGTTCAAGGCAGAGGATATTAGTTCAGGTCTGATAGAAGAATTCTGTCAGGTATTCAATATCCCGATTTCAAAATTGTATGAGGATGAAGGATATGCTGCAATAGCAGGAGATGGTTCAACTGCAGTTGCAGGATACGGAAACAATGTGAATGATTCTGTTGCTCTGATAAAAGCAATCGACGAGATTTCAGCTCAACGTAG
>Ga0326511_10001750_pt1 | contig 17914 bp, 12 predicted proteins | sample 0_2496_0518_D_FD_203701 | JGI IMG/M metagenome (GOLD analysis project Ga0326511, IMG submission 203701) | Bovine rumen microbial communities from UC Davis, California, United States - 0_2496_0518 | ecosystem: Host-associated > Mammals > Digestive system > Stomach > Rumen | place: USA...
GATGAGAGTGATATCTTTGATGAACTCGAAGAAGATGATTCACTGTCAGCTCCGGGCATACGGAAACGCTCCAAAGGAAACGGGTCTTCAGAAAAGAGCGGCGGCTTTATCAGCAGGCTGAAAGCAGTGTTTGGCGGGATGAAAAAGCCTGGTCGAAAAGAAGACGATGAGTACGAAGACGATGAGTACGAAGACGATGAGTACGAAGACGACGAGTACGAAGACGACGAGTACGAAGACGATGAGTACGAAGACGACGAGTATGAAGACGACGAGTACGAAGACGACGAGTACGAAGACGACGAGTACGAAGACGACGAGTATGAAGACGACGAGTATGAGGACGATGAGTACGACGACTTTGATGAGCCGGCCCCCTCTAAAAAAACATTCGGAAAATTTTTCATGAGAAAAAAACCGGAAAAGAAGGTCCGCGGCTGGAATTCCGAACCGGTCGGGAAATGGAATGACGAGGAAGAAGGGGTATTTGATCTGGACAGAGATATTGATTCGGTCGATATTTCCAACCTCTCCGACAGACTGGTCGCTGCACTTGATGATGACATGATTGAAGAAATTCATCCGGACTTAGATGAATGAAGCGGAGTATTAATTGAAAAAGACAATAATAATGACAGCCCTCCTGTGCGCGGCGGCACTTATGCTGCGCATCGGAGGACGTCTGGTCAGCGGATTCGCGGATTTCTACATCGGACACACCAATGCCTTCTGGGTGAATACACTCGGAAGGCTTTCTTCGATATTTCCGTTTTCACTTGTGGAAATTCTGATTTATATGCTGATCTTCGGTTTCGTATGCTGGCTGTTAAGTCTGTTCATTCTCGCATGCGGAGGTAGGAAAGCAGCCTTCCTGAAAGTCCTGAAAAAAGGGATCTCAATTGCCCTTCCGCTCGCCGCAGTGATTTTCTTTCTCTTTGAGTCAAATGAGGATATCGGTTTTTACCGCACGCCGTTCGCCACTCATTACGGGTACGGCAGCGGAAGTTACAGCACGGAGGAGCTGGCAGAAGTCTGTGAAATGTTAGCGGGGGAAATCAATAACTGCGCAGACAGCGTAAGCCGTGGGGAAAACGGAATAATGGCATGTGACAACGGCGTGCGCGAGCGGGTGAAAGAAGGTATGATACGGCTTGGAAAAGAATATGATTGGCTTTCCGGCATGTATTCGACTCCGAAACCGGTACTTTTGTCAGAGCTTATGTCCTACACGAACATGGCGGGAATTTTCTCGGCATACACTATGGAGGCTAACTATAACGCCGATATGACCCAGTACAATCTTCCTTTTTCTATAAGCCACGAGCTTGCCCATGTTAAAGGCATTCTCCGGGAAAACGAGGCGAACTTTATCGCGTATCTGAATTGCAGAAACGCGAAGGACGCGGACATATATTATGCAGGTATGCTGTCCGGATGGGTGTACTGCGGTAACGAGCTTATAAAGAGAGATAAAAATCTATGGGAAAAGATTTATTATACACTGGATGAGCGGGCAAGAAACGATCTTCGGGCAAATAACGAATTCTGGGCTTCATATAAGGGCAAAGTATCGGAGGCAGCCGAGAGCTTTAATGACTCGTACCTGAAAGGCCGCGGTCAGACAGAGGGAACACTGTCCTACGACAGGGTGGTAGACCTCATAGTATCTTATGAGACCGGGAATAAGTCACGGCAAGAACGATAAGGCGTTCTTGAAAGTTTTTGTTGCATTTACCCCCTTTTGCGGTGTATGATATGCGGGTAAGTTTTACAAGCACACGGAATCTGACCGGTGGCGTGGACGACGGCGTTCTGTCATCAGTTGGGCTTCGATGTGCATTTTTGTTTTTGATAATACTTGCGGAGTGAAGAACGCCGGATCACGGCAGTGAAATACTGTCAGGCGGAGCTCACATAAGTCCCGTATTTTTTCTTCTGAGAGGGACGGATGGCGTTGTCGCTCATTTGCAGAATATTAAAAGGAGGGTACACCACATGAACTTAACACTTCCGGAATCTTATGATCCGCACATGACTGTGCGCGAGACACAGGCAGCAATCAAGTTTATCAGGGATACATTTCAGAAAGAATTCGGTCGTGAGATGAATCTCGAGAGAATTTCCGCGCCGCTTTTCGTTGATCAGGCATCCGGTCTTAATGATAATCTGAACGGAGTTGAGCGGCCGGTACAGTTCGATATGAGATCTATACCGGGCGAGACCTTCGAAGTAGTACAGTCCCTCGCGAAATGGAAACGATATGCCCTGAAGCGCTACGGGTTTGAGCCGGGCGAAGGTCTCTACACGAACATGAACGCAATCCGCCGTGATGAGGAGCTGGACAACCTCCACTCATGCTATGTGGATCAGTGGGACTGGGAGATGGTCATAAGAAAAGCGGACCGGACGCCGCAGGTGCTCCACACTGTAGTCGAAACTATCTTTAAGATTATTAAGCACATGGAGCACGAAGTCTGGTATAAATGGCCGGATGCAGTCTACAGGCTGCCTGATAAAATCAGCTTTGTGACAACGGCTGAACTTGAGGAGAGATGGCCGGACAAGTCCCGCAAGGAGCGTGAGAACCTGATCACAAAGGAGAAGGGTGCTGTCTTTATCGAGAAGATAGGCTGGCCGCTGCTTGATGGCGAACCGCACGACGGCCGTGCTCCGGACTATGATGACTGGAATCTGAACGGTGACATCATTTTCTGGTTCGAGCCGCTTCAGTGCGCGCTGGAGATTTCTTCCATGGGTATTCGTGTCAGCGAGGAGTCGATGCTCGCACAGCTCGAGCAGGCCAATTGCCAGTACAGAAAGAAGCTGCCCTATCACAAAATGCTCCTTGCCGGTGAACTCCCGTATTCAATCGGAGGCGGCATCGGTCAGTCAAGACTCTGCATGCTGCTTCTCGGAAGAGTGCATGTCGGCGAAGTTCAGGCCTCGATCTGGCCGGATGAAATGAGAAAGAAATGTGCCGAGAATGGCATTGTTCTGCTGTAAGCATGAAGAGAAAATAGAAAATCGATAAGCAGAGGGACGATTCACGGATATCCGGAAGTTAATTCCGGGATAGCCGGTATCGTCTCTTAGTTGTGTGCGGCGAGACTTGAAACATACGTAGAATGTCTGTTGCGCGCGTATCCAGACTTGCGTCACGAGTATTGCGCGATGAAGATTAAATAGTTAACGAATGTCAAACATTGGCAGGTGCATTTTACAGGCTATTGTGTTAGCATATATCATAGTGGGGGATACTCTGCTGCATGAAACGAAGGTCCTCAAATCAGCTGTAACGACGAGGCAGTTCCGCCTTTTCGACTCACTTGCGGGACCCGATTTTCGTGAAAAATGCAGAGAATTGACCTGCGTTCTTGTACCAAGGAGAGCATTGTTATGGAAGCAAAAAAGAATTACGGGCACATTTTCGGCGTGCTCCTTCGGGAAGTGAGAGAGTTCAGGACCGCCTCGTTCCTGACGCCCTGCTTTATGATCCTTGAAGTTGTAGTTGAGACATTGATACCGCTCCTCATGGCGTCGATCGTTGATAACGGCGTCCAGAAGGGCGATATGCGTCATATTCTGATTATTGGCTCAGGCATGATCGGACTAGCCCTTGCAGGCCTCTTTACCGGCGTGATGGGCGGCTATTTCGGTGCGATGGCATCGACCGGTCTTGCCAGGAATCTCAGAAAGGCTATGTTCGGGAATATCCAGACATATTCATTCTCGAACATCGACAAGTTCAGCACATCCGGTCTGGTCACCAGACTTACGACGGACGTGACAAATGTACAGAATGCGTACCAGATGATCCTGCGCATGGCGATCAGGGCACCTTTTTCCATGATTGTTGCCATGATCATGGCGTTTATCATCAACTCCCGGATCGCGTCGATCTATCTTGTTGCGGTCATCCTTCTCGCTATTGTCCTGTTTTTTATCATGCAGAGAGCGACAAAGTATTTCCGCCAGGTATTCAAGAAATACGACGCACTGAATGAGAGCGTTCAGGAGAATGTTACCGGCATCCGTGTCGTCAAGGCCTATGTCCGCGAGAGCTACGAAATAGACAAGTTCGGCAAGGCTGCCGATAATATCTACAATCTTTTCAAGACAGCTGAATATAATGTCATCGTCAATATGCCGATCATGACAGGTACAGTGTACACAGTCATCCTGCTCATCTCCTGGGTAGGCGCGCACATGATCATCCAGAACAGTCTCACGACCGGCGAGCTCATGTCGCTTCTTGCGTACTGTATGAACATTTTGATGTCCCTCATGATGCTGGGAATGGTCTTTATCATGATTACAATGTCATCGGCATCTGCGGAGCGTATTGCGGAAGTCATAGAAGAGCAGAGTGATATCGTAAATCCGGAGAATCCGGTCATGGAAGTCCCGAACGGATCCATCGATTTCAACCATGTCAATTTCTCGTACAGAAAGGGCAGCAGTGAGTTTGTTCTGAAAGATATTGACCTGCATATTAAGTCGGGTGAGACGATCGGCGTGATCGGCGGCACGGGTTCCGCGAAATCCTCATTGGTCAATCTGATCTCGCGGCTTTATGACGTGAGCGAGGGATCTCTTGACGTCGGCGGCATTGATGTGCGGAGTTATGACCTGACCGTGCTGAGGGATGAAGTATCCGTCGTCTTGCAGAAGAATGTTCTCTTCTCGGGAACGATTCTTGAGAATCTGCGGTGGGGCCGTCCGGACGCGACAGAGGAAGAGTGCATCGAAGCCTGCCGCATGGCCTGCGCCGATGAGTTCATTGAGAGGATGCCTGACGGATACAACACTTATATAGAACAGGGAGGAACAAACGTGTCCGGCGGACAGAGGCAGCGTCTCTGCATCGCCCGGGCTCTGATCAAGAAACCGAAGGTCCTGATACTCGATGATTCTACTTCCGCAGTCGATACGGCTACGGATGCCAGGATCCGCAAAGCCATGAAGGAATTCATCCCCGGCACGACTAAGATCATAATTGCGCAGAGAATATCTTCTGTCGAGGGCGCTGACCGGGTCATTGTTATGGATGAAGGCAAAGTCAGCGGTTTCGACACGCCGGCAAATCTCCTTAACAATAATTCCATCTACAGGGAAGTCTACGAGACTCAGATGGCCGGCGGCGGTGATTTTGACATGAAAGGAGGCGAAAAGTGATGGCTGACAAGAAGAAAGCTAGCGAGACGCTTACTCCTGAAGAGATAGAAAAAGCAAGAAAATCCGGTGCCGGCGGACGCCAGATGCGCGGCGTCAAAGTCAAAGTCGATAATGCCGGAGAAATCTTCAAACGCCTTATGGCATATGTAGGCAGGAGATACAAGTTCCATCTGGCGGTTGTGGTGATCTGTATTCTGACGGCGGCGCTTGCCAATGTTCAGGGAACCATGTTCATGAGAACGCTCATCGACAGCTACATCACCCCCCTCATCGGTTCGGAAAATCCGGATTACTCACCGCTGCTTTCCGCTATACTGCGCGTCGCATGCTTTTATGCGATCGGTGTTATAGCGTCCTATGCACACCAGAGAATCATGGTCGTTGTCACTCAGGGGACTCTGCGCGATCTTCGCAAGGAGATGTTCGAGCATATGGAGAGTCTTCCGATCAGGTATTTTGACACCCACAGCCACGGCGACATAATGTCCATGTACACGAATGACATTGACACGCTGCGCCAGATGATCAGCCAGTCAATGCCTCAGTTCCTGAACAGTCTGATCACGGTCATCAGCGTGTTCATCTCCATGCTGATCCTTTCCGTTCCTCTGACAGCCGTGACCTGCGTCATGGTCGCTGTGACATTGTTCGTGAGCGGAAAAGTTGCCGGCCAGTCAGGTCGTTTCTTTGTGAAGCAGCAGAGGGATATCGGTACAGTCAACGGCTACATTGAGGAGATGATGGCAGGCCAGAAGGTCGTTAAAGTTTTCAACCATGAGGACGAGGCAATCGAAGAGTTCAATGAACTAAATGACCGCCTGTTCGACAGTGCCAACAAGGCGAACAGATTCGCGAATATTCTCGGACCTATAAACGCGCAGCTCGGCAATCTGAGCTATGTTATATGCGCGGTCGCCGGAGGCGCGCTCATGGTCTTCGGGCACAGCATGACGGTCGGCAAACTTGCGTCGTTCCTCACTTTTAACAAGAGCTTCTCGATGCCGATCAATCAGATCTCGATGCAGCTCAATTCCGTAGTCATGGCTCTCGCGGGTGCGGACAGAGTGTTTAAGCTGCTCGACGAAGAGCCTGAGTACGATGACGGATACGTCATGCTGGTCAATGCCGAGATTGCGGAAGACGGCACGATCACCGAGACCGATAAGCGCACCGGACACTGGGCGTGGAAACACTATCATAAAGCGGACAATACGACAACGTACCAGCAGCAAAAAGGCGAGATTGTTATGCTCGGCGTTGATTTTGGCTATAATCCTGACAAAATGGTCCTGCATGATGTCAAGCTGTACGCGAATCCGGGTCAGAAGATCGCGTTTGTTGGTTCCACCGGTGCAGGCAAGACGACGATCACGAACCTGATCAACCGTTTCTATGATATTCAGGACGGAAAGATCCGCTACGACGGCATCAATATCAATAAGATAAAGAAGCCTGACCTTCGAAGGTCCCTGGGCATCGTTCTCCAGGATACGCACCTCTTCACGGCAACGGTCATGGAAAATATCCGGTACGGAAAGCTTGACGCGACGGATGAGGAAGTCTACGCCGCAGCGCGTCTTGCAAATGCGGACGGATTCATCAGAAGGCTTCCCCAGGGCTACGATACAATGCTCCACGGTGACGGCTCCAACCTGTCCCAGGGACAGCGGCAGCTGCTAGCAATTGCCCGCGCTGCTATTGCGGACCCACCGGTCCTCATACTCGATGAAGCTACGAGTTCGATCGACTCCCGCACAGAGCGTATTGTCCAGGAGGGAATGGATAAGCTTATTTCAGGCCGCACTTCATTTGTCATCGCCCACCGTCTCTCGACCGTCCGCAATTCGGACTGCATTATGGTTCTCGAGCAAGGCCGTATTATTGAGCGCGGCACACATGATGACCTGATTGCTCAGAAGGGTAAGTATTATCAGTTGTATACCGGTATGGAAGTGAGTTCGTGATCTGATCACGACCAAAGGTTAACTAAAATCGAGCAGTCGGGAAAATCCCGCCTGCTCGATTTTCGCACACGAATACAAAAAAGGCACCGCCTTTCGGCGATGCCTTCCTGGAAAGTATAGGGCTCGAACCTACGACCTTCCACACGTCAAGCGGATGCTCTCCCAGCTGAGCTAACTTTCCATCTGTGCTCCTTGCGGTGCAACAAAATGAATTATAGCAGACGATCCTTGGTTTAGCAAGCATTATTTTCAAATTTTCGAAAATATAACTGAGAGCATTACATACAGTTCCGAATGGTGTAAAATGGACACATAAGATTAAGCGGCTCCCCACGGGTTCAATAGGGGAGACAGCTGGAGAGGTCATCATATGGCAATAAAGATCGTAATAATAGTAGTGTTTCTTCTGGCTGCGTTCCTGGTCTACGCAGTCTGGCCTTATAATAAGAGAAAAGAGCGTATGCAGGTCTTCAAAGCGCAGTACATCGCTCACCGCGGTCTCTACGATAATGACGGTCCGGCACCTGAGAACTCTATGGCGGCCTACGAGAAAGCGGCTGAAGCAGGTTACGGTATCGAACTGGATGTGCGCATGACCGATGATTGCCAGATGGTCTGCTTCCATGACCCAACACTAAAGAGGGCGACAGGAGCGGAGGGGAGCATTGAAGACCATAGTCTGGGGAAGCTGCTCGGACTCAGGCTTTTCAATTCTGAGGAACACATCCCGATATTCTGGGAAGTACTTCAGAATATACATGGGAGGGTGCCTCTCATTGTTGAGATCAAGGCAGAAAAAGATTCGGATATCGATCAGCTGTGCAGAGAGGTGGCATTCTGCCTGGATGCCTATGAGGGGGACTATTGTATAGAGTCTTTTCACCCCAAAGTCGTCCGCTGGTTCCGGAAGAATCATCCCCAGGTGGTCAGAGGACAGCTCACGGAACGCTTTGTCGATGAGGGAATAATGAGCCTTGCGCTGACATGGTGCCTGCTCAATTTCCTCACTAAGCCTGACTTCATCGCATATAATAAGAAGGATATCCATACAAAAGCGTTCGGATTTCTGAGATATGTCTGCGGTGCCTCAATGGTCGGCTGGACGATTCACAGCGCGGAAGAAATCGAGGAGATGCGTGAATGCTATGACGTATTTATCTTCGAGCATTTTACACCTCCGGAGATGGATGCGGCGAAAAAAGAGGCAATGCTTGCCGCCGCGAAAGGAACTGTACCTATGAATATTGTAAGAAAGCATATGTTTATTGACGGAAGAGTTCAGGGAGTTGGCTTCAGATATCACTCCACTTATATAGCGCAGCATGTCGGGGTGACCGGCTGGGTGAGGAATCTCTACGACGGACGTGTTGAGATGGAAGCCCAGGGGACTCCTGAACAGATCGAGGATATGATGAGCCGGCTCGGCAATCAGAGGTATATCAGCATAACGAGCGTAGAATCCACTGATGTTCCGCCGGATCCAAGATCTGTCGATTTCCGCGTTAAGTACTGAGTGACAGTTCAGACAGGCTGCAAGCCATCTCTCGGATCTGGCGCAGACATCATCTTCATCGAAAAACGCAGGTCCTATCTGAGAGCTTAGCAATGCACATGCATTGCTGATCTCTCAGTGAAGGACCTGCTTTTGTTTCTCACGAAGATGTATGCTCTGCTGCCGGAATCGAAATGATGATGCAGCCTGTCTGAACTGTTATGATGGGCTCTATGAAGTGCAGCAGCAGAGTACCACGGCCATAGGAGCTGCCGCACCGCATGGAGGGTGGAGGTTCATGTATGCGTCAAAAAACAAAAAGAACTATTGAATTTATGCGGAATCGGGTCTAGAATACGAAACGGAGCGAATTTACAGTATATGCATTAATGCGGGAGTGAATCGTAGACAATGCAGAAGGAAAATGTATTCATTAAAGACCTGATGAATCGCTTTGTGAGATTTTTTGTTGAACAGAAGCTGGAACATGCAATACCGTTCATATTATATCTGATCGGATATCTGCTCTGGTTCAAGCTGCTGGAGGAAATTCCGAGGGCCAGATATCATGATCTGGCATCCGTTATTGACAGAATGATACCATTCGCGGAAATATTCATCGTTCCGTATATTTCATGGTTCGCGCTTCAGGCGGCATGGGTATCATTTCTCTTTTTCTATGACAGAGAAGCCTATGATAAGCTCGTGACAATACTCATGTTCGGCATGACAGTATTTCTGGTCGTGTCAACGATCTATCCAACAGCACTGACACTGAGACCGTGGCATATAGCCAGAGACAATGTCTTTGTGGATGCGGTCAGGTGGCTCTGGAGTATTGACACAGCGACAAATGTGTGGCCGAGCATTCATGTCTACAATACGACAGCGCTGATGTTCACTCTCTTCACGACCAGAGATCGAAACGTGATTCAGAAGGTCAGAATCCCGATGTGTGTCTGGTGCGTGCTGATCATTCTCTCGACGATGTTCCTGAAGCAGCACTCTGTAGGTGATGTCCTGAGCGGTCTCGCTCTGGCGGGCATCGGTTACTCAATAGTCTACATCAAGGGGCTTGTCATGACTTTCCGTTCGTTCGACCGCAGAATTGAACAGGTCATCGAAGGTCGGTATCTCAATTAAAATATAGTTGCAAAACAGGGCGCATTAATGATATAATACCTCTTGGACGATTAGCTCAATGGGAGAGCACTCGCTTCACGTGTGAGGGGTTACAGGTTCGAGCCCTGCATCGTCCATACAGCCATCGGGTAGCCGGTGGCTTTTAGTTTATATCGGCGAAATAAAGGAGAGAGCAGTAATGAAAATCGGTTTTGGATGTGACCACGCAGGCGTGGAACTTAAGCTGGCACTCATGGAATTCCTCAAAGAAATGGGACATGAATGTGTTGACTATGGCAACTATGACCCGAATGACCGTGCAGATGATTATCCGGAATTCGGAAGAAAAGTCGGCGAAGCAATTATGCGCGGGGAAGTTGAAAAGGGCGTGCTGATCTGCGGAACGGGAGTAGGAATCTCGCTTGCCGCCAATAAGATACCGGGTATCCGTGCGTGCGTATGCAGCGAACCGTATTCCGCGAGATTGTCTGTGCAGCACAATAACGCCAATATCATATCCCTTGGCGCCCGTGTCGTCGGGCGTGAGCTGGCTAAAGATATTGTCGCTGCTTTCTTTAATGCGGAGTTCGAGGGAGAAAGACATGCCCGCAGAGTTCAGATGATTACGGATATTGAGGAGACATACAGTATTCATCCGAAAGATTGAGTTAACAGCTCACTTGTGAAGCCCATAGCGCGGGCGTGATGCGCCGCAATTATCTCGAGGACGCTCGTCGTCCTCGAGTTTTTTACGTCAGGGCAAGGTGCCTGGATTGATTAAGTCGCTAACAATGCCGATCAGGATTGTGCTTTTTTTAATACAATCTCACAAAAATGGGCAAAAATAGCCAAAAACATTAATTTTTACGCCGGCTAGAGTCAAAATTTAACAAATCTGTAATAAATCGGACAGGCAAACTTGATTTTTGAAATGCTCTATGGTATAGTAACTGGCGTAGGAAAGAGTTTGTTAAAAAATAATTACAAATTTGACCAAAGATTTTTGAGGTGAATGTATGAAGAAAAGATTACTCAGTGTTCTGCTTGCGGCAATGTTTACTGTTTCAACAGTGACGCCTGCTCTGGCTGACGAGGAAGATGATCTTCGCGAGCAGAGAGCACAGGCAGAAGAGGAACTCGACGACACACAGGCAGCCTTGAACGACCTTGCGGCAAAGCGTCAGGAAATTCAGGCACAGATCAGTGAACTGAATGCTGACATTGTTGATCTCATGGTACAGATCGACCAGGCTCAGAAAGACATCGATACAACATCGACAAAGATCGATGAGACGACAACTGAAATCGCTGAGACTGAAGTCGAACTGGAAGAGTCCGAACAGAAGCGTGACAAACAGCACGATGACATGATGAAGCGCATCCAGTACATCTACGAGAACGGCGGAAACGTCGGCTGGGTCGCTGTAATGCTTGATTCGGATGACATTACTTCTTTTGCAAATAAAGCTGAATACGCAAGCGAACTGCATGCCGCAGACCGCTCAGCGCTTCAGGAATATATTGATACTGTCGATGAGATCGAAGAGCTCAAAGCCGGACTTGAGGACAAGAAAGCTTCCCTCGAGGAGAAGAAAACTCTTCTTGAGAATCAGAAAGCATCTCTTGAGAATCAGAACGCAGAGCTCAACAGACAGCTTGAGGTCAAAAAGGCTACCGATGCAGACTATGAAGCGCAGATCGCGGAGGCCCGTGAACAGGCCGATGAGATCAGCAGCCTGATCAGCAGACAGGAAGCAAGACTCAGCGAGATCAAAGAAGAGAAACGCGCGGCAGCGGCGGCAGCCGCCGAGGCAGCTGCGAGAGCAGAAGCGGCTGCACAGGCAGCGGCAGAAGCAGCACAGGAAGCTGAGGAAGCTGAAGCGGCCAGACTTGCTGCAGAAGCCAGAAAAGCTTCTCAGGAAGCGGCACAGCGCGCATCCGGCTCCGGCAACAATGCCGCAGCAGAGGAAGCAGCCGAGAGGGCAGAGCGTCAGGCAGAGGAAGCAGAGCGTCAGGCAGCAGAGGCGGCAGCCCGCAAGGCAGCAGCCGAAGAAGCAGCTCGTCAGGAAGCAGCCCGTCAGGCAGCAGCTGAAGAGGCAGCCCGCCAGGCAGAGGAAGCTGAGCGTCAGGCTCAGGAAGAGGCTCGCCGCGCGGCTGAGGAAGAAGCCCGCCGCGAAGCTGAAGAAGAGGCTCGCCGCCAGGCAGAGGAAGAAGAAGAGGAATCCTACAGCTCCGGAAGCTCCTCAGGATATGGCATTGTTGATTATGCTGATCAGTTTGTCGGTTGTCCGTATGTATGGGGTGGCAATTCCCTGACAAACGGATGTGACTGCTCGCATTTCGTATTCAATGTCCTCAGGAACTGCGGCGTATACGGCGGTGACTACCTGACATCGGGAGAATGGGCGTATGTAGGAAGAAGCGTAAGCAGCCTTTCTGCCGCACAGGCCGGCGATGTCATCGTTTACTCAGGTCATGTTGCAATCTATGACGGTGAAGGCGGTATCGTTGAAGCCAAGGGAAGTCAGTGGGGCATCACCCATGACCGCAGCGCTACATGCAAGTCTATTGTCGCCATCAGAAGATTCACATAATTAAATATTGATTTGCCGGGACCTGCACAGATGTGCAGGTCCTTTTTGTGATTGTAAACACACTTTTAGGGTCATAACTCTTGCTTAATTTGAAAAATGAGGGTATCATATGTTTGGACTTTTGGCAAAATAGTTTACATAAGGCATTGACCGGGTGTATAATGTGCAGCCGGTCGGATATGCCATACGATATTTGGTTGATTTAGGGGTGACAATATGACCAGAAGACAGCTGATGGAAAAGCGCAAGAAGCGCAAGAGACAAAAATTAATCTTGCGCACTGTGCGCATTGCGGGAGCAGCAGCGGCTGTGATCGCGCTTATATGTCTGATCACTTTCGTTATAGTACCGCATTTTAAGCCTGAAGAGGAAGAATCCACTGAGGTCGAATATGTTTCAGGGGATACGGCTATCAGGCAGACAATATCCGATTCTGCGACCGGGCAGGACGGCTGGAATGTCGATGACAACGGATGGTGGTACAAAAATCCAGATGACACACAGTATGTGAGCGGCTGGAAGACAATCGAAGGTCAGAGATATTATTTTATGGATGACGGTTATCTTGCTACCGGCTGGGTGAACACCGGTGATAATTCGGACGCTTTCTTTGATCCGAGCGGTATCCTTGATCCGACTGCCAAGCAGAAGCTTGTGGCTCTGACATATGATGACGGACCTTCTCAGAACACGGGAAGGATTCTCGATGTCCTTGAAAAGTACAACGCCAAGGCGACATTCTTCGTCGTGGGAATTCAGGCGGATTATTATCGGGATGAGCTCAAACGTGAATACGCGCTCGGCATGGAGATCGGATCTCATACGTATGAGCATGAAATTCTGTCGCTTATCACAGCTGACGAGATCATCTCGACAATGAGCAAGAATGATAAACTTCTTGAGGATCTGATCGGCTTTACACCGGAAATCATGCGCCCGACCGGCGGCGGTGTCAATGATACTGTCTATGAAAATGTTGATAAGCCGATGATCCAGTGGGATGTCGATACACTTGACTGGCAGACAAAAGATCCGCAATCAACGCTCAAGGCGTCTGTCGAAGGAGTACAGGATGGTTCTGTTATCCTGATGCATGATCTTTTTGAGGCAACAGCAGACGCGACTGAGCTTGTGGTGCCTGCGCTTCAGGAGATGGGCTATAAGATGGTCACGATATCCGAACTGGCTGCCCAGTACGGCTATACGCTCGAGCCTCATAAAGAGTACTATGATTTCTATCCGAAAAACTCTCCGGATGAGAGAATTCGCGAGCTTTATTCTGAGGAGTGACTCTGATATCCGGGCCGGAGATGAGGCTTATATAGTAAAAGTAACCAAGAAACGCGGGATACCCGCGTTTCTTTTTGGTTTTACAGCAGAAAAAAATCGTGCTATATTTTTTAACTGTCAGTGTATCGAAATTACAATAAATGGAGTCCTGTATGAGTAATATCAGAAGAGAAGACATAAGAAACATTGCTATTATCGCCCATGTTGACCACGGTAAGACTACGCTCGTCGACGGTATGCTTCGCCAGAGCGGAGTGTTCAGGGATAACCAGGAAGTTCGGGAAAGAGTTATGGACTCCGGCGACATTGAGCGGGAGAGAGGCATCACGATCCTCTCCAAGAATACTGCGATTGAATATGACGGCGTCAAGATCAATATCGTTGACACACCCGGCCATGCTGATTTTGGCGGTGAGGTGGAGCGTGTCCTCAAGATGGTGAACGGCGTCATACTGCTTGTGGACGCATTTGAAGGAACAATGCCCCAGACAAAATTTGTGTTGAAGAAGGCTCTTGCCCTGGACCTTCCGGTCATCGTATGCATCAATAAGATCGACCGGCCTGAGGCGAGACCGGAGGAAGTCGTGGATGAGGTGCTGGAACTTCTCATGGACCTGGATGCCTCAGACGAGCAGCTTGAGTGCCCGTTCCTGTATGCCTCAGCGAGAGAGGGCACGTGTTCCGCGGATCCGAATGTGGATGGAACTGATCTGAAGCCTCTTTTTGAGACGATTATTGATTATATTCCTGCCCCGGAAGGCGACCCGGAGAAGGGCACTCAGATACTGATCTCGACAATCGACTACAATGAGTATGTGGGAAGAATCGGCATCGGCAAGGTGGATAACGGTTCTATCCGCGTCGGACAGGACATTGTCCGTGTGAATTACCATGATCCGAGTGTTCACGAGAAGACCCGCATCACAAAGCTCTATGAGTTCGACGGACTGAAGAAGGTCGACGTTCAGGAATCAACGGTCGGCTCTATAGTAGCCATCTCGGGTATTTCTGATCTGATGATCGGCGACACCCTCTGCGTTGCGGGACAGGAGGATCCGATCCCGTTCCAGAAGATCACTGAGCCCACGATCTCCATGAATTTTATAGTCAATGACAGCCCGCTGGCCGGACTTGAAGGCACCTACTGCACATCCAGACAGATTCGCGAGAGACTGTTACGGGAACTCAACACCGATGTATCACTGCGCGTTGAAGATACCGAGAATACGGACACTTTCAAGGTAAGCGGGCGAGGCGAGCTGCATCTTTCTGTTCTGATCGAGACCATGCGCCGCGAGGGATATGAGTTCGCGGTCTCCAAGGCGGAAGTCATCTATAAGAAGGATGAGGCCGGTCATCTGCTCGAGCCCATCGAGGCGGCCACCGTTGATGTCGCCGGCGATTATTCGGGAACGGTCATCAGCATGCTGTCCGAGCGTAAGGGTGAACTGCAGAGCATGGAGACGCTCTCGGACGGAACGACCCGTCTCGAGTTCATGATTCCCGCAAGGGGCCTCATCGGTATTCATGGAAATCTGCTCACGGCGACAAAAGGAACAGCGGTCCTGAACTCGATTTTTGAGTGCTATGCGCCGTACAAGGGCGATATTACGTTCAGGAAGAACGGATCGCTGATCGCTTTTGAAGATGGCGATGCTGTTGCCTACGGACTCTTTGCCGCTCAGGAGCGCGGAGCTCTGTTCATCTCACCCGGTACGAGAGTGTACGCAGGCATGGTCGTCGGTGAGAGCGCAAAACCTGAGGAGATCGAGATCAATGTCTGCAAGACAAAACACCTGACCAACACCAGATCGTCCAACGCGGATGAGGCTCTGACGCTCACGCCTCCCAGGATCCTGTCCCTGGAACAGGCGCTGGACTATATTGATTCCGATGAGCTGCTCGAGGTCACGCCGAAGTCACTCAGGATCAGAAAGCGTATTCTTGACTCCAGGCTGCGCAAGAGAGCCAACAACAATAAATAAAAGAGTTCTTAAAAAGCCGTCCGCCGGCCCTTTATTGGGAGATAGCAGGCGGCTTTTTATTTCTCAGCTGCACAATGCTCCACGGGAGCATTGTTACGCATGCTTAGGCACGGGCGGATCGCAGCCTCGTTCCTTATTTCTGCCTGGCTGGGAAGGAAGCAGCAGATAAGGCGGGCTGCACCATCATTGCGTTACCGGCAGCAGAGCATACATCTTCGTGAGAAAAACATTGCTGGTCCTTCACTGAGAGATCAGCAATGCGGATGCATTGCTTAGCTCTCAGATAGGACCTGCGTTTTTCGATGAAGATGATGGCTGCGCCGGATTCAGGAACTGATTTGCAGCCCGTCTTATCTGTCACGGAAGGAGAGTACGAAATATGGATAATCTGACGTAAAACAGTTGCGGGAAATTTTATTTTTTGTTAATATATTTATGAAAGTTAGTGATTTGTGACTGTAACGGCAGGCAAGGCTCACTATTTTAGCATTCAGCATGGTCTGATGTTTTAGTGTGCGGATATGCCTGTTTTTTTGTGCTTATTACACCACATTACTCACATCAGCCGCCCGGCGGGAAAGCCGCTGGTAATGCGGTCCCCACCGGGCTGAGTGCGCAGATGGCTGTGCAGCGGCACATGTACTGCGGCAGGCAACGCCGCAGCTGTGTGCCGGTATTTTTAGGAGACCTGTTTTGAAGGTAATTAAGTCACTCAATAACAATATGATCCTTGCCTCGGATGATAAAGGCAGGGAATGCATATATAAGGGAAAAGGCATCGGGTTTCAGAAGAAAAAAGGAGACCCTGTCGATGAAGATAAAATAGAAAGAAGCTTTGTTCCGGCAAGCGCGGAGGAGAGCAGGCATTTTCAACAGTTGTTCTCCGAGATTCCGGAAGAGTACTGGGATATGGCGGGGAAAGTCGTCGAATACGCGAGGACAAGGCGCAAGCTCAAGATCACGGATAAGGTCATTCTGCCCCTGTGCGATCATATGGCTGGAGCGGTCGAGCGATATCAGCAGGGCATTGCTCTGGACAATCCGATGCTCTGGGACGTGAAGCGCGTGTATCCGAAGGAGTTCCGTGTCGGTATGTATGCGCTGACTCTCATTAAAGAGAGTTACGGTATCGAGATGAAAGAGGATGAGGCGGCGTATCTTGCCTATCATTTTGTGATCGATGAGCTCGGTCAGCAGGAAGGTGTTGATCCCGGACTTATGACGGAGATCGTAGGCAGGATCATCGAAATTGTTGAGAAATCTTTCCAGATAGAACTCAACGAGGAGGACTGGAATTACCAGAGATTTCTCACCCACCTGAAATTTTTCGTGAACCGTGTGATTGATCGTGAACTGAACGAGGAATCGGAAGATCAATCGCTGTTCGAGGAGGTGAAGGGTCACTATCCTCGCGTTTACAAATGCGTGGAGCGCATTTCCGACTATATTCTTATAGAACATCACTACGATGTGAACCGTGATGAACAGCTGTATCTCATGATGCATCTTGAGAGGGTGACCAGAAAGGCTGTTCGAAGGAAAACAAACTGATCGGGGAAACGGAATTCCTGTGATGAGATCGCCGAGGCGTTCCTGATCATTTACAGCATTTTGCGCAGCATGCGAACGTTACAAAGGACCCAACAGTTCCGCTAAGGAACTGAAATTTATTCTAAAAGGAGGGATGACTTATGGCAATGGATTATGAATCCGTGTCGAAGCAGATTCTCGACAAAGTCGGCGGATCTGGCAACATTGCAAGTGCTGAGCACTGCATGACAAGACTTCGTCTTATTCTCAATGACGAGAGTAAGGCAGACGACGAGGCGGTCAAGGCAATAAAGGGCGTCAAGTCAGTTATTAAACAGGGCGGCCAGTATCAGGTCGTCATCGGAAATGAGGTGGGCAGCCTCTTCCCGGTATTCAAGAAAGTGGCAGGCATCAAGGGCGATGCCGCCGCAGCTCCCGCCAAAGCCGAAGGCCCAATCATCCAGAGAATCTTCGGATTCGTTGCAGGCATTATGACCCCGCTTCTGCCGGGTATGCTTGGAACTGGTATGGTCAAGGTCCTTCTGACCCTTCTCACAGCTATGGGTGTCATGGACGCGAGCCAGACGACCTATATCATTCTCTACGGAATGGCAGATTCCTTCTTCTATTTTCTGCCGATCCTTCTCGGATGGAGTATCGCTAAGAAGACTAACCACAGCGTACCGCTCTTCATGGTCATCGGCGCAGCCCTTATTTATCCGGATTTCGTCACTATGATGAGTGCGGCCGGCGCAACAGAGG
>Ga0326511_10001751_pt1 | contig 17910 bp, 14 predicted proteins | sample 0_2496_0518_D_FD_203701 | JGI IMG/M metagenome (GOLD analysis project Ga0326511, IMG submission 203701) | Bovine rumen microbial communities from UC Davis, California, United States - 0_2496_0518 | ecosystem: Host-associated > Mammals > Digestive system > Stomach > Rumen | place: USA...
GCTTACGGCTGCTGCGGATTGGATTCGTCGGCGCTGCGGTCTTCATGCGGTATATTTCTATCAGGATGTTGTCAGTGTCGAGGATTCGCTCGCACAGATTTGGCCGGATTTGATCCGCGCGACGGCCGGTTCGAACCCGACGGTATATCAACTCCTCAAACGTTCGCGTTATACGGTAGACGGCAGTCATGTCGTGCTTGATGCGCCGGGAGAACTCGGCGGCGAAATTATGCGCGCACACTCCGTCGGTGACGTCATGGCCGCGAAAATCCGGGAAATGCTCGGCTGCCGCTGCCGCGTCGAATGCCGCGCGAGTGACGAAGTCCTCGCAGGACTTTGCAGCGATGACGGTGCACCGGTTCGGATTCGCCGACCGGCTGCTTCGGCCGTCAATCCGGCTGACACGAAGACGGCTGCGCCGAAAAAAGCAGAGAATCCGGCAGTCAAAACGGAAACACCGAAGAAACACGCCCGCCCGCAAAACGGCCCCGTCGTCCTCAAAAGTCAGGGCGATCTCCTTTTCGGCCGTGGTACAGCCGGCGAAGTCAAACGCATCGACGAGATCGAGGGTGAACCGAAAAATATCGTGCTCGAAGGTACAGTCGGCAGCCTGAAGACGAACGAATTCAAGACGGGAACGCGTCTTTTGAGTTTCTGCATCGTCGACGCGTCAAACGGTATTGCCTGCAAAAAGTTCTTCAAACCGGCTAAAGGGAAAAACGGCGGCGGAGATGAAGAATTTGACACCATTCTCGCGCGCCTCAGGGAAGGACAGAAAGTCCGCGTCCGCGGTTCGATCCGTTTTGATACCTATATGAACGAATACGTGCTCTTCATGGACAGCCTTTCCCTGCAGAAAGAAATTCTGCGCGAAGATCACGCGGAAACGAAACGCGTCGAACTCCATGCACATACGACGATGAGCAGCATGGACGCGGTCGTGTCCGTCAAAAATCTAATTTTGACCGCCGCGCGCTGGGGCTGGCCTGCGATTGCCGTTACGGATCACGGCGTCGTGCAGGCTTTCCCGGATGCCGCGAAGACCGTCAAGGAAAATAAACTGGACATCAAAGTCATTTACGGCATGGAAGGCTATCTTGTCCAGGAAGATTTCGAGCAGAAACGCGCGAACCATATTATTTTCCTCGCGAAAAATCCGATCGGCCTGCGTAATCTCTATCAGATGGTTTCGCTTTCACATCTGAAGTTTTTCCATCGTACGCCGCGCCTGCCGCGCCGTATCATTGAGGAATTCCGTGAAGGGATCATTATCGGCTCCGCCTGCGAGGCCGGCGAACTCATCCGTGCGATCGTCGAGGGACAGCCGGAGGATGCGCTCGAACGCATTGCGGACTTTTACGATTATCTTGAGATCCAGCCGATTCATAACAATGACTTTCTTAAGCGCAGCGAAGATTTTCCGGCCATTCAGACCGATGACGATCTGCGCGCAATTAACCTCAAAGTCGCCGATCTCGCGAAAAAACTCGGCAAGCCGCTCGTCGCAACCTGTGACACGCATTTCCTCAATCCGGAAGATTCCGTTTACCGTGCCATTCTCATGAAAGGCAAGGGGTTCAAAGACGCCGAATTCCAGCCGCCGCTCTATCTGCGTACGACTGAGGAAATGCTCAAAGAGTTCGATTATCTCGGCGAAGAGGCGGCTTATGAGGCGGTTGTCACGAATCCGCGTAAGATCAATGACAGTATCGAGAAATTCAAGCCGATCCCGGATGACCTCTATTCGCCGATGATTCCGGGTGCGGATGAAGAAATCCGCTCGATGTCCTATAACCGCGCGCGTTATCTCTACGGTGAAAACCTGCCGAAAATCGTTGAGGACCGCCTGCAGCAGGAACTCAAACCGATTATCGGTCACGGGTTTTCCGTGCTGTATCTTATCGCACAGCGTCTCGTCAAGAAGTCAAATGATGACGGTTACCTCGTCGGTTCGCGTGGTTCGGTCGGCAGTTCGTTCATCGCGACAATGACGGGGATCACGGAAGTCAACCCGCTGCCGCCGCATTGGCGCTGCCCGTGTTGTCAGTACAGCGAATTCATCACGGACGGTTCGGTCGGCTGCGGTTACGACCTGCCGGATAAAACCTGTCCGGTCTGCGGCGAACCGCTCATCAAAGACGGCCACGATATTCCGTTTGCCGTCTTCCTCGGTTTCGACGGCGATAAAGTCCCGGATATTGACCTGAACTTCTCCGGTACGTATCAGCCGGTCGCGCATAAATACACGGAAGTCCTGTTCGGCAAGGACAATGTCTATCGCGCGGGATCGATTCAGACCGTCGCAGACAAAACAGCGTTCGGCTATGTCAAAAAATATTTCGAGGAGCGCGGCGAAAAGAAGCATATTTCCTATATCGACAAGCTTGCCAAAGGCTGTATGGGCGTTAAAAGTACGACGGGTCAGCATCCGGCAGGTATCATGGTTGTCCCGCGCGATATGGATGTTCATTTCTTTACGCCGATCCAACATCCGGCTAATGACGTCAACTGCGGCACGATTACGACGCATTTCGATTATCACTCGATCAGCAGCCGTCTCGTCAAGCTCGATATCCTCGGCCACGATGATCCGACGGTTATCAAGATGCTTGAGGATCTCACACATCGTGACCCGAAGACAATCCCGTTTGACGATCCGGCGACGACGTCATTGTTCTCGTCGACCGATGCACTCGGTTTGACCCCGGAAGAACTCGGCGCGACGAGCGGAACGTTCGGCATCCCGGAGTTCCGTACACCGTTTACGCGTCAGATGATCGATGACACGCATCCGAATCAGTTCTCGGATCTCGTGCGTATTTCCGGATTCTCGCACGGCACGGATGTCTGGCTCGGCAACGCACAGGATCTCATCCGCAGCGGTCAATGTACGATCAAAAACGCGATTTCCGCGCGTGACGATATTATGATGTACCTCATTCATCAGGGGATCGATCCGCTTCTCTCGTTCAAAACGATGGAGAAAGTCCGTAAAGGGCGCGGCATTGCTCCGGAAGTCGTCGAAAAACTGCGCGCGGGTAAAATCCCGGAATGGTTCATCGAATCCTGTCAGAAAATCAAGTATCTGTTCCCGCGTGCGCATGCGACGGCCTACGTCATGATGGCGTATCGTATCGCGTTCTGCAAAGTCCATTATCCGCTTGCGTATTACGCTGCGTATTTCTCGATCCGCGCAGCCGAGTTTGACGCGAACGTCGTTGCACGCGGTAAGGATTTTGTTAAAGAGCAGATCGAAGCGCTCGAACGTCAGTCGAAGGAGCAGAAACTTGACGCGAAACAGAATGCAACGCTCATTGTACTTCAGCTCGCATGGGAAATGTATCTGCGCGGCTACAGCTGTGAGCACGTCGATCTCTATCATTCACAGGCGACAAAATTTGTCATTCGCAAAACATCGCTGCTGCCTCCGATTGCGTCGTTGAGTGGTATGGGTACGAAAGCGGCCGAAAGTATCGTCGAGGCGCGCAAAAAAGGTGACTTCACTTCTGTCGAAGACCTGCGCCGCCGCACGGGTATCTCGAAGACAAATATCGAAGTCCTGCGCGATCATGGCTGCCTTGACGGCATGAACGAAACGGACCAGATTGAGCTCTTCATGTGATCGTCGAAGAAATTTCCGTGGGAAACGTTTACAATCCCTACGGTCTATGCTATACTGTAATCGTTAATTTAAGCGTTTTTTGAAAGAGTGGGTGAAAGCCCACTCTTTCCTCTTATGTCCAGAAAAGTAAAAGACGCAGAATATCCGGGAGGTGGATTTATGGGAAGACAGCAGAAGATCGAAGAAGCCGTGGAGGCGATGGCCGCGAAGTTCCTGGCCGAACAGCCGGGCATTGAGCTTGTCGATGTGGAATACGTCAGAGAACATGACTGGTATTTGCGCGTTTATATTGACAAAGAAGGCGGGATTGATATCGAGGACTGCCAGGAATTAAGTGAAAAACTGGAGGCGGAACTCGATCGTGTCGATCTCATTCCGGAGAGTTACATTTTAGAGGTTTCGTCCCCGGGAATCGACCGCGTACTGCGCAAGGAGCGCGATCTTGTACGCGAACAGGGCAAGGCGGTCGATGTGACGCTGTATCAGCCGGTTGACGGCAAAAAGAATCTGACGGGCACATTGAGCGGGTTTGACGCGGAACATATCGTTCTCGACGACGGTGCTGTCAGCCTTCCGCGCAAGCAGATCGCCCAGATCCGCCTGCATATCGATTTTTAACAAAGACATCATCTGCCTGAAGATGAGGAGGATAATATTTTGGCAAGAAGAAAAACAACCAAGGCGAATACGGCCGTGGATAACGGCAAGGCATTCCTGACGACGCTGCGTGAATTGAGCGTAGAGAAAGGCATCGACGAAGAGGTGCTCTTCGAGGCGATCGAAGCCGCGCTGATTTCCGCGTATAAACGCAATTTCGGCTCGGCGCAGAACGTCCGCGTTACGCTGTCCCGCGAAACGGGTCAGTATCATGTCTATGCCATTAAGACGGTTGTCGAGGATCCGGAGGACGAAATCACAGAGATTTCGCTCGCCCAGGCCCAGACGATCCGCCCGGATTATGAGATCGGTGACGTCATCGAGATCGAAGTTACGCCGGCCAATTTCGGCCGCATCGCGGCACAGACGGCAAAACAGGTCGTTGTGCAGCGCATCCGTGAAGCGGAACGCGGCATTATTTATGAAGAGTTCAGCAGCCGCGAAAGTGACATCATCACGGGCCTCGTTCAGCGCATCGAGAATCGTAACGTTTTCATTGATCTCGGCAAGACGGAAGCCGTTTTGACCCCGGCGGAGCAGATTCCGGGCGAAGCATACCAGCACGGCGACCGGATTAAAGCGTATATCGTCGAGGTTAAAAAGACGAACAAGGGTCCGCAGATCGTTGTTTCGCGTACGCATCCGGGCCTGTTAAAACGCCTCTTTGAGCTCGAGGTGCCGGAAATTCAGGAAGGCATTGTCGAGATCAAATCGGTTGCCCGCGAACCGGGTCACCGTTCCAAGATCGCCGTTTATTCGAAAGACGAATCCGTCGATCCGGTCGGTTCCTGCGTCGGTCACCGCGGCATGCGCGTGCAGGCCATTGTTGACGAACTCGGCAGCGAAAAGATCGACATTGTCAAGTGGAACGAGAATTCCGCAAAGTTCATCGCGAACGCCCTGAGCCCGGCAAAAGTCGTTTCCGTTGCCGTCAACGAGGATGAAAAAGTTTCCCGCGTCGTTGTACCGGATTACCAGCTTTCCCTCGCGATCGGTAAGGAAGGCCAGAACGCACGCCTCGCCGCGAAACTCACGGGTTGGAAAATTGACATCAAGAGCGAAACGCAGGCAGCGGGTGAAGAACTCGACGCCGGCATGAGCGAAGTCGAAGTCACGAGCGATGAATCCTTTACGTCTGAAGGTGAGTAAACATGAAGACGAAAAAGATCCCGCAGCGCCTCTGCCTCGGGTGCAGACAACCGCATCCGAAAAAGGAATTGATCCGTATCGTCCGCAGTCCGGAAGGTACGTTTTCCGTTGACCTGACGGGAAAAAAATCCGGCCGGGGTGCTTATATCTGTCATAAACTCGAATGTTTTGAGGCGGCGCGGAAATCGCACGGTCTTGAGCATTCGTTTCAGTGTGCCGTTGATCCGTCTGTTTATGACGAATTGGAGCAGGAACTCAAAAAGTCCCTGCCTGAGGGGTAAATCATGAGCGTTATGAATGCGACGAAAGAAGAGCGGGCTCTCGGCCTGCTCAGCATGGCTCAACGGGCACGCCGTATCGTTTCCGGTGCCTTTGCCGTCGAAAAAGCCGTGAAAGAGAAGCAGGCGCTTCTCCTGATCATTGCGACGGATGCATCGGACGAATCGAAAAAAACGTATCGGGAAGCGGCGGAGCGAAACCGTCTTCCCGTCATAGAACTGTTGACACGCGAACAGTTAGGCGCGTGCCTGGGAAAGGAGTACCGCGCCGTTGCCGCCCTGCTTGATCGGGGATTTGCGCAGCGGTTGCTGCAAATCGTGTCACAGTCATAATCTGGGGGTGAATGAATGTCGAAATACAGAGTATTTGAATTGGCAAAAGAGTTCAATACGGACAGCAAAACCATTCTGGATATGCTGAAACGGCATAATTTTAAAGTGAAGAACAACTTCAGCGGGGTAGGAGATGAAGAGCGTAATATCGTGAAGCAGGCATTTGACAAGAAAGCGAAAAAGACGACCAACACCACGACAAACGAACCGAAAAAGGCCAATAACGCCGCCAACCGTACTCCGGCCGAACCGGTAAAAGCAGAAAAAGCCGATAATAACCGTAAGGCTCAGCGTCCGGCACCGGCAAACAGCCAGAACAACAACAATAATAATAAACCCAATAAATCCGATAACCGCGATGTCCGTGAAAAACGTGACAACGGCGGCGAACGCAAGCGCGAGGAAAATCGCGATAATAAACGTGAAGCACAGCGGAGCAGCGCGCCGGCGCAGAATTCGAATCAGAATAATCGCCGCGAAAACCGTCCCGCTGCCGCATCCGCGGAAAACAACAATAACGGCGGGAAAAATTCCCGTCGCGAACACCGCAGCAACAACGAAAACAATAACAATCGTTCGGCTGCTTCCGGCGGGCGTAAAGGCGAGAATAACAACCGCAACGGCAATAATTCGCGCCGCGATCGCAACAACGACCGGAATAAGGAACGGAACAACGAACGCGGAAACCGCAACAATAACCGCGGACGCGGACGTAACCGCAAACAGCAGGCTCCTGTACAGAAAGTCGAGATTGCGCGCCCGAAACACATCAAACTGCCGGAGTCGATCGCCGTCAAGGATCTCGCATCCAAGATGAGTTATACGGCAGCCGAAATCATCAAAAAACTGATGCTCATGGGCGTTATGGCCAGCATCAACCAGGAAATCGACTACGATACGGCAGCGCTGGTCGCGTCGGAATTCGGCGTCACCTGCGAGGAACTGCCGCCTGACGTTGACCCGACGGAAATTCCGGAGATCGAGGACGATCCGAAGAGCCTGAAACTCCGTCCGCCTGTCGTAACCGTTATGGGTCATGTCGACCACGGCAAAACGTCACTGCTCGACTGTATCCGCAATACGCATGTCCAGACGCATGAAGCCGGCGGTATCACGCAGCATATCGGTGCTTATCAGGTCAATTGCAAAGGCAAGAAGATTGTCTTCCTCGACACGCCGGGTCATGAGGCATTTACGGCTATGCGTGCACGCGGTGCCCAGATCACGGATATCGCGGTTCTCGTCGTTGCCGCAGATGACGGTGTTATGCCGCAGACGATCGAGGCAATCCATCATGCCAAATCCGCTGACGTGCCGATTATCGTTGCCGTCAACAAGATCGATAAACCGGGTGCCAATCCGGAACGCGTCAAACAGGAACTCATGGAACAGAACCTCGTACCGGAAGAGTACGGCGGTGACACGATTATGGTTCCGGTTTCGGCAAAGAAACAGATCGGTATTGACGACCTGCTCGAAAACATCCTGCTCGTCGCGGAAGTCGAAGAACTCAAAGCAAACCCGAACCGCGATGCCCGCGGTGTCATTGTCGAGGCAAAACTCGACAAAGGTCGCGGCCCTGTTGCCACGGTTCTCGTCCAGAACGGTACGCTCCGTATCGGCGATTCCATCGTCTGCGGTACGACGTACGGTAAAGTCCGCGCGATGATCAATGACCGCGGTGAAAACGTCAAGAAAGCCGGTCCGTCCGTTCCGGTCGAGATTCTCGGCCTCAGCGACGTTCCGGAAGCCGGCGATATTCTCGCTGTTCTCGATGAAAAACAGGCCCGCTCCATCGCGGAAGCACGCATCGAACGTCAGCGCAATAGCCTCATCAAAGCAAAGAAAGTTTCGCTTGACGATCTCTTCAACCAGATTCAGGAAGGTGAGATCAAAGATCTCAATATCGTTGTCAAAGCCGACGTACAAGGTTCTGTCGAGGCACTCTCGGCTTCGCTTCTTAAGCTCAACAAGAACGACGAAGTCCGCGTTTCCATCGTCCATTCGGGCGTCGGTGCCGTCAACGAATCCGACGTCATGCTTGCCTCGGCATCAAATGCGATTATTATTGCCTTCAACGTCCGCCCGGATGCTAATGCACGTAAACTGGCTGACACGGAAAGCGTTGATATCCGCACGTATCGCGTCATTTACGATGCAATCAATGACGTCAAAGATGCGATGAGCGGCATGCTCAAACCGAAATATAAGGAAGTTATTCAGGGCCGTGTCGAGATTCGTCAGGTCATGAAATTCTCTAAGGCTCTCGTTGCCGGTTCCTATGTTCTCGAAGGCAAGATCTGCAACAACTCCAAGATCCGTATCCTGCGCGATAATATCGAAGTTTTCGACGGCGAAATCGATTCACTGCGCCGTTTCAAGGATGAGGTCAAGGAAGTTCAGGCCGGTTATGAATGCGGTATCTCGATTGTTGATTTCCGTGATTTCCGTGAAGGCGATATTATCGAAGCCTATACGATGGAAGAAATTGCAACGTCGATTACGGAGGCCAACAAAGCTGCTGCCGCGAAACGTGAAGCTGCCGAAAAGGCTAAGAAAGAAAAAGAAGACGCTGAACAGAAATAAACAGGGGATAATCCCCCGGGGAGGTGCCGATGAGCCAGCTTCGGGTAGAGAAGGTTCAGGAATTTATTAAAAAGGAAGCCAGTGAGATCATTTTACGGGAACTCAAGGATCCGCGTATCGGTTTTGTGACCGTCACGGGTGTTGAATGCACCGGCGATCTCCGGGAAGCCAAGATCTATGTCAGCATTATGGGCAGTGAACAGCAGATCAAGGATTCCTGGCAGGGGCTTCAGAGTTCACTCGGATTTATCCGCCGGGAGATCGGCAAGCGGATTCGTCTGCGTTTTACGCCGGAGATCTCCTTTGAACTGGATAAATCCCTCGACTACAGTGCCCATATTCAGGAACTGCTCATCAAGATCCATAAAGAGGAAGAGAGCAGAACGGACGGACAGAAAGAGGAATAAACGATGATGCTTTCGCTGAAAGAAGCGGCAGATCGTCTGCTTGCGGCCAAAAGTCTGATTCTTACCGCACATGTCCATCCGGACGGCGATGCCGTCGGTTCTTCACTGGCACTTGCCGCCGCTCTGAAACAGCTCGGTAAATCCGTCCGTATCATCATTGACGATGACTTGCCGTCAGGCCTCAAAGTTCTGCCGGGATTTGACCGCATTGAACGTCCGACGGAAGGTCAGTCGATTCAGGTTGACTTACTCGTCGTTCTCGATACGGAGCCGGATCGTACGGGGAATGCGATGCAGGGTATTACGGCGCCGGTTCTCAATATCGATCATCATGTGACGAATGAAGGTGCCGACAATCTGGATTTTTATGTCGACGGCGATCGCGCCGCGACGGCCGAGATTATGTATCAGCTTCTTGAATTCTTGCCCGTGACGTTGACCCGTGACATTGCAATGCCGCTTTATACCGGTCTTGCGACGGATACCGGTTTTTTCCGGTTTTCGAACACCACGCCGTTTACGATGCGTGCCGCGGCGAAGATGCTCGAATGCGGTGTCAAACCGAATGAGATTTCCGAGTCACTCGAGGCGCGTCCGTATGAAGAAGTTATCGGCTACGCTAAGGTCATCCAGACGATCGAACGATTTGCCGACGGTCATGCAGCCGGGATTTTCCTCGATAAAGAAGCGCGGGAAAACCTGCCGGGAACAGACGGACTGGTCGGTTCGGTTCGCGTCATCGAAGGCGTTGACGTTGCCATTGTCATGAAATGGAGTGAAGACAACGCTTACCGTGTCAGCCTGCGTTCGAAAGGCGTTGACGTCAGTCGTATTGCGGCTTCATTCGGCGGCGGCGGCCATGTCCGCGCGGCCGGATGTACGCTCCGTATGTCATTTGCTGACGCGAAGTCAAGCCTGCAGACGGCGATTACCGCGGCTTTGCAGTCGGAGGAACAGGCATGACGGGAGGTTTTCTTAACTTACTCAAGCCGCCCGGAATGACGTCACATGACATGGTTACGGCTGTGCGTCATATTTTGCACGAAAAACGCGTCGGACATGCCGGCACGCTCGATCCCGGTGCGGCGGGTGTTTTGCCCGTTGCCGTCGGGTCTGCGACACGCCTCATCGAATATCTCGAATTAGCGGATAAAACGTATCGTGCCGAGGTGTTTTTCGGTGCGGAAACAGACAGCGGCGATGACACGGGGCATGTCATCCGTCGGCAATCTGACGTCAAGCTGCCGTCTGAAGATGACATTTGTGCCGCATTGCAGTCATTTACCGGCGGGATCGAACAGGTCCCGCCGGTTTATTCGGCCATTAAAATCGGCGGTCGACGCGCCTGCGATCTTGTCCGCAGCGGGCATACGGTCGAAATCCCGTCACGTCATGTCACGATCCATCGACTGGATCTTCTTGAACGCCGTACCGATACGATCCTGATTGACGTCGACTGTTCGAAGGGGACCTATATCCGTACACTCTGTACCGATATCGGGCACAGACTCGGTATCCCGGCGTGCATGTCATTTCTCGTGCGCAGCCGCGTCGGTGATTTTCATTTGACGGACAGCTATACACTCGAAGAACTGAAGGAACGCGGGGAAAATGCCCTGCTTCGTCCCGAAGAATGTCTCAGCTATCTGGTCCGTTTCGATTTGACGCCGGGCAGAAAGAAGGCCTTTCAAAACGGCCTGACAACAACAGTGCGCGATTTCGCATCACAGGGATCGCTGCGTGTTTATGCGGACGATGAGTTTTTGGGGATCGGACGTATTGATGACGGAGAACTCGTTCCCGTCAAAGTATTACGAAGTTAACGGCATCGGAGCCGGTGAGGAGGAATTGTCTCAGTTATGGAAGAATATACCGAACTCGTCGGCCTGAAGCAGCAATATCCGCATCTCGTTGTCGTTCTCGGAACGTTCGACGGCGTGCATCGCGGACATCAGAGTATTATCCGCCGCGGCGTCGAACTGGCCCGATCGATTGACGGTCACTGCCTTGTCTTTACGTTTCAAAATCATCCCTTGTCGGTGATTCAGGGACGGAAAGAACCGCCGCGGATCGGTACGCCCGCACTGGGACGCCGCCTTTTTACGCGTCTCGGTGTCGATATCCTCGTGAGCATTCCGTTTACGAAAAGCTTTGCGTCGGTGACGCCGTCCGGTTTTATGCAGATGTTGCAACGTTATTTTGCGCCCGATTATGTTGTCACGGGGCCGAATTATACATTCGGACGCTACGGCAAAGGGACGTGTCGAACTCTCGTTGAGGAAGGAAAACGTTACGGATTTACGGCCGTTACGGCACCGCCGGTTTTACAGGACGGAAAACTTGTGAGCAGTACGCGAATTCGTTCGCTTTTACACCGCGGGATGCTGCAGCAGGCCAATACCTGCCTCGGTTATCCGTTTACGGTCATGGGTGAAGTCATTCACGGTCAAAAGCGCGGACGTCAACTCGGATTTCCGACGGCGAATCTTGCGATTGCCGATACGATGGCGATGCTGCCGAACGGTGTTTATGCAACGCTCGTACAGGTTGACGGATCGGTTTACGGCGGTTCCGCCAATATCGGTGACAACCCGACGTTCGATAATTGCGATCGCCGCATCGAGGTACATATTCAGGGCTTTTCGGGTGATATTTACGGCCGGGAAATTCTCGTGTCATTTTTACGGAAAATCCGTGACGAGCAGCGTTTTGCCTCGCTTGATGCGCTTGTCGCTCAGATTCGCCGCGATGAAGAAGCTGTCGGGAAAATCACGATTTCTCATTTACAAGCCCCGGGTTCTATGATATAGTATTAACTGGTTGTTTTAGAGCCACAGCTCAGTTTGCGAAGTACTCCGACGCTCACTTAGCTGCAGGCAAAATCTATCATAATTTAGGAGGAATACGTTTTATGTTAACGCAGGAAGCAAAACAGGACATTATCAAGAAGTATGCCGTTCATGAGGGCGATACGGGTTCGCCGGAAGTTCAGATCGCTGTTCTTACGGCCCGCATCACGTATCTGACGGAACATCTCAAAGAGCATAAAAAGGACCATCATTCCCGTCGCGGTCTGCTGAAGATGGTCGGCCATCGTCGTCGTCTCCTCAGCTACCTCTATAAGACGGATATCGAGCGCTATCGTGCGATCATCGCAAAACTGAATCTGCGCAAGTAATCGGCCTTTTAGCCAAAAAAGAAGCGGGACTATCCCGCTTTTTTCATATGACAAACGCAAAAAAAAGAAAAAACGGCGCAGAAGCAGCCGTATATCGAGGGGGAAATGTTCATGCATAGTTTTGAAATGGAGCTGGGTGGCAGAAAACTGGTCATTGAGAACGGCAAGATGGCCAAACAGGCAAACGGCGCCGTTCTCGTCCGTTACGGCGACACGGTTGTGCTCGTTACGGCCACGGCTTCGGCGGAACCGCGGGAAGGTGTCGATTTCTTCCCGTTGACCGTTGACTACGAAGAGAAAATGTACGCTGCCGGCAAGATTCCGGGAGGCTTCATTAAGCGCGAAGGCCGTCCGAGCAGTGACGCCGTTCTTTGTGCGCGTCTGATCGACCGCCCGATTCGCCCGCTTTTCCCGGAAGGTTTCCGCAATGACGTTCAGATCGTCGCGACGGTACTTTCCGTGGAACAGGACAACGCGCCGGAACTCGCTGCGATGATCGGTGCATCGTGCGCACTGACGGTTTCGGATATTCCGTTTATGGGCCCGATCGCCGGTGTCCGCGTCGGCCGCGTCAATGATGAATTTGTCATCAATCCGACGGAAGAACAGCGCAAAGTGTCAACGCTGAACCTCACGGTTGCCGGCTCACATGATGCCGTCATGATGGTTGAAGCCGGTGCCAATGAACTGCCGGAAGAAGTCATCCTTGACGCGATTCTGTTCGGTCATCAGGAAATCCGCCGTATTGTTGAATTCCAGAATCAGATTCAGCAGGAATGCGGCAAGGAAAAACGCGAAGTCAAACTCTTCTCCGTTGAACCGGAACTCTTTGACGCGATCCGCGCTTTCTCCGAGGAGAAACTCAATCTCGCGATCCGCAACCCGGACAAACTCGACCGTGACCGTCATATCGAAGGTGTTAAAGCCGAGACGATGGAACATTTCCTCGAACTCTATCCGGATCAGGAAAAAGAGATCAGCTACGTTCTTTATAAAGTAGAAAAAAGCATCGTCCGCCGTATGATTACGCGCGAAAAGATTCGTCCGGACGGCCGTGAACTCGAAGAAGTTCGTCCTGTCAGCTGTGAAGTCGGCGTTTTGCCGCGTCCGCACGGTTCGGCACTCTTTACGCGCGGTCAGACGCAGGTTCTTTCCGTGACGACTCTCGGTTCGGTCGGTGATGAACAGGTCATTGACGGTCTCGGACCGGAGACGACGAAACATTACATTCATCATTATAACTTCCCGGGATACAGTGTCGGCGAGGCTCGCCCGATGCGCAGTCCGGGACGCCGTGAAATCGGTCACGGTGCTCTTGCGGAACGTGCGCTTCTCCCGGTTGTTCCGCCTGCAGAGGAATTCCCGTACACGATCCGCGTCGTTTCCGAAGTTCTCGAGTCAAACGGTTCGAGTTCAATGGCAAGTGTCTGCGGCAGTACGCTTTCACTTATGAGTGCCGGCGTTCCGATCAAACGTCCGGTTTCCGGCGTTGCCATGGGACTTGTCAGTGACGGTGAGAACTACACGATTTTGACGGATATTCAGGGCATGGAAGACGCGCTCGGTGATATGGACTTTAAGGTTGCCGGTACGACGGAAGGTGTCACGGCAATTCAGATGGATATCAAAGTTGCCGGTATTACGCGTGAAATTCTTTATTCCGCTCTGCAGCAGGCAAAACGCGGTCGTGCGTTTATCCTCGGCAAGATGCTCGAATGCATCGATAAACCGGCTCCGGAGCTTTCGCCGTATGCACCGCGCGTTGAAGTCATGAAGATCAAGGTTGACAAGATCCGCGAGGTCATCGGTACCGGCGGTAAAGTCGTCAAGAAGATCATTGACGAGACGGGCGTTGACATTGACATCCATGAGGACGGCAATATTTTCATTACGTCGCCGGATCTTGTCGGTATGCAGAAGGCAAAGGCAATGATTGAGTCGATCGTTCACGAGATCACGGTCGGCGAGGTTTATACGGGCAAGGTAACGCGCCTGATGAAGTTCGGTGCATTTGTCGAGCTTCTGCCGGGGCGTGAAGGTCTCTGCCATATTTCGCAGCTTTCCGATCACCGTGTCGGTAAAGTTGAGGATGTGGTGCAGGTCGGCGATCAGCTTGACGTCAAGGTTATTGAGATTGATGATAAAGGGCGTGTGAATGTAAGTCACCGCGTGCTGATGCAGCCGGTTCGGTAATAATATTTAATAAAACTCGACGGGACAAGCGGATCCGCTTGCCCCTTGCGTTTCGGTTAACGATATTCATCTTAACTTAGATATAAAAAGCATATAAGAAAGCCGCTGTTACACGGTTCGTTGTTTGACGACCGGTGTGACAGCGGCTTTTTGTGTCAGTTTAGGGCTTCGTAGAGGATTTCGGCGTTTTGGCGCATACGGGTTAGATATTCGTCGGCGGCTTCGGGGACGGATTCGCCGGTGACGACGGGATCGAGGGAGTAGAGAGGCATGCCGGTTTCGCGGGAGATGGTTTCGGCGGCAGCGGGAGAGTATTGGGGTTCGGCGAAGAGCGCGGTGTGCGGGAGTTCGCGGATTTGGCGGATTGTAATTTCGAGGTCGGCGGGCGATGGATCGGAGCCGGGTTCACGTTCGATGACGCTGACGATGTTCAGGTTGAAGTCACGTGCGAAGTAAGGGAAGGCTTCGTGGAATGTGACGATGTCGCGGTGGGCGACGTTGTCGAGTTTAGCGTGCATTTCGCTGTTGAGTTCCTCGAGTTTTGCGACGTAAGCATCGCAGTTGGCCTGGTATTGTTCGGCGTGCGCAGGATCGGCATCCTGAAGCTGCTTTGTTATGTTTTTGACCTGTGCGATCGAAGCGGGGACGCTGAGCCAGACGTGGGGGTTCGGTTCACCGTCTTCTTCCATAAGCGGGATGTTTTTGGACGCATCGACAACGATGAGGCTGTGCCGGTTTTTGATGACGTTGTCGAGGAAGCTTTCCATGCCGGCGCCGTTGACGACGAAGATATCGGCTCGTTCGAGTATCTTCATGTCTTCGGTTGTCAGTTGATAGTCATGCAGGCATCCGGTCTGCGGTTTTGTCATGTTGGTGACGGTGACGCCGTCGACGCCTTTTGTGACGTTGATTGTGTCGATATACATCGGGTAGAAAGAGGTTACGATGCGGAGGGTTCCGTCTCCCGATGCGCTTTTTTCTGTCCGGTTGCCGCACCCGGATGCGACAGTCAGGAGCAGGAGAGCAAGAATTAAAATAAGAATTTTTTTCATTTGTTCACCACCTTGTTCCTTATCATAACACACGATGTCCTTTCCGCCTAGGGTTGAGCGGCAGGGAGCAGTTTTTTTCGATTTGTCTGAAAAAAATCTGTTTTTTAAAATAGGGTATTGATATTTTCGGTTTGTATGTGTATAATAGGGATTGTAAATGAAGAAAACGTTTTCCTATCGCAGTATTATTCAAATAAAGATGAAATAATACTTCCGGCGATAGAAAACGTTTGCCGAATGTTTTCATTATTTTTCCGTTTTTTATCAATCTATTTATGAGGTGATTGAAATGAAACAGGGTACAGTAATTACCGTCAGCCGTAAGTACGGTTGCGGTGGCCGTGAACTCGCAGAGATTCTCGCCAAGAAATTGAATGTCAAGCTTTATGACCGTCAGATTGTTCATATCGCGGCAGCAAAGCTCGGCATCAATGATCTTTCCGAAGAAGACCTGCTCGAACTCGAACGTGAAGTCAAACCGCTGGCTATGACGTTCGTACCGTTCCACTCTTTCGGTTCCCATATGGGCGAATCGAGCCGCGGCATGTTCATTTCCGAGGGGAGCGTAATCCGCAAACTCGCAGCTGAAGGTTCCTGCGTTATCCTGGGGCGCTGCGCTGACTACATTCTCGAGAACGATCCGAAAATGTTCTCCGTCTTTGTCACGGCTGATGATGAATACCGCAAACAGCGCGGCCTGTCGGTTTACGAGGGCAAAACGCTGAAAGACCTCGATGCCGAGGATGCAAAACGTGCACGTTATTACAACTATTACACGGGTCGTCAGTGGGGTGTCGGTTCCAACTACGATCTCGTTGTCAATACGAGCAAAGGTGATCTTGACAAGGTTGCCGATGCAATCATTGCCTACATCGAAGCAGTACAGAAATAACAAGACCTGTAGAAAAATTATAAACCTATAAAGGGGTATAGGTATTAGGAGGATTTATCGTGTCAAACGGTGGAGGAAACTTAAGAGCACGTATCTGTTATGCGTGCGGCACGTTCGGTCATGATGTGTTCTACATGATGATCGGTACGTATTTCATGATTTTTGTAACGAGTAACCTGTTCAATACGGCGGATACCGCTTACAACGCTAAAATGATCGGTATCGTAACGACGATCATCCTGGTTCTGCGTATCGGCGAGTTGTTTATCGACCCGTTCATCGGTAATACGATCGATAAGACGGACACCCGCTGGGGTAAATTTAAGCCTTGGGTTCTCGGCGGTGCAATCATCGCTGCTACGTCACTCGCTGTCCTGTTTACGGATATCGGCGGTTTGACGTCAAGCCCGGTAGCTTATCTGGTCGTCTTTACGATCCTGTATCTGATCATGGATATCTTCTATTCGGCAAAAGACGTTGCCATCTGGTCCATGATTCCGGCAATTTCCTTTGATTCCCATGAACGTGAGATCACGGCAACGTTCGCTCGTATCGGTTCCGTTTTCGGCGCTCAGCTCGTTACGGTCATGGTTATCCCGATTGTTCTGTATTTCTCGATTGACCCGAACGGCGGCACGGGTGATGCCCGCGGCTGGTTCGCATTCGCTGTTATCGGCGGCGGTATCGCAACGCTCGGTGCTATCATCCTTGCTCTCGGTACGAAAGAAAAACGTTCCGCTCTTCGTGAAAACAAGACGGATACGTCTTTCAGCCAGGTTTTCTCGGTTCTGATCCACAATGACCAGTTGCTCTGGATCGCCGTTGCCTACCTCGTCTTCGGTCTCGGGCAGAACCTCGTCAACAACTTCAACCTCTATTACTTCATCTACATCCTCGGTGATGCTACGAAGTTCCCGATCCTCGGTGTCATCAACGTCATCATCGGCCTGCTCGCCGTTGCCTGCTTCCCGATCCTGACGAGCAAATTCCACAGAAGAAAGCTTTTCTTCTACTCGGTTGCCATCATGCTCATCGCACTCGTTATCTACGCTTTTGCCGATAAGAGCGTCTACCTCGCACTCTTTGCCGCAGGCCTCTTCGCTCTGCCGCAGCCGCTGATCTTCCTCGTCGTTCTTATGACGATCACGGATACGGTCGAATACGGCCAGCTCAAACTCGGCCATCGCGACGAAGCTCTGGTTCTCTGTGTAAGACCTCTCGTTGATAAACTTTCCGGTGCTGTCACGAGCGGTATCATCGGTCTGACGGCTGTTTGGGTCGGCATGACGGGTAAAGCTACGGCTGCATCCCTGCAGGCAGGTGATGTTACGAACTTCAAACTCATCATGTTCGCTGCTCCGATTGTCCTGATCATTGTTGCCGCATTCATCTACCGTTCGAAAGTTAAACTGACGGAAGAAAAACATGCAGAGATCGTTAAAGAACTCGAGCAGAATTGGCAGCAGATCAACAAATAATTTAAACGAATAATAGTTAGACTGCCGCATTACCGAAGCCAATACCGTGATGTGGCAGTTATTATGTAAACCATGAGGTGAATAA
>Ga0326511_10001752_pt1 | contig 17906 bp, 12 predicted proteins | sample 0_2496_0518_D_FD_203701 | JGI IMG/M metagenome (GOLD analysis project Ga0326511, IMG submission 203701) | Bovine rumen microbial communities from UC Davis, California, United States - 0_2496_0518 | ecosystem: Host-associated > Mammals > Digestive system > Stomach > Rumen | place: USA...
TGGTTATAGCAAAATCTTGAGTGCCCACAGAACAGACGCAATAGATGAGCTTGCCCAGGTTTTTCCATAAGCTCAAACTTATAGGCTAATCTGAACTGATTATCTGCTGCTTCCATTTAATCTTTTGCTATCTCAATGAAAACTGTTGTTTACCACACTAGACATTCTAATTCTAATCTGCATGTTCATCTAGTCTTTGTATCCAAATATCGTCGAAAAATCTTCACCGCTCAAATTTTAACTGAGCTTAAAGTCATTTTTGAAACTGTTTGTTGTCAACTAGAAGCTTCTTTAATCGAATTTGATGGAGAAGAAGACCATGTTCATCTCCTCGTTTTATACCCTCCTTTGCTTGCCATAGCAGAGCTAGTCTTCAGACTTAAAGGAGTGTCTTCAAGGATTATTCGTTCAAGGCAATACCCTTCTATTACCAAAGCACTATGGGGCAAGGCTCTGTGGAGTCCATCTTATTTTGCTTCTTCCTGTGGAGGTGAACCTATTTCCATTATCAGACAATACATAGAACAACAAAAAACACCTTTTGATAAACAACACCGGTATGTTTTTCTGATTTGACAGACTGAAAAAACATCCGACCATATTTTTGATTCTTTAATATGCCGTATTTATGGTTGCAGGAGCAAAATTGACAGCATTTAAGATATGATTAAACCTTTGCTTTAAAAAAAATCATATGCCCAAATTAAAGTATTCAGATTTTAATTGGGTGTTTCCCCTGTGCTAGGTTCCAAGCCTTTGCAGAAGAATCTCAACCTTCAATAACAATGTTTAAACGCATGGGAAGACCTTATCTTCCATATATAAGTTCAATTATGCTGGCGGCGATCGTGTATTTTATAGTACTCAGCCTTGTTGGCATACATATTCGTGTCGGCCTTCTTCATCGAGTCACGAATATTTCTGGTATCATGACACCATTCAAAGCCAACCGCTAGAATTGCATTCTCAATAGATCCGACAGCCCTTGAGATATTATCTCTCACCATATCGAAGGTTCCTAAGGTTACATCCGGCAGCAGTGCCACAAATTCATCTCCGCCGTTGCGGTATACATTTTTTTTGCCACAGAAGCGGAAAAGCAGATTGGCGGCACCGCGTATAGCCTCATCCCCAGCAGCATGCCCACTGTTGTCATTGATGAACTTAAGATTGTTGAGATCTGCAAACACTACACCGGCAATTCCTGAACTCTTCTCAAGTTCCGCCATCTTCTCAAAAAGCGCATTGCGGCTTTTAGCATCCGTAAGCGAATCGTGTGAACTTAAACGTTCGAGTTTATTAAGGGATTTACTTAGTGCCAATCTATCAGCAAAGAAATAGGAGGATGTCTCTAAAAGTCGTCTTATGTCAATCACATCGTCGACCTTGAAATTCTGCACTCCGATATACCCTGCCAGCCGTCCTTCATTGTAAAGAGGTGCGGCCATAAAATTATGAATATTCATATACTTTAGATACTGATATAATCTTCTATTGAAGACTGCCACCGCACCAATATCATTCACCACCACACTGGTGTCATCAAGCAGGAGCTTTTCCCAATAGGAGATATATTCATAATCAAAAGTCTTCATCTGTTGCATCAGCGAAGATACACCCTTTTTACACCATTCAGCCGTACCATGCACAATCCAGCCTTCGATATCAAACACACATAGTCTGTCTGCTACAATCACCTGTCCAAGCAGGTTAAGAGCGGCATTGATGGCAACATTGATATTCTTTTCATTGTTTAAGGTTCTGGCCACCTTGATGATACAGTCATCGGTAGTCCTGCCTCTTGTCAACGAATCAAAGGTCTTAATATCTTCATCAATAATGGTGAAGACCATGGAGCAACATCCTGGTTTAGAGGTAGGTGCACAGTAGAACTGAACCCAATGACGGATAATGGCCTCATAGACACGTCCAGAGGTGACTTCACCGAAAGCGGCGCGATAGGTTGCTGGCAACCACTGCGGATCAGCATTCGGGAATACTTCTTTAAAGGTATGTCCCACCAGATCTTCTAAATGCTTGCCTGAAACCTCACAGTACTTGCTGTTGGCATAGAGGAATTCAAGATCAATAACCTTTCTGTCCGCAATGATGGGATGAATGACAGTATAAGCAATTGGAAAATCTGAGTAAGTATCAGGAATATAGATGGAATCAATCTTTTCAATACTGTTGCTACTAAGCATGCGTTCGGTAGCAAGATCAATAACTTTCTGCATCCCCGAGGTCTCTGAGCCCTTGGCCACACCGAAATTGGCAGTAAGACTGCATTTTATGGACAAAACTTCCTTTATAGAGTGGATCTCGTCGCCTAACTTTTGCAGAAGCATATTTAACCTTTCCTCAGAATTCCTATAGCAGATAAGGAATTTACTGCCCTGCAAACGTCCCACACTAACCAGAGGCGAAAATATCTGTTTTATTTTCTCAGCAACAGCCTTTATAAGTTTAGCGGAAATGTTAGTACCGTATTCACGTCTTAGAAGATAGACAGCCGGCACATCACAAACAATAATGGTGTAATCCAGATTGTGTTCGCGCAGTTCATTGTCCATTTCCAAAAGAGTCAGTATAATACCTCGTGAATTCATAAAACCAGTTGCTGCATCCACGAAAGATGAATCGCTATTTATCTTAAAGTTTTGCATCTCGTCACTGACATCGACAAAATAGCCAATGAGTCCCACGATTTTACCGTTGCTGTAAATCGGGAACTTGGTAGCAGCAATTGGCTTTAAAACACCATTAACGATACACTGACCGTAAGAGTTTCTGATAATCTTACCTTTGGTGAGAACATTGATTTCATCCTCGCGGTAAGGAACATTATTGGCATGCCAGCCCACCTCATCATCGGTAAGTCCCTTAATCCTGTCTACTGAATCAAGAGAGAAATAGTCAAGGAAAGGCTGGCTGACACCAACGAAACGTCGCTCCTTATCCTTCCAGAAAAACTTGATATCAGACTGATTCAAAAGCGACTGCCACATGGATAAATCTAACTCATGATTGGTGTTACCCGTGTCAGCGTTATCCGTGGACAAAACGTGTGATAAGGCCTCATCCACTTCATGCTGGAACTCAAGTGATGAGAGTTTTATGCAGGCTAGCATTTGTCTGTTATCGGATTCAGGAAGCATGATAATGACAATATTCTTCCACTCATAATCGCCATTGGCATTTTTGATACGGAAGAAATCCTCATAATAGCCACGATTAAAAGAGCTGATTTTGTCAATCACAAAATCATGTTCCATCATTTGTCTAAAACGCTTAAGATCATCTGGAAAAATATGACGCTGCTGATAATTGGTATAGAAAGCCTTAAGTCCATAGATAGTCTCACCGTTGGTCTCATTAGGGAGATCACTGACAATGACAGTTCTTGAATCCGCCATGGTATCAATAAGATAAATACTGTCATAGATAGACAGAATATTGCGCAACGTATTATCCAAAAGCACGTTCTGGCTTGTGCCATAATCGTAATTGGTGGCGTCAATATGAGCCAAAAGCAGTGAGGTAGTGGTGTCCTGTACTACAAGTTCAAAGGAAAACAGGTAATAGCGGTCGCGATCGACAAAGGCCATCGTCACCTCGCCACCGTTATCAATGGCGCGCTGTGCAAGATTGCGGAATTTAAGCCCCAAGGATGAATCAGCCATGTTCATGTTGATTTCGATAGCCTCGGCATCGGTTAACTGTTCACTGACGATACTGTTTTTATAGGCGTCATTCTCATATAAAAGTCTAAACTTCTTGTCCTTACCATACAAAAACAGTGCAGTAGGCTTTTCACTTGAGATTTCCACAAGTCCTGCCTTGTCATAGAATGCAGCCATCTCACGGGATTCAATATCCATGTGCTTAGAGGCCATATATTCCTCAAATTCAGCGAAACTTAGAGGCCTGCTGTAGTAATAGCCCTGAATCTTTTCACAGCCAATCTGCTTAAGAAATTCTAACTGCTCCTTGGTCTCCACACCTTCGGCGAGGGTATGGATACCAAGTTTTTTTGCCATCTGCACAGTCTGATTAATGATGATTTTCGAGCGTTCATTTAAATTGCGCAGAAACACCATATCAATCTTGATTTCATTGAAATTGAAATCCTTGAGCACATTGAGTGAGGAATATCCTGATCCGTAATCATCCATCCATACATCCACACCTACTTCATGAAAGCGTTCAATCATGCTGCGCATCAGCGAACTATCTTTAATCACAGCCGACTCGGTAATCTCCACAAAAAAGAAATCTGAAGGAAGATTAAACTCTTTTATGATGTTTTCAATACCTACAACAGGATCTCCTACCGCAAAATCATTACGCGAGAAGTTGATGGAAACTGGCAGCACCGGTTTACCGGAATCAAGACGCTGACGCATCATCTGAGCGGTGCGTCTGGCAATAGCAAGATCAAGATTTAGTGACAGATAATTATTTTCAAGGATAGAAATAAACTGCCCCGGCTGCAAAAAACCGTAAGTTGGATCTTCCCAGCGTGCCAGCGCCTCAAAACTGCAGAGTTTACCGGTGAGAGTTCTTACAACCGGCTGAAAATAGACACGGATCCAGCCCCTTTCAATGGCCTGATCGATATGCGAGATGATATAGGACTTTAAAAGATAGTCCGCACTCATCTTTTCGTTAAACCAGGTATATTTGGACTCATAGGAAATTCTGTTGACATCCGAGGCCATCTTGGCGCGGTCTGAAGCATAGATAACATTTTCCTCAGGACCTGACAGTGCATAAATTCCGGCACTTACCTTAAGAGTTTTTCCTGAATTGACGCACTCTAATTTTTCAAAAACATTCTTTAACCTAGATTCAATACTCTCGGCATTACTAACGATGACAAAATGATCCGAGCCTAAACGGCAGCAGTGATCTCTATCAAAGGTCGCGATAAGAATATTGGCAAAAGCCTGAATAAGTCTATCCCCCTCATCAAAGCCAAAACTGATATTAAAGGCCTTCATACCGGCAAGGTCAAAATAGACCATAACCGCGGTATCCTCGTTTGTAAAGATCTCTTCAAGTATTTTTTGTGCAGTATTCTTGAAACATCCTAGGCCAGCAAGCCCAGTTAACTGATCATAACCTGTAGGAGCTACAGAATTTAGGCTAGCATTGAGGCTATCATCAGTAATCGCCTGATATTTAGAATGCGTTCTTTCATTCTTCATAATATCCCCTCAAACTACAGTTAAAAACAAGCGACAAAAAACACCAAAGATTTCAAGCACAACAGTCTGCTCTTCATAAGATTTAGGTATCTAATAGATAAGAATGATTATGTCTTACCCCATACCAAACCTGTGTATGCAACTCTGCATCTAGCGCTATTTATGTCATATCATATTCAAGCATGTCAATAAATAAGTACCACTTTTGTTATTCTACTTTTAATCTGTAGGTTCATCTAGTCTTTATTACAAAATCTCCCTAAAATATTCATATCAAAATACCAAATGGAATCAGCTATGGAGATTATCTCCATGCCACATGACCTAAAGGACATGGATAAGGCGTTGTCTATTTCGAGGTAGAAGACAGTGGAGATGTCTGCGGTTTAGATACTGGCAAAGATCCCCTTATAGATAGCAGATATCGCATTCGTGGCAAAATACAGCAAAGAATCTTTGTGAATTAAACGTTATTAAAGATGAAGATGGCAAGACGATTAAAAAGTCTTTGCAAAAGGGGCAGATATTCCTAATTCATGCGATGGTAGATTGCCCCTTATTCTTTTTAAACTATAGATAAAAAAAGGCCAAATCCTATATCTAAGATTTGACCTTAATTCTAGATACTAATATTATCTATCTACAGGTAAATTGCTGCGATATGCCAAAGTCATGGCTATAAGAAGTTTGGAACCGCTATTGACAATATCATCTTTATTGCTATTCTCATTGAGGTTCGCACATTCCATCCATGCGTCATCTAGCAATTTTTTGGTAACAATATCATTTTTTTCCGCTGCAATTAATTTAGCATCATTAAAAAGCTTCTGAGCTTCTGGGTTCTTAGTAATATTAGTGAAAACCTTCTTGGTTGCATAGAAATTATTTGCAATCACGTTTTTAACACCTTCAGTCTTATATGAAGGATTTAAGGTAGGATCACTAAGTATTTTGCCCTCAGTCTGACTTAAAAGAGTCAAAAGTGAAAAGTTAACAAAGAAACTACGATCTTTTACACTCTCCGATATCGAATAAGATAAATTAAATGTTGGAGCGATACCTACACCTTTAGGTTCAATATTTACGCCAAACTTATCAGTTGTTGTAGTCTTAACCGATATTGTCTCTAAATTGCCATCAACCAATGAGAAGGAAACACTCTTGTTAGCAGAATGTTCACCCTGAATCTTTGAACTGTCTCCATATAACTTGGCAACAGTTTCATTCTTTAACTCTTCTGGAGTCAGTTTTGATAGATCCTTATTGTGCTTTATACAAAAATCCAATCTATTAACAATATCTTCTATGGTACTTGATTGATTTTTTATGACATAATTGGCAAGTGTATCAACATGTTCGCTCTTGGTCATCCATTGCATAATATTGTTCTTCACACCTTCACTGGCAAAACCAACAACAATACTTGGCAATATTTCTTTAGCAACCTCAGATTTTAGTTGCTTTGCCACACCATGTTCAACAGTCTTATCATTCTTAACATGTTTTTGAACAGTCTTTGTTATGCCTTCAATCAACTGATTAACAAGCATTGATTTATTCATGTTCAGATCAATAGTGACTTTATCACGATTCTCCCAAGGTCTTGGATCTTTGGCGTTAGGACTTTCAAAGGTGACACCAATCTTTATGTTAGTATCTAAATTCAACTTGTTACGGTATTCTCCGGCCACTTGCTTGATTTCAGACTGAAGAATATCGCCACCAATGCTTCCAGTTAAATGTTTTGTTTGTTCATCAATACTCTTCATCATATTTGGCAATACTGTGAAGGTGTACGATTCCTCAATAGTAGTACGTTTTTTCGCAGCAGAAGCACCCTCTTGGAAGTCCATCAGATATTCTCTGTAGGTAGCTACAGGAATACGGACATCGAAATTTGAAAATTTCTGCAATAATTTATCACAGTTTTCATCAGTGATTTCTCCATTTCTTCTGGCTACCTCTGCAGATATTATCAGATTTCTGATATTATTTGCAAAAACACGTGCTTCACTGCCCTTTAGTGAACGTTTGCTGCCTAAATCAAGTAAAATCTGATTGAATTTACTAGAAAGCTGATCTGCTTTGACAAGAGGCACCTCTGTATCATTAACTGGGTGTGTTCTATTCAAGCCTTTCAAGGTATCTACATCAACAGTATTTCTTACTGTTTTTGCAAAAGGAGAAAATGACTTACTAGTTACTTTCAAATCTCTAGAGTGCTTGATATTAAGACCAAGTCCAATATCCAAAACATCTTTTGATAAGTTTGCCTTCACAGAACCACCTGCACTTAAATCAACTGAATGTACAGTACGGGTCGCTATTATATTAGGATTAGCACGTTTTAATAAGCAGCTGTCTGCCTGAGCAATCATATTACGCTGTTTTAATTGTTCAAGGTATTGCAAATTAGTTTTGTTGACATCGCCTGTATGTGCCCCTAACTTCTTAACTCCTAATTTGCCAACGCCATACAAGAACTTACCAGGCAATAAAACGGCACCTAATATCATCTCACCTACAGGTTTTGAACGAGTTAATTTATTATTCTTGGCATCAAGGACAAAATCATCCATGGTAGGGTAGGTACGAGTGCTAGAATAGGAATATGATAGTCCAGCATTGCCATCAGCAGATAAACCAGCATATTTGGACTCCTTTCCACCCTTAAAACTGATTCCTCCCTGAAGACTTGGAGAGTAGGTGTAGGTGACATCAACTTGTCCATTTTTACCTAAACAATTTACGTTTGCAGATACTGTAAATTTAGCATTAGCCTTAACACTTGCCTCAGAAACTTCTAGTCCAAGTCCAAACATGGCTCCGGCACTTACTGAGAACTCAACTTTGCGTGAGCCACCTTTTTCAGCAATGTGTCTAAACACATTACGTATTGATTCAGCCTCTTTTTCAGCTTTCTGGAAATTACGGATCTGATTGTTGGTCTGATGTGATACTTCAAGTGTCTCATTAAGATTTGAGTCAAACTTAAAATCATTTCCAAGAGTAATTTTTTTATTTTCATCAAGTCCAAGATTAACTGTGTCAATCTGCTTTATGATCTCTTTTTCATATTTGATAACATTATCAATTTCAGAAGAGGTGACATGATGTGAAACACTTCCTTTTTTGAAAAAATGCTGGATCGATCTGAAAGCACTTTCAAGCACATTCATTTTCTCAACATTAAGTTTCTTATCAGATGCAATACTCTGCACCTCATAGCGGAAAACACGCAGAGATCTCTTGATTTTATTTAGAGCATCAGCAGGATTAGCATCGTCAAATTTTGATGGAATACCAGAACTAATCTTGGCACGTGCTGCCATCAGTTTGTCAATGTTGCCTAATATTTCATTTTTTTTAGGCTCAAAAGACTCTATCATTTTAATATTTTTTGCTATCTGATTTTCAAGTACTGCTTTTTTAGGATCATCTTTTTTTAATTGATTAATTTGCTCGTCTAATTTTATGATTTCCTTATTTAATAAAGCGGCCTTTTCTTGAAAATGGGTAGTAACATCTCTTTTTAACTGTTCAAGTCTCTGTTTACCCTCAATATTTTCTTTAATTTTTGAAGCAGCATTAGCGGTAATTTCCTTGAGACCTTTTGCATCCGCAAATGACCAGTCATGACCGACCTGCATTTGATGATTTGCTGCTATAATCTGTCCCTGAGGTTCATGATTAACATTATTATTGTTGTTTACGGCTTGGTTAAGCGCATTATCCTCATGAGGTGGCTGGTTATCAACCTTTGGCAACTCATTATTGACGACAGGATCAAGCCTTGGATGATTTACTGGATTATAGGAATGACGTACATTGTTATCGCCATTTACATTTTGATTATCATTATCCAAATCATTAAAAATAGGTCTTCCCTGAGGAATTTGATGTAAATTATTAACATTAAAAGACATTTTATTCTCCCTCCTGTGGATAATTTGCCACAAAGTATTCTCTTGTTTTGTGGACACAATCAAGCAACAACTTTATCCAAGCGGCAAAATCATCCACAGTGCTTAATAACAGTGAACTACGACGGTCACCAACCAACAATAAACTGTTCTGCTCATCAAACATGTAGGTACAATTACCTGCGATATTATCTATATCATTCAGTCTCATAAGACTTAAAGCCTTTTCCTGTGCCTTGTCTTCATCTTTAGTAAACTCGGCAAGAGGAGAAAAGATAAGAACATTTTCAGAATCATCAAGATAGGTGATGTTAATCAGCACGTCCTCATCCATAGTGATAGTAGCGGTATTGGTTTCCTCATCAAGTTCAAGATCCTCAAAATAAAGATCACCAAAATTTTTGAGAATTGATTCAAATTGTTCTTTAAGCATAGAGGCTACTCCTTACCTTCCAGTTACCAACGGCTTCAGTGTAATCATCAAGAAAATTTAAGATATCATCTGCAGAAGCTAAATCATCAATAAGACATTTGTCAGTAAGATATACAAAATTATCAGAACTTAAACTTAAAGTTCCGCCATTAGTACCCGACCAGAAGAAATTACCTGACAGGGCTGCAATAGCAAAATCACCAGGTCTTTTCATCTCATCCAATGCACAAACACGGGCTCTGAAAATTACCATATCAGGATCGCTATTAAGGCTTACAGCAGCAATGTCGATATCTTCGTATTTAAAGTAGATAATCTCATTTTCTTGCACCTTAGCATCAGGAAATGCTTCAAGTAGCATATCTTTAAAATCACTGAATTTTTCATTCATAATGTTAAACCTTATTCCTTATTGTTTTGATTAATACAATTGTTAGAAAGGGTAAAAACGTTTTCCACTACTAATTATATAATAGAATTGCACAATGTCAAATTTTTTTTCACTACCAGCGAAAAATATTTAATAAACCTTTTCCACTACCGATTATAGAATTTTTGCCAATAAAGTCAAAGCATTTTTATGCTAAATTTGAAGCTATATTGCACTAGGGCTATGATTATAACTTAGGTATTTTGGTGGGTAATTCTTGAAAGCATGTCCTATTGATATGTATGAAGGCTAATTACTATTAGAGATTACGATCTTTAAAATAAATGCTAAAAACATGCCTGTTAACACAATAGTAAAGAGCATCGAATGGATGTTTCTCGCAAAAAAAATCTATTCAATTTCACAATTTTTAATAATATTTTTACAAAGATGTTAACTTTGTGACATATGAATTTTGTTAATACAGCAACTTAAATATAGAATACCGTTAGCGTAAAAAAGTATATTTCTTTTTTTTTAAATTATAGTAAAAATAATTTAGCATTTTTAATGCGACAACATCTATAAATTCAGCACTATTTTGCTCTATCTGAGTTTTGTTATGAACTATGACAAATGTTAATATCTAAAAAAGAGCATGGTATTTCTTAATTTGAAGTTTGGAATCTTGTGCCTGTGAAGTCGTGGCATTGTTTTCTGTGCTGATATTTGCATGTTTTTGCAAGAGATTGCTCTGAGACTTCTTTAGTTATAACTAAGTTAACCCCTTAGAATTACAGCAAAATGACTGATTTAAACATTGATTTTAAATTTGATTCTCAAGATGAGAGTATATCTGATGATGTGATTTATAACTCTTCATCATGTTTTGATATATCTCAAATTACAGATCTGCTTTTAGATGATATTTCCCAGCAGATTTTCATTATCGACAGTGCTTCTAAATACATTGTTTATATGAACAGTGCTTTTGGAGAACTTTTCAATGTTGATACCTCCTATGTCGGACAATGTCACAAGCTTATATGTGGCTTTGACAAACCTTGTCCATCGTGCAAGTTGAATCAAAATATCAATGATGATTTTTTTATTCATAATCATGAAAAATGTGTCTTAAAGCGTAATTTGGTTCTTAAATGCCGCAATATTGAAATAAGCGGACGTCTTTATACAGTAAATTATGTAATCGATAATGCTCATAACCATGTTTTGACACCATCTAATTCCGATAAAGATAATGAGACCATCGCTTATTTTACCAAGATTTATGCGGATAATGTGACTGCTCCCGATTTACAGATATATCACTTTATTGAAACCATGTGTCATTTTTTTAAGGCAAAATTTTGCTTGCTTTATGAATTTGACAGTAACAATACCGATTTTAGCCATGGCAATAATCTTATTTGTTCACAGTCGTTTGTGGATTTAAAAAGTCAGATAGATGATGACAAAGAGATTTCTACTAATATAGATCAAAATCTTAAAAATCAAATCTATGAAGATAAGTCTTTAAGGTTTTATGAAGATAAAAGTCTTGGTAGACTGTTTACAATTCCGCTAGAAGAACATGGAAAATTCATGGGGTTTTTAATCTTCCTTGAGCCTGATGAAAAGATTCTAAATAAGTCTTTGAACAATTTCAAAACAGTTTTGAAACTGTTGGCAAGTGCCATTGAACATCGGGATATGCACAGTAAGCTGACTCGTATTGAATCAGTAGATACGCTTACTAACCTTAAAAACCGCAAAATCATGCTACATGATCTTAAAACTATTGCACTTTATGATAATGTCGGGGTCTTTTATCTTAATGTCAATGAATTAAATATCATCAATTCAAATTTTGGAATGCAAAAAGGCGATGAAATTCTCATTAAAACAGCATCTCTATTAAATCAGTTTTTCAATAAATCCAAATATATCTATCGTGTTGGTGCTGATGAATTTGTAGCGATTGTGCCTAATGTTGAGGAGAGTGACTTTGTTATGCTCTCGGATATGTTAAAGGCCTATATGCGTTCTGAGAAGGGCTTTTCTGTAAGTGTTGGCACGAACTGGAATAAGAGTGGCTCCGTGATTCAGCGTATTTTAAATCTTGCTGAGTCAGATATGTACGTTGAAAAAAAGAACTACTATCGTTCTCACCATGGTGACGAAAAAATCGCCAAACGTTACCGTAAACTCAATGATAACATCTTAAGTATTATTGAACCTGACAAAATTAAAGAACTTATTCAGAAAGGTTGTTTTAAGGTTTATTATCAGCCTAAATTTCGTATTTCGGGAAATAAGGCGCAAATCTCAGGAGCTGAGGCTCTTATAAGGCTTATTATCGATGGCAAGGTGATACCACCGAATGACTTTATTCCTGCCTTAGAGTCTGCTCATTATACCTATCTTATTGATTATTACGTTTTTGAGAAGATCTGCATGCGTATGCGTGAACGCTTAAATGCGAAGCAAACGGTATTGCCAGTTTCTTGTAACTTCTCAAGACATACTATTATTCGTACTGATTTTAAGGATACCCTCAACAGAATTCTAACAAAATATCAAATTGACTGTAAGCTTGTGCCGCTTGAAGTTTCTGAACACACTAACACCGAAAAGCACAAGCAATTGGTTGAAGTTACCAATTATCTTGCAGATGAGGGCTTTAATATTTCGATTGACGATTTTGGTACGGCGCATGCTAATATCTATTCTTTGGCAGATTTAAGTGTCAATGAAGTAAAGTTTGACAAGAAACTCATTGATAATCTCAATCTTGAGGACAACTCTAAGATCACTACTATTTTAAGTGTGCTCATTTCCATGTGCAAGCGTCTTGGTATCAAGACTATTGCCGAAGGTGTGGAGGACGAAGCACAGTCGCAGATCCTTAAGAATTTGGGCTGTGATGAGATTCAGGGATTCTACTACAGTAAACCTATTGAGGATAATGATTATTACTCAAGATTTTAGGCATTTTTCCAGGTATCACAAAGAATTTGTGCCGCTGCTTTAGGATCTTCTGCTAAAGTTACCGCTGAGATGACAAAAAAACCTGCCGCACCATGATGCTTTAAGTCATAAAGATCCTTATAAGTAACGCCACCTCCTACCACAACAGGAACTTTGGAAAGGGAAGTGAGCATAGTTATTTCATCAAGACTTTTATAGATTACTCTCCCCTCTTTATCCGTTTCAAGATCAGTTTTTGACTGTGTTTCATGCAGAGGTCCGGCTCCTAAATAATCCACTCCTTCAAGATTTCCGCTCCTAAGGTACTCAATTAACATCTTATTAGGCGCAGATAGTCCCACAATGGAGTCTTCACCAAGATATTTACGACATACATCCACCGGGACATCCCCCTGTCCGACATGGATGCCATCAACCTTAATACCTTGGCATCGAGCAGCCAGTACGACGTCGAGCCTATCATCGACCACAAGGGGGACAGTATTCTCTAACTTGAGATCAGCAATAATATTTGCGCACTGACGACAGTATTCAATAAGTTCACGAGCTGAGGCTACCTTTGAGCGTATCTGTACAAAGGTAAAACCAACACTAAGAGCCATCCTCACTATGTCACCAAGATTCCGTCCCATGGTGTTCTCAGGACCAATTACAAGATAGGATGTGACTTTAAAATTATCTCTGAGAGTATTCATGTTCGCACCTCTTATTGTAAATGACTGTTTAAACGCTCGATTTTACCTTCCATGGTATGGGTATACCCAGGACGAATATCAGCCTTAAACACCACTTCAGTACGCAGTCCTTTATTAGCAAGATACATGGTGGCCTCTTTTATGGTGGTCATCACCTCATCCCACTCTCCTTCAATTTCAGTGAACATGGAGTTGGTTTTATTTTTAAGTCCAGAATCTCTAATAATCTTTACGACACCGGCCACTTCCTCAGACATTTCATCAACACCACAAGGGGCAATGGCAACAGCAACAAGTGTATTCATGAAATACTCCTTTATTAAATGTTTTCAAGTGTAAACTCTAACTCGCAAACTTCTTTGCCGCAAAGAGTGTAGAGGTTATCTAAAAAAGCCACCTGAAATGAGGCAGGGCTTACAGTAGTTTTTGCTGCTAACTCCCCTGCTTTCTTGTATATACTGCTGGCGGTGGCAGCAGCAGTAAAAGGCGTAGTAAGCGCACTGTAGGCTGCAACCACTCCTCCTAATGAACATCCAGAGCCGGTAATTCTCGTAAATAATGGGCTTCCTCCCTTAATGGTGAGGATCTGTCTCCCATCAGTTACAAGATCGACCTCAGAAGATACGGCTACTGCCCCATGAATAAAACGAGCCAACTCTACTGCAGCCTCTGTGGCATCCTCAATACTGTCATGAGACTCTACACCGCGGATCATACTTTTTTTGGTACTGATCTTCCACAGTGCAGCAAGTGCCATTACCTCAGAAGCATTAGCTCTGATGACAGAAGGTGGATTATGTTTCATGGCAAGAAGCAGTGAATCCCGCAATGCTCCCGCTCCAATACCCACGGGATCTAAAACCCACGGTTTATGTTCCTTTATAAGAACTTCAAGGCAGCGAGGTAATGTTTCGGCATATACAGGCAAAAGCGTACCCATATTGATATAAAAAGAATCAGCAACACGAGCGAGAGTTTCAGCCTCATCCGGCAAATAAATCATAGCTGCCGTTCCGCCCACGGCCAGCTGCGCATTGGCCACAAAATTCACTGTCACGGTATTGGTAATAGAGGCTGGAAATGGTCTTTTTTCTCGACACTCATCAACGGTTTTTTCTATCTCTTGTTTTAGCTCATCTAATGTCATTGTCTATATCCTTTATAAATTACTGTCGTTGGTTAATAACCTTAAGTTTTCCTTCGCCATCCTTGTTGGCAAGCACCGTATAAAGTTCCTCAAGTACCGGTTTTAATTGCGACTCTAAAGTATACGGGTAATTTAGGATATAAAGCCCAGAACCGCACATACCGAACTCTTCTTGCTGTTTTTCCACGCGAAGTTCTACCTGCAAAAGAGGTATATTTAATTTACTAAGTTCAAAACCAAGATTCTTTGAATGATCCCGAATGCGTCCCAAAATCGGATACCACAGTGCCACCATGGCAGTATTCCATTTACGCATAATCAGTCTTATGGCCTTAATCACGTCTGTATATTCGTTCTTATCCTCGTAGGAAGGATCAATGAACACCAGCCCACGTTTGATAAGTGGGGGTAGAAGACGATTTAATTCAAGCAAACCATCCCCCAAAATGAGAGTAAGACTTTTATACGGGAGCATATTACCTTTTAGCTTTTCAAACTCATGAGGGTGCATTTCAAGATTAACTAATCTGTCCCCTTTTCGCATTAGAGACTGTTCAAAACAAGGAGAGCCTGGGTAGAGTCTTTTGGACTCATCGGTATTGATTTTCTCAATAACCTCGTAAAAAGATGGCACCAGTGACCTAAGTCTATCATTATGTTCAATCTTTACGATACCTGACTTATATTCCTGATTTTTCTGTGACATGGCAAGATTAAGATCGTAGATCCCCGCACCACTGTGAGTATCAATAAGAGTATATGGTTTATCTTTGCTGTTTAGGTAAGAAAGCAAAAGACATAGCGTCAGATGTTTTAAAATATCTGCATGATTGGCACAGTGAAAGCCATGTTTGTAACTGAGCATGAAATGTCCTATAAATAGCTAAAATACTGTTGATAATATACTCTATTCTTTGATTTTTTGATAATTCAAAACAAATATGCATTGTTATAGCTCCAATTTGTACTAAAATACATTTATGGGACATGTATTATTTGGAGTTGACATGCAAAAGATTAAAAGTTTTGTGCTTTTTTTAACTCTTTTCTATATGGCCGCGGCTACAGCATTTATCATTGACTATGATGCCATAAACGATGATGACCACGCTTATGCGTTAACAGATGGCACCGCTAATTACTCGATTGACGGTTATTTTCGTGAAGATGGTTCAAAAATATATGTACATCAGGATAAAAGACCCGTAACTGTCGAAAATGAGCATAGTGAGAATTCGGGGCTTAAACTTGAAGGAGTTAACAAGCAGGATCTAGAATCACTGCATCATGGAGCAGAGTTATACGATAAAATGATGCCCAAAAAGGACTAGAAACCACCTTAAGCATATATCAAAAGTAACCGACTAAAATTAGACTTTCTTTATCTTAGCGCAGATATCTGTAAGTCCTGCTATCCACATTACAGAATTCTCGTAGGCATTTAAAATATCATGACGAGAAATAAAATTTGACATCATGATCCCATCCACATACTCAAGATTAAGACTTTCCATACTGGTGGAGATATCATGAAGCACTTTATACTCGTCATTTTCGCTGAATAACTCATTGAGTCTACTATCAATACCCATCAGCAGTTTTTGAGTAAGTTGCGTGGTGTAAGGGTAAAGCATATTTAAATCTGCACAGATCCCTATGGCAAAGGAAAAAGAAGTATCAACATTCTGAGCCCTATAATATGACAGTTCCTCAATAAACTTGGCTTTAAGCAGTATCTGACGCACCGGTTCAAAACTCACGAACCTGTAATTGTTTTTATCCTTGTCCTGACGATAAAACTCCTCAAGCATCATCAGTACCACAATGGAGATTAGCTTGCTTAAAACCTCAACATCCATATCATAAATACAGTCCTCAAGTGCATCAAAGTAATATTCGTGCTCCTTGCCCTGTTCAAGATAGTTAAGTACAGGAGCAATAAAGACGTTGAATGAGGAATTCTTCTTCAGCATGCCAAAAAAAAGATCGTAGTTGGGACGAGGTTCGATAAGTTCGGCCAGCACCGCCATAATACTATCGTAGCTACTCTGATTGACTTTATAATGGGCAGGATTAAATTTTGCCTTTAACACACCTTTGTTAAAGAGCGGACAGCAAACATAATCTGCTCCAGATTCAAAAGCAATTGACGCTTTATTAAGATTATCACAGCGATCGCAGATGATTTTGATCCAGGAGGCTTTTTTCTGAATATTGCGAGCCAGAATAAACTGCTCCTCAATATCCTTGGTCATATCAATAATAGCATAATTTATGGAGCGTAGTTCTGTATACCAGTTGGTATAGACAATGGTATAGACATCCGCGGCAATACTCATACTCTCCTTTTTGAGCATACTTACCTGATGCTTGTAGGAGGCTGTAGCTTCCTGACGGTCTTGAAGATGCAGAATGAACTTGGTTGCCGGCAGCTGCTTGGCATAGCGGTTTAACTCAGGAGTTAAAGGAAATTCAGAAAGACAGAAGCCATTGGTCTGCGTAAAGAGTTCACTGTGGCGTCGAGTATAAAAACCGGTAATAATATGTTTGACGTGCTTTTTTTCAAGCATATCTGGGCGAAAACTGCTTGAGCCTGCAGTATAGCGGAAGGTATAGCACAGCAAATCCCCTTTCCTGTCGTATACCGGAGTCCGACATAAAATATTGCAGCGGTCAGTTGAACGCTTATAGGTAGTCTTTTCCTCTTTTTTCTGAGGAACAGCAACAACTTTATTGTCGTTAGTTGAGGTCAGCGAATTGATTGTACTTCCGGTTAAACTGTCCATAGGGCGTAATTAGTCAAGTATACACGAAACATTCAGCACCAAACGGTTTCCACGAGCAAATTCGTGGCGGCTACTTAGCAAGTGTCATAAAAATCATACAGCAGCGTAAAATTTTAAGTTATCGGCAAAATCGCTTTAAATCAGGAAATAAAGCATCCTTGCGACCACGCAGCGGTAAATTGATGCCAAAGGACAAAGCCCCAAGTCAATCGTAAGGATCTTTTATAGCTCTCAATCTATACCTTATTGACATACTCCCACGACTAAAGTCGTGGGATTCTTTAGATTAACGAGGCATCACCACAGTCTTATAGGAGGGATATAGCCTCGGTTTTCAAGATTTAACGTCTATAG
>Ga0326511_10001753_pt1 | contig 17899 bp, 13 predicted proteins | sample 0_2496_0518_D_FD_203701 | JGI IMG/M metagenome (GOLD analysis project Ga0326511, IMG submission 203701) | Bovine rumen microbial communities from UC Davis, California, United States - 0_2496_0518 | ecosystem: Host-associated > Mammals > Digestive system > Stomach > Rumen | place: USA...
GATGTCAACGCCAAGCTCCGCGACATCATGCTGCACATCCCGAATATGCCGAAGGCGGACGTGCCGATCGGCAAGGATGACACGGAAAACCCGGAAGTCCGCAAATGGGGCACGCCGCGCGAGTTTGCGTTTGAGCCGAAAGCCCATTGGGATATCGGCACGGACCTCAATATCCTCGACGCAGACCGCGCCGCCAAAGTCACGGGCGCGCGCTTTACGTTCTACCGCGGACTCGGTGCCCGCCTCGAACGCGCCTGCATCGCGTTTATGATGGATCTGCATGCGAACAAACACGGCTACACGGAAATGCTCGCGCCGTACATCGCCAACAAGGACAGCATGGTCGGTACGGGTCAGCTGCCGAAATTCGCCGAAGATATGTTCAAGCTCGAAGGCATGGATTATTACCTCGTGCCGACGGCGGAAGTCCCGATGACGAATTATCACCGCGACGAAATCCTCGACGGCCGTAATCTGCCGGAGCATTACAGCTGCTATACGGCCTGCTTCCGCGCCGAAGCCGGAAGTGCGGGACGCGATACGCGCGGCCTCATCCGTCAGCATCAGTTCAACAAAGTCGAGCTCATCAAGTTCGTCAAACCGGAAACGTCGTGGGACGAACTCGAGGCGATGGTTGACGACGCCGAGGACGTTCTGCGCGAGCTCGAGATCCCGTACCATGTCGTCCAGCTCTGCACGGGTGACATGAGCTTTACGTCGGCGAAGACGTATGACATCGAAGTCTGGTTCCCGAGCCAGCACAAATACCGCGAGATTTCCTCGTGCTCGAACTGCCTCGACTATCAGGCGCGCCGCGCGAACATCAAGTTCCGCCGCGAACCGAAAGCCAAGCCGGAGTTCGTCCATACGCTGAACGGTTCGGGCCTTGCCGTCGGCCGTACGGTCGCCGCGATCCTCGAGAATTATCAGCAGGAAGACGGCTCGGTCGTCATTCCGAAGGTTCTCGTACCGTATATGTGCGGTGTCGAAGTCATCAAGAAACCGGAATAAGTTCATGTCAGGCCTGACGGGCGGTTTTGCCGCCTGCCGGGCCTGTTTTTGTTTTGCGTCAATGTCTGGCGCCGGAAAGGAATACATATGAAGATTGTTGTCGGGATTACGGGAGCAAGCGGCAGCATTTACGCCGTGCGTCTCCTCGAGGTGCTCCGCGCGGCGGGACATGAGATCCACGCCGTCGTGACGAAAAGCGGCAGTCAGGTTCTCAAATACGAAACGGGGATTACGCCGGATGCCCTTGCCAAAATGGTTGACAGGCTCTACAATATAGATGATGTCGGTGCGGCGATTGCGAGCGGTTCGTTCCGCGTCGACGCGATGGTGATCGTGCCGTGTTCGATGAAGACAGCGGGATGTCTCGCGGCGGGGATCGCGGACAATCTTTTGACGCGCGCGGCTGACGTGGCGCTGAAGGAAGGTCATCCGCTCATCATCGTGCCGCGCGAAACGCCGATGCACGCGATTCATCTCGAAAATCTCCTGAAGCTCGCGCATACGGGCGCGCGGATTCTCCCCGCCTGTCCCGGGTTTTATCACCGTCCGCAGACGCTTGACGATCTCGTCAATATGATGGTCGGCAAAATCTGCGATGTTTTGGGCGTTGAGCATCATTTGTTCCCGCGTTGGCAGGGATAACGGGATTTTCGGCGAAAAAGAACCGTATAGAACACGATAAAAGAACCATATAAGGAATACATAAGTCAGGTGATAGAGATGAAGAGAGAGATTTCCCGGTTGACACTCGCTGCCGTTGCGGCGGGGATGGTTTTGACGATGACGTCGGGCGCCGAAGCGGCGCAGGCGGATGTGACGAATTCTGCCGTGATGACGCAGGCTGACGACTCAGCGACGGCAAAAACGGCTGACATGGCCGATAAAACAGCTTTGACGTCAAACGTTGAAGCTCAGGAAACGGCGAAAACCGCTGGCACAGTGATGAAGACGGCGGAAAACGCAAAAACCGGCACGGCCGAAGCCAAAGCGGATGGTTTGTCCGCAGATGCTCCCGCGGTTGACGGTCAAACGGCCGTCATGTCGACGGGGACGTCCGAAGAAACAGCCGTACAGCGTCAGAATACGGAAGTCCAGATCGAGTATATGGACGCGCGTTTCTTTAAAAAACGCAACATCAACCAGTATAACGTCCACGTTTACCGTCAGTACAAACAGGCGGGACCGGTATCGCTCCATTACGGTTTGACGCTGTCGCGTGCGACGGGGTATTCGACGGAGGATGACATTTACCGCGACTCGGAGGCCGTCGGTTTCGGCCCGTCCTATATGCTTCGCTGGAAACGTCATGTCAGCGGCAAGCTTGACGCGGCGTTTGACGCGTCGGGAAGCGCACTCATCTACAACCACGCCCATCCGGGTCACGGTCGCGCGTACGGGTTCCTCTGGCGCATCGGTCCGCGACTCATCTATAATTACCGCGCGAACGATTCGCTGAGCCTCGCATATCTGTTCCAGCATTCGTCAAACGGCATGGGCACGCACAATCCGGGGTATAACGGCGTCGGTTTCTCGCTCGGCTACATGCACTGGTTCTGAGGTATTTCATGAAAAAAGTTTACGCCGTACGGCGCGGACGCAAAACGGGGCTCTTTATGAGCTGGCCCGAATGTCAAAAGCAGGTCGACGGTTTTCCGGGGGCGCGGTTTAAAGGCTTTACGGACGCGAATGAAGCCGTCGCATGGCTTCGCGAAGAGCCGGGATCCTCTGCCGGCGGGGAAACCCCGGCGTGCACGAAACGGACGCACTTTGCATCAAAACCGAAGACCGCAAAACCGGCACTCCCGCCCGAAGATCTGCCGCAAGATCCCGATGACGTCGATTACGTCATTTATACGGACGGATCCTGTCTGCGCAATCCTGCGGGACCGGGCGGCTGGGCGGCCGTCATTCTCGACCGGAAACGCGGTGTCGTCAAGGAACTTTCGGACGGTGAGCCGTCAACGACGAACAACCGCATGGAGCTTTCGGCTGCGATTGCGGCGCTTTCCGCACTCCGCGAAGGTTCGCTCGTCGACCTCTACACCGACAGCCAATATCTCAAAAACGCCTTTACGCGTCACTGGATTGACGGCTGGAAACGAAACGGCTGGATGACGGCCAAAGGAAAACCGGTCCTCAATCAGGATCTCTGGCATCGTCTCATTACGCTGTTTGCGGCACATAAAGTCCGCTTTCATTGGGTCAAGGGTCACGCGGGCAACGCACCGAACGAACGCTGTGATGAACTCGCGAAAGCGGCAGCGATGCGTTACAGTCGTCCGTGAGCAAAGCATATGCGGATTAAAATACGGCTAAAATCCGGATAAAATGCGGAAAAACGTTGCTTGTTTGGTGAAAAAATAGTAAACTTATATTTACTAATTCGCGATAATTTTTATCGCTTCCGGGTCAGGAGGGGTGGTATGTTCCTAAGAATCCTCGAAGCAATCGGCGGTTTTGTCATTCGCCGGTTGGAGGGCTTCGGCACGATTGTGCTGCTCTATAAGGAAACGATGGTACAGCTGACGCATCGCATGCGTTTTCGGTCGATTCTTGACCAGATGTCGCATTTGGGTGTCGATTCCCTGTTGATCGTGAGTCTGACGATGCTGTTTACGGGCGCCGTCATCACCTTGCAGACGGCGGAGAAATTTATCGAATTCGGCGCACAGGGAACGGTCGGAGCGCTCGTCGCCATTGCGATCGGGCGCGAACTCGGCCCGGTTCTCGTCGGCGTTGTCTGTGCCGGTCGTGTCGGCGCGGCGATTACGGCGGAGATTTCGACAATGAAAGTCACGGAACAGATTGACGCATTGCGCGTCATGGCCGTGAGTCCCGTCAATTATCTCATCGTGCCGCGTATGCTGGCCTGTATGATCGTCGTGCCGATTTTGACCGTTTTCGGTGACGTTATCGGTGTTGTCGGCGGTTGGGCCGTTGCCGTTTATTACTCGGGTATCAGTTCGTATATGTTTATGGATGCGATCCATACGTATGTTGACACGTATGACCTGACGGGCGGCCTCATCAAGTCGATCTTTTTCGGCAATGTCATCGCCGTGCTCGGCTGTTATTACGGACTGACCTGTCCCGACGGCGCCGAGGGCGTCGGCCGCGCGACAACGCGTACCGTCGTGGCGTCGATTATTGTCATTTTCATCCTGAACGCCGCGCTGACGTTTATTTTGTATTGAGCTGGGAGTATGTGATATGATACGACTGGTAGATGTATGTAAAAGTTTCGGCAGCGTTCAGGCTTTGAAACATATCAATCTGACAATCGAAACAGGCGAAACTCTTGCCGTCATCGGCGGATCCGGGTCCGGCAAGAGTACGCTTTTGCGTTTGCTCATCGGACTTGACCGGCCGACAAGCGGCGAAATCTGGGTCGGCGATAAGGAAATTACGCATTTGGGCGAACATGAACTCGACCGCGTGCGGCTACATATGGGCATGGTTTTCCAATATTCGGCGCTGTTTGACTCGATGACGGTCGGCGACAATGTCGCGTTCGGCCTGCGCGAGCACACGAAGAAAAAGGAAGCGGAGATCCGCGAGATCGTGCTCCAAAAGCTCCATCAGGTCGGACTTGACGGTGTCGAGGACATGATGCCCTCGGAGCTTTCGGGCGGCATGAAAAAGCGCGTCAGCCTTGCGCGGGCGCTCGCGTTTGAGCCCGATATTATTTTTTACGACGAACCGAGTTCCGGACTTGACCCGATCACATCGGGGCGGATCGACGAACTCATCATTCATACCCAGCGTTCCCTGAACGTGACGTCAATCGTCGTCACGCACGATATGGCGAGTGCCTGCCGGATTTCCGACCGCATTGCCATGATTTATCAGGGCGAACTGATCGCCGTCGATACGGTCGAACGGTTCAAGGAACTTCAGGATGAGCGGGTGCAGGCGTTTTTCCGGACGTTGCGCACGGCAAAGGAGGAATAGGCAGAATGTCAACAGAAGCGAAAGTAGGCGCGTTTACGGTTTTGGGGCTTGCGCTCCTGGCTGCCGTTCTCGTTCTTCTGAGCGGCATTTCGTTCGGAAGCAAAGGGTATACCCTGTACGCCGGATTCCATCAGGTTCTCGGTGTTGAGAAGCAGTCTGCCGTTCGGCTTTCGGGTGTGCCGGTCGGAAAAGTCCGCAACATCACGAATGACGGCAGCGGCGTGACGGTCGAAATGGCGATCAACAAAGGCATCAAGATCCCGCGCGGTTCGCGCGTGACGGTTGATTCCGTCGGCGTCATGGGCGAAAAGTTCATCAATATTCTGCCGGGCGACGAGACACAGGGCTTCCTCGATAACGGCGATTATCTCATCGGCGACGAGGAGCAGGGTCTGACGCAGGTATTTGCGCAGGTCAGCGATACTCTGGCGCAGGTGCAGGAACTCATGAAGTCAATGAACAGCGTGCTCGGCAACGACGAGTTTAAGGGCGCGATCATCCAGATGGCGGTCAATATGCGTGACGCGACGGCCCATATCAGCGGCCTCATGAGTCAATTTGAACAGATGGCGGCCAATAATCAGGGCAATGTCACGCAGATGATGTCAAACCTCAACGCGATGACGGCGAGCCTCGAACGCTCGGCGAACAGTGTCGAGGCGATCATGGCAAACCTGCAGACCGTCGGGGCGGATCCGCAGACGGCGGAAAATCTGCGTCAGACGGTACAGAATATCGCCGATACGAGTGCACGCGTCGAACGCATGGCGGAAAATATCGAGAAAGTCGCCGGCGATCCGCAGGTTGCGGAAGATGCGAAAGTGACGATCGCGAATGCGCGCAAACTCACGGACCGCGCCGGCGGTATGATGGGAAAACTCAATAAACTCAGCTCAATCAAGGCCACGCCGCAGGTTGACGTCCTTTACAGCGGATCGGAGCATGACTGGAGCACAAATTTTAATGTAAACATCGGTTCGGGGAAGGGACTTTTCCTCGACGCCGGTGTTGACGATATCGGTGATGAAGACCTCGCAAATGTTCAGGTCGGCCGCAGACGCGGCGGAATGGGCTATCGCGGCGGTGTTGTCGCCGGGGAAGCCGGTATCGGGCTTGACGCCTATGCGGGAGATAAATTTAAGTTTTCGGCCGATGCTTACGATCCGGATGATCTGACCCTGCGCCTGCGTGCGCAGTATGCGGTCGGGTCAGACGGTACCTGGCTGATGGGTCAGTGGAATGATGTCAATGACAAGGATAAACGGGCCTTTTACGCCGGTATCCGTCAGGAGTTTTAACGGGAGGAAACGACCTTGAAGAGCAATCATTTTTATCAGAAATTAACGGCCCTCGTGGTAACGGGCCTGATGAGCGGCCTCGCCGGAACGGCGTTTGCTTCCGGAACGGTGCAGCTTGACCTCAATGACAGTGTCCAGATGGCGCTCGAGAATAACCGCACAATTAAACAGTCGCTTACCGATGTTGACACGGCGCGTTGGGGACTTTCCCAGGCACGCCGCACGATGGGCCCGACGCTTTCGTGGCAGACTGCCGCGAACCGGATCGGCGGTGACGCGTATAATATGGCCGTGGGGGCAAAATATGACTCTGAGTTTACGAATGCATTGACGGCAGGTATGCCGCTTTACAATCCGGAACTTGCCGGCACGATCAAATCGGCGCGTTACGGTGTCAATGCCGCGGATCTCGCGCTCGAGGAGACGAAACAGGCCATCCGCCTGCAGGCGACGTCTGATTATTATCAGATTCTGCAGTGCCGCAATCTCATCGGGGTTCAGCAGGATGCCGTTGATACGCTGCAGGAACATCTCGACAATGTCAACGCGCAGTTCCGCGTCGGCACGGTCGCAAAGTCCGACGTTCTCGCGTCGCAGGTTCAGCTCGCCAATGCGCAGCAGGCTCTCGTCAACGCGCAGAACAATTATGACGTCGCGGTCTCGACGCTCAACAACGTCATCGGCCTGCCGACGGATACGGTACTTGACATTCACGACGAACTTCGTTATACGAAATATGACATTTCCCTTGACGGCTGCACACAGTTTGCGCTTGAAAACCGCGCCGACGGTGCGGCAGCGGATTACGCCGTTAAACAGGCCGAAGCGGGTATCGATACGGCAAGAGCCGGTTATCTGCCGACGGTCAACGCATCCGCATCAAAAGCGATCGGCGGTGAAAACGCCTTTGACGATGACCATACGAGCAAAGATGCGTGGTCTGCAGGTATCAGCGCCGGCTGGGATTTCTTCGACAACGGCGTAACGTCATCGAAGGTCAACCAGGCCAAGGCAAAGCTCCTCAAAGCACAGGAAGCCAAGGCACAGACGGATGAACAGATTCAGCTTGACGTGCGTACGGCGTATCTGAACCTTCAGGCCGCCGAGCGCAACATTTTGACGACGCAGGTCGCCGTGGCGCGCGCCGAAGAGGATTATAAAATCGCGCAGGTCCGTTACAGCGCCGGTGTCGGCACGAACCTTGACGTCATGGACGCCGAGGAAAAGTTGACGGAAGCCCGCACGAACTACTATACGGCACTGTACAACTACAATACGAGCAAGGCTTCGCTTGATAAGGCAATGGGTATCCCCGTTGATCTCGACGTCGTGAAATACACGGAAGCCGAGACAGCCGGAAAGACGTATGTCAAAGCCCGCGAGGCAGGCAGACTGTCCGACGATGCCGTCTTTGAGACGAAGGACCTTGCACGCCGCGAAGCACAGACGACGACCGAAACGGCCGTACCTGACGTCAAAACCGTCGCAAAAGACGAGGCCGCAAAAGCTGTAGAAACCGAGACGGCTCAGGCAGCGGAAAATGCCGCCGCCGAAAGTCAGAAAGTGGCCGACGAACTGGCCAAATAAAAACCGGCCTCGGCCGGATCAAATCCCCGGGAGTGGTTTATCATGAAAAACAAGAAGCGGATCGGATTTATCTTGGGCGCCCTATGCGCCGTCTTTCTGCTGCTCGTCGGCGTCTGTCGTTATGCCGTGCAGACGTCTGCTTTCATGGACCGCGTCGCGGAGACGTCGGCAACTGCCATCGGGGATACACTCGGCGTGCCGGTTGACATCGGCAAGGTTCAGGTCAATTCTCTACATGAAATCGAAGTACATAACGTAGCTGTTTACGATAAACAGGCGGAGCTGGTAGCCAAGGCCGACAAGGCGGTAGTCAGTTGCCGCCTGTTTTCTGCGCTTCGGGATCTTTCCCCGGCTGAAGCCGTTGACACGGTGACGCTTTCGGGCGTCGAAGGCGTACTGACCCAGCGCGAGGACGGCAGCTGGAATATCGAGGATATTCAGACGTCGAGCTCCTCGGGCAATTCGTTTACGGGGCGTGTCATCCTCGCCGGTGAGGGCAACCGTCTGACGCTGCATTATAAAGGTCAGGACCTGACGCTCGACGATGCCGCGGGGACGGTGGACTTTGCGGATTACCCCGTCTGGAAACTCGACGCGTCCGGCACGAATCAGGGCGCAGCGGTCAAAGTGACGGGCTCGGTTACGAAAGAAAAACAGGTCGCGCATATCCAGGTATCGGATGCCGATCTCATGAATTATGTGCCGCTGATCCCGGAAGGGACGCTCCCCGAGGCGATTACGCCGGTAAGCGGTCACTTAGACAGCGTTGACATGACGATTCTGAGTCATCAGGGCATGCTCTCCTATACAGGAAGTGCCGTCATTTCGGACGGCGCGGCAACGGTGCGCGGTATTGACGTCACGGATCTTGCGGGCAAGGCTTCTTTTACGGATCAGGAAATCATCCTTGCGGCTGACGTCAAGGCAAATGAGCAGCCGCTTCATGCCGAAGGGCGCATCTGGTACGATACGGGGACGCCGTATCTCGATCTGCGCATCAGTTCCGATGCGGTTGACCCGGCGCAGATTTTGACGAATATTCCTTACGCCGGCGCCGCGGCCGTGACGGCTCATGTCACGGGTTCCGCAACAAATCCGTCCGTCGAAGGCGATGTCGAGGTTCCTTCGGGCGAAGTCATGGGTGTTTCCTTTACGGACGCCGCGGCGCATATCCGCTTTGCCGATCAGACGGCGTATATCAGCAATCTCAGCGTGCAGACGCTCGGCGGCACGGTAAACGGCGAGGGCGTCATTTCGGCGTCGAATCTCGCGTATACGGCGCACCTCAAGGGGCAGGGTGTCGATCTCACGTCCGTTGCGGACGTCATTCCGTCCGATCAGCTGGACGGTGTCAGCGGACTGGCTTCGTTTGACGTCGGACTCAGCGGGACGGGAACGGATGTTAACACGATTCAGGCTTACGGCAGCGCTTCGCTCGCCAATGCAAACTATAAAGGTCTGCCGATCGAAGGACTCAGTACGTCGTTTGCCGTTCAGGGCGACAACGTGACTGTCGATTATTTGAGCGCGCGCCTGCCGAACCGGACGACGCTCGGCGTCGAAGGGAAAATTACGAGCGGCAGTCAGATGGACTTTGCGTTCTACGGCGGCCATGTTGACCTTTCGCTGGTGCGTCATGTCATCCCGGAGGCCGATATTACGGGGCTCGGCGATTTCAAGGGAACGCTTCGGGGGGATATCAGCGATCCGCATCTCGACCTTGACCTTTCGGCCAACCGCGGTACACTTTTCAAGCAGCCGTTTGACAGCCTGGTCATCAAGGCGGGCGGCGGACTTGACGGCGTTACGGTCGATAATTTCTCCATGGAAAAAGACGGCAAAGAAACGTGGATCGTCGAAGGCACCGTCGGCCTGATCGGCGATCGGCGAATCAATATGCGCATTGACACGATCGGTGCGCGCATGGAAGATATCGCCGCGCTCGTGGCGCCGGATCAGCCGATTACGGGTAATGTCGACAATACGATCCGTTTGACGGGGACGCTCGACAATCCGAGCGCCGTCGGCTACATTCACTTCTATCGCGGCAGTTACCGCGGCATCCTGCTCTCCGGCATGGACGGTGACTATTTTATCGATGACGGTGTCATGCGTCTGCAGGATTTCCATATTTATTCGCCGATGGTCGATATGGACCTCAACGGTACGATTGACACGGCAACGAATCTCGACATGGTCGTCGCGGTCCATGACATTGACATGAAACGCTTCCAGAGCAAGTTCCCGTACGAAGTCAGCGGCCACGGCACGTTTGACGGCAAAATCGGCGGCACGCTCGATGCGCCGACATTTAACGGTATGATCGACCTGCCGTCGCTCGTACTCAACGGACAGACTGTCAACCACGTTCACGGTCTCGTCAATATGCATGACGGCGTGGTTTCCGTTGACAATTTCGGTTTTGACCAGAACGAAGGGACGTACGACCTCGTCGGTTCGTATAATATGAATTCGGATGCGGTCGGCGGCAACGTCGTCATCCAGAATGCCGATATCAACGCGGTCTGCGCGATTCTCAACCAGAAAAATAAGTTTATCCAAGGGCGTTTGACGAGCGGTGCAACGGTCGGAGGAACACTTGACAATCCGACGGTTGACCTGCACGGCTCGATGGACAAGGGAACGGTCGGCGGATATGACGTCCATGACGTCACGCTCGCGATGACGCTCCGCGATCATTTGCTGAACGTGGATACCTGTACGGCTCGTCAGGGCGATAACGGTACAGTCAGCGTGACGGGAACGGCTTCGCTTGACGGTCCTCTTGACCTGCATCTGGCGGCGCAGTCGATCGAACTCGGGATGTTTACCAAGGCAGCCGGCATCGGTACGGCGGTCAGCGGTACGGCCGATATTACAGCTGACGTCAGCGGAACATTGGACAATCCGGCAGGAAGTGCGCAGATTACGGCGCATGACGGCGGTATCAACAACGCGACATTTGATACACTGCAGAGCAGTCTGCAGATGAAGAACGGACAGATTCAGGTCGATGAATTGACCGTCGACAAAACGGTCAACGGACAGAAATATCAGGCCGGGGCGAGCGGCATCATCCCGCTTTCGGCACTTTCGCGCAAGGAGACGCCGGGGAGCGAATACGAACAGATTCATATGGAGATCGCACTCGAAAACGCGGATCTTTCCCTGCTCCCGGCGCTTTCGCATTACGTCGAGTCGGCCGAGGGACCGATGAAGGGCAGTCTGCAGCTCCGCGGCACGGCCGATAATCCGCTTGTTTACGGCAGTATTGCCATTCCGGACGGCACGGTCAAGCTGCGTCAACTTGCGACGCCGATTACATCGCTGCATCTTGACCTGAATTTTAATGGGGATGCAATGACAGTCCGCGATTTTTCTGGTAAAATGGGCAAAGGTACATTCCTTGTGACCGGCGGAACGAAGTGGGAAGACCTTACGCTACAGGATTATCAATTTGACCTTTCGATGCAGGGACTCGATGTCGAGAGCAGCTTCTTCAAAGGACCGCTCGACGGTACGTTTACGCTTTCGGAAGGTACGTGGTACGGCCTAAACCTGCCGAAGATCACGGGCAGCACGACACTGCATGACTGCACGATTTCCGTGCCGTCACTTCCCGATACGGACGGCGAACTGCCGGATATCATACTTGACGTCAGCGCCGACGCCGGACGTCATGTCCGCCTTTACAGTTCGTCGCTTTATGACATGACGCTCACGGGCGGCGTACACTTCGGCGGGACGACGCGTCATCCGCAGAGTTCGGGAACGGTCAGTGTCATGTCGGGCGGGACGCTTACGTACCTGAAGACGGTATTCCGCATCCGCGAGGGTACGGCGTACTTCAACCAGATCGATTCGTTCCTGCCGGAGATTACGTTCAACGCAGACACGAAGCTCGCGAGCACGAAGGTCATGCTCGCCGTCAAAGGTCCGCTCAATCACATGGAGATCAACCTGACGTCTCAGCCGGAGCTGAGTCAGACGGAGATTATCAAGCTTCTCACACTGCGCGAAGCTTACCGCAACGGCGAACGCGGCTTTGATGCGGGCGATGCGCTTGCGCTCGGCCTGCAGATGAGTTTCCTCGCCGATATCGAGGACTCCGTACGCGATATTCTCTATCTTGACACGTTTACAGTCGCGCGGGGCAGCGGCTCACTCTTTACGCGGCGCAGAAGCGGCGAGGAAGAGCAGGATGACGAAGATGTGTATAACATCCAGCTCGGCAAGTACATCGTGCCGGACAAAGTCATGCTGCGCTATACGCAGAGTCTCGGCGGCAATGACTCGGTTCATCAGATCGGCCTGCAGTATGAAATCAATGACCATATGGGAATCGGCATGGCGCGTGACGGCAGCGACTTCATCATCGGCGCGGGCCTGCGGATCAGTTTCTGACGATAATCGCCGAAAGGAGGTGAGCGGCTGATGCAGTGGCAGGATTATATTGACGAATTAAAACGGGTCAAACTCCTTGAACCTGAGGAGGAGCAACGGCTCTGGCGCCGGTTTAAGGCGGAAGGGGATGAAGATGCCCGCGCACGGCTCATCGAGTCGTATCAGCCGCTCGTCTTTAAGCAGGCGATGCCGTTTTCGCGGCGCGAGGATATTTTTGACATCGTACAAGAAGGAACGATCGGGCTCATTGAAGCCGTCGAACGCTACGATTACGAACGCGGCGTTGCGTTCAGCCTGTACGCCGTGCATCGCATTCGCGGGCGCATCTATAACTTCCTGCAGCGCGAAGGGGCGGCGGATATCGCCTGCCTTGACGTCGAAAGCGAACCGGGCGAACTGACGCCGAAAGAGCAGCTCGCCGATCCGCGGCCTTCGGTCGCCTTTCAGGCTGAGCAGCACGAATTGACGGGACGCCTGTATCAGGCACTTGAACGGCTGCCGGCAAAGGAGCGGACGGTTCTGGAGGGCATGTTCCTCAACAGTCAGCCTGCGCAGGACCTTGCCGAAGGACTTCAGGTCAGTCCGTCCCATGTTTACCGTCTGCAGAAAAAGGGGATCCGCCGTGTCCGCGGTATGCTTTCCCGTTTTATGCAGAATTGGTAGCAAAATCAAGAAAATACGCAGAGTGTTACTCGAAATCCGAATTCATCGACATTATTTTGATATATTTACCGTTTTTGCCGGATTTTCTCATGTCAGAACGGCCTGGCTTGTCGGGATTATAAGGACATGACAGAAATCTGGTGAAAGGGGGAGATGACGTGACCGATCAGCGCGGCCGGAAAACGCATCATATCCGGGCGGCGCAGCGATGGCTCGGGAAAGCCGAGTCCTCGCTTGAGGACCGCAATGACATTCAGGGAGATTTGAAACTCATGCTCGCGCGGGCGGAACTTTCCCGTGTCGAGGAAGCGCCGCGTACGGCGCGGCTCAAACGTTGGGTTCGCCGACTTTTGCCGGCAGCAGCCGCTCTCGTCATCGCGGGAGCATTTCTCCTGCCGCTGCCGCAGGCGGGTGAGGCCGTACCGGAATCGGCATCTGCCGTTCCGCGTCAGGAAAGCGTTGACCGTGTGTCAGCGCCGGCGCAAACGGAACCGGCGGCAACGTCAGTGACGTCAGAACCGGCTGTTTTGCCGGAGAAAAATCCGGTTCCCGTAACCCGTGCGGAAGAATCTTCCGCGCTGCCGAAAACGGCAGAACCGGCTCCTGCGTCAGCAGAATCCGCGGCGTCCGTGCCGCAGCAGACTCCCGTTCAAACGGCGCGCGTTCCGAGCGCCGATAAACAGAAACTCATGCAGTCCGCCGGAAAGGCGCTGCGGGAATGACAGCAATCATCAGATTTAGGAGGTTTGACTTTTGAAGAAACAGAATTACCGCTCGCTGGCCTATGCGATCGCGCTGGCTACGAGCTTCACGGCACTACCCGGAATCACATTTGCGGCTGAAGCGCCGGTAACGACGACAGCTTCCGAAACGGCGGTTTCCGAAACGGCATCTGCGGCGGAAACGGCGGCTGACGCAGGCGCGGCGGCAGGAACATCTGCTTCCGCCGGAAATGCTGTCAACGGAGCGACGGCTGCAACGGAAACAACAGGTGAAAGTTCAGTGACGCCGGAAACAACGGCAACCGGATCTGTCCCGGATAGCGCGGCTTCGGCGCAGGCGGAAGCAGATCAGGCCAATGCGGCCGCAAAAACCGAAGCTGGTGCAGCGAGTGTCGATCCCCGCACAACAGAGTGGGTCAAAACACGTCCCGAGGAAAAGACGATCAATGATCTCTTGAAACAGTATGAGGGTCAGACGATCGTTGACATCGTCTTTGACGGTGCCGGCGAATTGACACAGACAACGGCTAAAGCGGCTCTTTCCATGCGCACGGGTGATATGTTTACGGTAAACGGACTGAACCGCGACCGTGAAGCCATTTACCAGACGGGCTATTTTTACGATCTTTACCCATCGTTTGAACGTGTGCCGGAAGGCGTTGTCCTGACGTATCACGTGCTCGAAAACCCGATTTTGAAAAGTGTTGCAATTACGGGGAATACCGTCGAGACGACAGAGAAACTTTCCGGTTATTTGACGGTTAAACCGGGCGAAATTCTCAATAACCGCGAACTGCATGAAAACGTCCTCATGATTCAGGAGCAGTATCGTAAAGACGGTTATATTCTTGCAAAGATTTCAGATCTCAACATCGACCCGGACGGCAACCTGCTCATTAAAATCAACGAGGGCAAAATCGAAGGTTTTAAAGTCAAAGGTAACGAAAAGACGAAAGAGCGCGTTATTCTGCGCGAAATGCGTCAGAAACCGGGTGAGCCGTTCAATACGAACCTTGCGCGCCGCAGTATGCAGCGTGTCTATAACCTCGGGTTCTTCGAAGATGTCAACGTCAAACTGAACCCGGGCGTCGACCCGAATGCGATCGTCATGGAGATTGACGTTACGGAGAAGCGCACGGGATCGTTCGGTATCGGTTTCGGTTACAGCAGCGAAGACGGTATGCTCGGCATGATCAGCCTGGCTGATACGAACTTCCGCGGCACAGGCGATGCCGTCAGCATTACGTACGAGCACAGCGGCGATGATTCGGATGCCCACGGCTATACGTTCTCGTATCGTCGTCCGTGGCTCGACCAGAAACAGACGGTCGGCACGTTGAAGATTTACAACCGTACGTATTCCTACGATGACTACGATGCAGACGGTGATCTCATTGAGAGCTTCATGCGTAAATACTCCGGCGGCGAGATTACATTCGGCCGTCCGGTCACGGAGTATTCGACGGATTATGTTACGCTCAAGAATCGTAAAGATGATTACGTCAAGCACGATGATGACGGTACAGATCGAAGCGGCCCGGACCCGAAGTGGGCGAAATGGCGTAATGACAACTTCGGCACGACACGCAGCATTACGCTCGAACATGTCACGGATACGCGCGACAACATTTACAACCCGTTTGCGGGATTCCGCGTCAGCCTGTCCGCAGAAGTTGCCGGTATGTTCGGCGGTGACTTTGACTTCCGCAAATATAAAGTCGACGGTCAGAAATACATCAAGGCCGGCCATGCACAGGTCTTTGCCCTGCGCGGACAGTACGGTTACGGCGACGGCGATATTTCCGAATACAATCAGTTCCGCGTCGGCGGCCAGGATACGATCCGCGGATATCGGGAAGAACAGTTCCGCGGCGATCATATGGCGCTTGCGACCCTCGAATACCGCTTCCCGATCGTTTCGAAGGTTCAGGGAGCACTCTTTACGGACTGGGGCGGCGCCTGGGACAGCGGCCTGACGCCTGAAGATACGCATGCCAGTGTCGGTGCAGGTCTTTCGTTCAATACGCCGATCGGCCCGCTGCGCTTCGATTACGGTCGCGGCTCGCAGGGCGGACGTGTTCATTTCCGCGTCGGCGGCACGTTCTGATAACAAAAACCGGTGCGGCGCAGGCTCTTGTTTTTCATCGAGGCGTTGCCCGCACCGGTTTTGTACCGATGATCCGGAAAGGCGGGAAAGGAAATGCGTTTCGTCATGAAACGGGGGATACGGACGATTTTTGTCCTGATGTCGGCTTTTGCGGCCGTTCTGCCGTTGACGGCAGAAGCGTCAGCGCGGATTGACGCCGTCGAAGCTTCCGTTTCCGCTCCGGATAATCTCCCGCCCCTCGTACAGCAGCGCATGCAAAAGAGTGTTGCCGCGATCGCTTCGCAACTCATCGAAGGACGAGGCGTTGACGAGGAATTGACGTCAGCGGACGCCGATGCGGCCGTCATCCACGAAGTGTTTGATAAAGTGCTCGTCGGCTACACAGTCGAGCAGGTCGGCATCGAGCCGGGGGAAACGGCGCGCGTTTCCGTCACGCTCGTTCCGTGGGATGATACGATACAACAAGTGCATGTGACGGTCAACGTCGACGGTATGTCACCGGAAGTCGAATCCCTCGTACGTCGGGACATCGAGGGCGTCGACCGCGTGTTTGACGCGGCGCTTACGGGGCTCCCGATTGCCGCGTCCGACTGGACAAACGGCGTACTCAAGCAGGAACTCCACAGGTACATGCAGATGCACCTTCCGGAGTTCATTGCCGACTTTGACGTCAAAGCGGACCGAACGACGGATGTGCAGCTGACGCTTTATCCGCAGCTTCCCGTCGTTCGTACGGTTGATCTTTCGATGCGTTCGGATACGGTGCCGAACATGACGCTCCTCAGTCGTCGCCCGTTTATGCAGGACAATGCCGATGAACTCGTCGGCGTCCCTGTTGCGTTTGTCACGCGCCATAAAGCGGACTTTGAAACAAGTCTTGCTTCGCGTATTGATGCGCTGCCCGATTTCCGTCAGTTCGGCATGAAGACACACGTGGCGATCGCCCCCGCGGAACGGCTTCACGTCATGAGTCGTTCGGATACGAGCCGTTACCGGTTAAGACTGGACGGCTGGACGGATATCGGGCGCGGCAGCAGCAAAGATCACGAAGACAACAAGGACTTAGTGTTCCGCCTTCATGCCGGTACGATGCTGAGTCAGCGCGACGAACTTTACCTGCAGCTTGACGTCATGCCGCAGCAGTTTGACTGGGATTGGCAGGGCGCCTACCGGCGTACGTTCGGGCGCGGTTTTTCGGGTGATATCCGCTATGACGCGCGTAAAAAGCGGTTTGACTTTGCCGCGTATCAGGAACTCACACCGCTCTGGATGCTGCGTTACGAATATCGCGGCTGGCATCATATGAGCGAGGCGGCGCTGCGGTACAAAGTGCACGATTTTTTGAGCCTCGAATACGTCATCGATCGGTATGACAACTGGATGCGTGTTATCGGCCATTTCTGACGCGGTGCGCCCGGTTTGACTTGAATAAGGGAAAAGACTTTGATATAATGAAACAAGTTTCCAATAGGCTTTATCAGTGATAGGAAGACCTGTATAAGAAGGAGAAATCAGCATGGTTACTTTACAGAAAAAAACGGTTAAGATCGTCAGTGTCCTGATCGCACTCGTATTCGTCGGCTCGGTTGTTGCACTGGCCCTGACGCAGACGGGTACGGGCTTTGCCTCGGCAGCCAGCTCGAATGTCGGTGTCGTTGATTATCGTCAGGTAGCAAGTCAGGATCCGAAAGTTCAGCAGGCTCAGCAGGATATGCAGCAGGCTGTTCAGGAAGCTCAGAAAGATTTCGAGACGAAATCCGCGAACATGAGCGACCAGGAAAAGAGCGATTACTATCAGCAGACGCAGCAGCGCCTCCAGCAGAAAAACCAGGAACTCATGGAACCGATCCAGAAGGATATCGAAGATGCCGTTAAGAGCGTAGCGGAAGCCAAGGGTCTCTCCGTTGTTCTCGAAAAGAGTACGGTCGTTTACGGCGGTCAGGATATTACGCAGGATGTCCTCAAGAAGATCAACAAGTAAACAGCAGGCAGTCATAGTGAGCCTTGAAGTACCGAGCCGGCAACGTGCTCGGTACTACTTATAAGGAGGGAAGGTTCATGGCAGAACAGGAACCGTCCCGTACAGCCGGCGGAGAACCGGGACACCGCATGTCACAGCGTCAAAAGAAGATCGGCGTCGGCGCTGTCGTCGTCAT
>Ga0326511_10001754_pt1 | contig 17888 bp, 32 predicted proteins | sample 0_2496_0518_D_FD_203701 | JGI IMG/M metagenome (GOLD analysis project Ga0326511, IMG submission 203701) | Bovine rumen microbial communities from UC Davis, California, United States - 0_2496_0518 | ecosystem: Host-associated > Mammals > Digestive system > Stomach > Rumen | place: USA...
GGGCCATGTAGTCAACGCCCCAGAGGGTCACGTCCTCGCGGGCCTGTGCCGCCTGCTCCACGCGCTCGCAGAAGTCGCGCATGCCTGCGTTCTTCCGTTCCAGCGACTTGTGCAGGGCGTCGATGTCGTTGCAGAGCGCGTTGAACTCGTCCATGTCCACGCTCAGCTTCACGCAGTATGTTGCCTCGTCCGTCCATCCGTCCGAGTCCATGGCCTCTCGCAGCGCCCTTGTTATCGGTACATAGTCACTCATGCCTTTGCACCTCAATCCCCAGCTCTTGCATCCGATTCTCAATCATGTGGAAGTCATCCGTGCTGTATGACCACCCGTCAAACACCACGCCGTAGAACTTCGCGTAAACGTCCTTGACCAACTCGGAGAGCTGGTAATTCTCGTTCTCAAAGTTCGCAATTATCTTGTACAGGCTATCAATCGCATGTGACGCATCGTCAAAGTGCTTACTCATGATCGGCCCTCATTCCCTCTGGCAATTCATTCATCTGCCAAAGATCCAATATGTCCCCAACCCTGTAGAGAGGCATGCCCTCTGGTGGTTCACGGACATCGGGCCTGAAGCTCACGTTCTGAAGCCGCCCGCACACCTTGCACCTCTTGCCGATGTGGTAGCACCTGTGACGCCCTCCAATCGTTATCACGGAGCTGTCAGCGTCAATGCACACCTGCTCGTACTCGTGCTTGTGGTCGCTCCTTACATGCCGCTTCCTCGACTTCTTCCTGTGTCGAGGGGCTTCCTCTGGTAGCGGCTGGTACTTGAGGCGGATGACATCATCGCCCCACATGTCGGCCTCCCTTGACTGGAATGAAGAACGCCTTCGCGCACGTGTCGCACACCTGGAAAAGCAAGTGCGCGTTCAGTTCGTGGTTCTCCACGCACCAAACGCGCACGCCCCTCGTCGACCCGCATAGGTCGCATTGCTTTGTCGCATCGTCGCAGCCGGTCATTCGGGTACCCCAAGCTCGCGCATACGGTCATAAATCTCACGCTCGTAGTTGCACTCGCGGTCGATGCCGTAGCCACATTCCTCCGTCTGCATCTTGCAGTTGTTACCACAGCAGCTATGCGCCCACTCCCAGTTGAGCGTAGCCAGCTCGCGCAGCTTGGCGTTCTCGTTCTGAAGCTTCCTGATTGTGCGATGTGCGTCTCTCAGCTTTTCCGTATACCACCTTGCGGCGGCATCCGCGCCTCGCGCCTGACGCAGCCATTCAGCAAGCTGCACGTTACCGTCTGCCTTTGCCTTGGCTATGGCCTCATCAAGCGTCACAACTCCACCCCCAGCTCTCGGGCAAGAATGACGAACGTGTAGTTGCCGCACGCATTGTCATTGCACGCATGCCAGTCCTTGTCCTTGCACCACCATGCCTTCGCGCAAATCTCGGACATCAGGTTGTCCAGCAGCTCGCCGCATAGCTCCCGCAACTTGTCGTTCTCGGCAAGCGCGTCTTGCAGGTCTGCGACGTTCTTACAGGCAGGGCAGTGCTCAAGCTCATAGTTCGTAGACCCGTCCCTATATCCCGCCTCATAAGCGTATGCGTACTCCTTGGTCGCAGTCATGCATCCACCTCTGCGTACTCCCATCGATAGCCCTTATAAGTCTTCTGTCTGTGAGCACAGCAGTTTTGGATGCCTTGGGAAACAACAACAAGGTCATGCTCGCCGCTTCTCACGTATGGGATTTGCATGTCATCCAGATAACTTGCAAGCTCGTCAATCATCCGCATCAGCCCCCGTGTAGCCCATCCGTTCCCACCTCTCCGTGAGCACCAGAACCGTCTTGCCGGGACGCCACTTCATCTCCATGTCGATCTGCGAGGGACTCAACCCCTCCTCCATGCGCCTGAGCACGTACGGCTCGTATGGGTCCTGCGTCATGGGTGGCCTACCCGGCATGCAGGCCACCCTCCGATGCTTGTTTCCCTTCCTCAGCACGCAGATGCCAAGCTGTGCCACCTTGTACTTGATGGAGCAGATGCTTCGGTTCGGCAGCACGTTCGGCCATCCGTCCCAAGACGGGCCGTGCTTCGGGTACTCCTCGCCGAGGATGTCCAGCTCCTCCTGCGTCCACTCGCTCACTCCGTACCCCCAATCGGCTGCATCGCGATGCCCTGGCTTCCGTAAATCACCAACCACTGCTGACCCGTCTCCTTGTCGGTGACTGTCAATACGCTGGTGAATGGGGTTGAACATGGGTCACGCACGAACTCGTATCGCGACGGTCGCTCTTCGACTGCCTGCTGCTCGGCTTCAGCAGATGAGCACCCAACGAGCGGACATGTGAGTAGGAGCACAGCCAACATCATCGTGATGGAGAGCAATGCAATCACCCCCTCCACTGGACTTCCTCGACCTCGAACGCATCCGTGCTGCCGAGGAACGCTGCCACGTCGTTGAGCTTGTCGACTTCCTTGAGCGCGGACTCCATCGACCAGAACGTGCCGTAGACCTTCGGGGTCTCGCCCTTCGCCCACAGGACGTAGACGGGCTTGTTCATCCACATGACGCGGAACGACCCGTTGTTGTTGAACCAGTGGGACAGCTTCGGGGTCTCGCCCTCGGTGTCGGCGATGACGTTGCACTTGATGTTCTCGTAGCCCTCGATGCGCCCCTCCAGGTACTCGATTCGCGTCTCAAGCTCCTTGATGCGCTCTTGTCGCTCCTCGGCGACTTCCTTCCATGGGCGCACGTCAATCTCGGGCGCGGGGACCTCGGCAACGGAGTGAATCTCCTCGACGGGGTCACCGGAGAAGCCGCACACGGCCTTTGGCTCCTCCTCCTGCTCGACCTCTTCTGGAGCCTTGCGCTCCACCATGTCCATGAACGCCTGCTCGTCTCGGAGTTCCTGGCACCACTTCTCCCACGCCTTCTCGGCCATGTGCGGGTTCAGTGCCGTGAACGTCTTGGTGTTCGCCTTGCCGTTGATGACGCATGACCCCTCGAATCTGTTGGGGTCTTGGCATGAGACCAGGCGTCCCGTGCGCTTGTTACCGGCAACTATCTTCTCGCGGTGTCCCACGTCCGCCACCTTCCTCATCTCGCCGATGATCTTGCTGACCGTCTGCGGCCTGATGCCGTACGTGTCAGCTATGTCCTTCTGGCGCTCGCCGTTCACCGTGAACGCCTCGTAGATTGCCCTCTTCTGGGAGTCACTCAGCGGATGTCCCTTCGGCATCTGCCACCACCTCCCCCTTCCTTATCGAGTCGGCCTTCGCGATGATTCGCTCGGTCACGCCTTCCTCGCCATTGCCGTACGCGACGCACGCGCTGCATGCCTCCGCAAGGCCGCTGAGGTACATGGACGCCATCGCGTGCCAGTACAACTCGTCACCCTTGGGTTCCTCCTTCTGGATTTCATGGAGCCTGCCAAGCGCGTAGGCCCCGAGAGTCAGGACCATCGCGTTCACCCTTGCAAGGCGCTCTGGCTTGTCCAGTGCCATGTAGCCTCCTATGCCTTCGACTTCTTGGCTATCCTGCGGACGTCCCTCATGCTTATGCCGAAGCATGCGGCAATCGAAGCTGGTGAGTGGCCGCACGAGAGCATGCGTGCCACCTCCTTTCGGCTTGCCTTGGCATACGCGCCGCATGTCGTGTCGCTGGTCCTCAGTTGGGCGACCATACCCATGACTGCCTCCTTCTAAATGGGAGACGGCCCCGAAGGGCCGTCGCTGTTCCAATCTGCGTGCAAGTTAATGTGACCTCTAGTCAAACCCTTCCCCTTTGGCGTCGAGAAAGTCAAACAGGGTCTTCTGCGATGCCTCACGCTCGGCACGGTCAAGGTTCTTAATTGCTTGTGCGTAGTAACTCGGCTTCAGCTCGATTCCGACAAACTTGCGACCCTCCTTGACGGAGACGTAACCCTCTGATCCGATGCCCATGAACGGGCTCAACACAGTCTCGCCGGGGTTGGTCCACAGCTTTACGCCACGACGAATGACCTCAAGCTGGAGCGGGGCGATGTGCTTCTCGTCCTTCTCCTCGCGAGCACTCTCACGCTGTAGCGTCTCTCCCTGGTTGATGTCCATCCACACGGGACTTGCGTACTTCTGCCACAGCGATACGGGGAACGTCTCGTTGTCGTGCTCGATTGGGACCTTGTTCTCACCAGGCTTACGCATGGTCACGAGGTAGTCGGGGATTCCCTGACGCGAAAGGTTGGCATCACTGTTCTTGCGCTTGTTGAGCAACCCGATTGCCTTGGTGCGCTGCATCTCGACGACCGGGTCCTTCCAGATGGTGACCTCGGAATGGAATATCCAACCGGCACCTTGGAACATGCGGATAAGGTCGCCGCGAAAGTCCTTGAGGCCAATTACTCCATCGCGCTCCTTCAGTAGCGGGAGCAGCATGCAATGGAATGACAGCAGTCGACCGGGCTTTGTCACGCGATACAGCTCTGGGATGAGGTACGCGAACTGCTCCGCGAACTCCTCGTCGTCCTTGCAGTTCCCGGCGTCGCGCGTTGATGCACTGTATGTGTAGAGCGAACTGAATGGTGGGCTGAACACGGTGTAGTCGATGCTTTCGTCGGGTATTTCCTTTATGCGCTCGAAGCAGTCGCCCAACATCGCATGCCACGACTCGCCAGTGTCGTCCGACGTGACGTATGGCACCTCGTCCTTCTCTGTCATTGACAGGTCCTCCCTGATCTTGATGCTCCGCTTTGTCATCTCGCGCTGCATCGTCTCGTTGCCCTTCTGCTTCGACAGGACGTTGTTCACGATTGCGGTCTCCTGGTCGCTTACGACAATCTGAATCTTGACTGGGCGCGTCTGACCATAGCGATAGACCCTGTGAATTGCCTGGTAATACTCCTCCCAGCTATGGCTAAGACCGCAGAAGACCTCGTTTGAGCACTGCTGTAGGTTCAGGCCGAACCCTGCGATGGATGGCTTTGTGACCAACACTCGGATGTCGCCCTCCGCAAACCTTGTGAGGGCATCCTCCTTGTGCTCGTCCGAGTCGCTTCCCTTTACCTCGACGGCATCCGGTATGGCGTCTGTAAGGTATGCGCTCTCCGCGTTCAGGTAGCACCAGACAATCCACTGCGCGTCGTCAGAGTTGACCATCTGCGCGATGTAATCAGCCTTCAGCTCCATGGTATTGCGACGTGCGGTTCGCTGGTCAGTGAGCGTCACAGCCTCGACGGGGAAAAGACGCTCGTCGTCGAATCCGGTGTCACTCTCAATAACGACCTTGTCGACGGTCATCTCTGGAAGCACGTACCCGTCATCCGAGTAACCAAGATCGGATGGCTTGGTTACGGTTACGGCCCATGTAGACACAAAGTCCCAGAACGCGCCAACCGCGTGACCCTTCAGACGCCATTTGCTCGTGTTTCCGCCGTCGTGGACGAAGTATGTGGCGAGCATCTCAGACCTCGTGAGGGCCGACACAAACTCAGAGTGGTTGGCAAGCTCCATCACGTCGTTGGGACTTGGGGTTGCCGTGCACGCGAGCTTATACGGAACATCTTTGAACATGTCAAGAATCTGAGTGCGCGTCTTGCCAGAGTAATTCTTGAGAATCGAGCTCTCGTCGAGTGCCACTCCTGAGAACGTGACACCCTCGAACTTCTCAAGGCGCTCGTAGTTTGTGACATTGATTCCGTCGACTACGTCGCTCGAATCCTTGCATTTGTTGACGCTAATGCCAAACTTACGCCCCTCTCGCACGAACTGGTTCGAGACGGCAAGCGGCGCAACAATGAGCACAGGTCCGTTTGTGTGCATGTGAACCTGACGCGACCATTCGAGCGCGATAGGTCCTTTGCCAAGCCCGCAGTCGGCGAACACACATGCCTTGCCCTTGCGAAGCGCCCACCTCAGAATGTCCTTCTGGAACGGGAACAGCATCGGGTTAAGCTCGCCCGGCTCGAATCCTTGAGGCTCGAAGGTCACCCTCTTCCCCTCAAGGAACTCCTCATAGCTCTTCTCCAACTTCACCCTCCAAAGCAAAGGGCGACCCCCGATGGAGCCGCCCAGTCAGAATCCTATGCAGCTGTATCTACCTCAACACGTCATCCACCGCGACCTGAAACGGAGTCAGCCCATCGGTCTCGTGCGCCGATGACGCGAACCGCACGCAGCCGCCACCCTCGAACTCCACTATCAGCGTTGAGTGCATTGCCTTCACGGGCAGTTGCATGTCCACAAGCCAATCGGCGTACTCACGAAAGCTCCGCGTGGCATCCCTGTGCGTGAGGCACTGCACATACATCCGCGCACCTTTCAGGGCCTTCACCGTGAGGGCAATCATCGTGCGGTCGTTCAAAGCTTCTCCCCACGCAACAAGTCGATGAACTCCTCGCCGTAGGGGTCACCAACGCGCACCACCGTCGTTGCCCTGAACATTGACTCGTCGTCGCCTATGACCGTGACGAACTTCCCCCTAAGCGCCTCATGGAGGTACACGCCATCCTCGCTGTCTATGTCAAGGACCCTGAGCAGGCTCTCGGCCTGCTCCACGGTCATCCTGAACGCCCAGTGGAGCGACTTCCGGGTTATCTCGACGTTGACGTAGGTGCAGCCGACGTGTCCGAATCGGTACAGCCCGGCCTTCTCGATCTTCCAGATGTTGTTGGCTTCCATGGCTAATCCTTGGCCTTGAGCAGGAACTTGTTCGACACCGCCTTGATCTGGCGTTGCTGCCCCAGCGCGTCGCAAAGCTCAAGCCACTCGTCCTGCGTCGCGCTCTTATTGCCAATCACGTGCAGCACGACACCCTCGTCAAGCCTGTCCTTCGAGATGTAACCGCGCATGCCGTCCACGTACGCGAGGAAGTCATCCGGCGTGTCGAACCGACTGACGTCGATGTCAAGCCTCGGGACGACCGACCCCGCAAGTTCCTTGAACCTGTATGGGTCGAGGTACCTCCCATCCTCCATGTGCCACACGGAGAACACGAACAGTCGATGGCCTTCGAGCACGTATCGGTTCGACTGAATCTTCGGTCCGCACAGCTCGGACTGGACGGTTGTCATCGGGTTCGCCTTGCAGAAGTCGGCGATGCCCTGTCGCTCTGCGCATTCGAGCAACACCTTGCCAAGCCCGACCGTCATGTCGAACTCGTTGTTGTGGCTGAACCCGCGAAGGCGGTTGACGCGAGTGTCGTACACCATGGTCGTGCTCGTGCCATCGACCTTGACCGAGAAGAAGCAGTTGGTCTTCTTGGCAATGTCCCAAAGGTCGGCGTCGACGTTCTGGATGCGCACCGCGTCAGTTCGCGGCCCGACGTACTGGTCGTAGCGGCCTATGAAGTCGGCAGACGGAAGCGGCTTGTACCACTCCCACACGCCGACCTGCTTGCTCATGTCGATGCCCTCGTCGCACAGCATTGGCAGCACGTCGGGGTTGATGCCCCACAGCGCGGGGTCCATCAGCAATCCCTGGCTGTAGACGCCGCGCATCTTGGCTGTCCTGAGAACGTGGCCCTCGCGCTCGTTGCCCTTCCACACCATCTTGCGCGTGCCACGGCTCGCAAGGAACGCGAATCGCTCGTCGTCGGATGGCATGAACGTGTCTATCTCGAAGTAGAGCGCATAGTCACCAGGCGCGTACTCGCCCTTGCCGGTGACGACACTCCATCCGCCGACACGCGCGACCTCGATGCGATCAGCGCCTTCGATTGGGTCAACGGAGTCGATTCGACGGACCGTGCACATCTTGCGGTTGGGGTTACTCATCCTGCTCCTCCTTCAGCTCCTCAAGAACCTCGCGCCACGCCTTCTTGCGGCTCCCCCTCATCGCGAGCAGCATCGCGGCCTCGTCCACAATCTCGTCCTTGTGGGACTCTATGAAACCGTCTATGCGGTCGTTGACCAGGCGCTTCCAGTCGATCTCGTCCTCGTTCTTCGGGTTGCCAGCCCAATATGAGCCCTTCTTCGGAAGCGCCGACAATAGCCCCTTCTTGACCACGCTCTCGATGAGCTTCTGGGCCTCCTGTGCGCCGACGTTGGCAATCTGCTCCTCGATGGGGCCGGTGTCGAAGCTGAAGGGAATGGTTACGTCGTGAATCATGTCTCTAGCCCTTCTGCACCTTGGCGATGGTCTTCTTGCACTCCGTCTCGTACATCTCGCGAAGCTCAATGTCGAAGTAGCTGTAGAACTCGACAAGGCTGCACCAGTCTGGAATCTTGTCCCTCTTGACGCAGCGCTTGAGCCACTTCTCGTAGGACTCGATGTTCACCTCGTCGGAGTCCTCGTCCTCGTGGTAGTGGACCTCGTGCCAGTAGTCGAGCGACTCCTTCATAATCACCTTGCGACCGTGCTTCAGGACGAACTCGTCAAGCTCGGTAAGTCTAGTGACTTCCTCGGGGATGCCCTTCTCCAACACGCTCAGGCGGTCGCGCAGGAACTTGTTCTCGTGCTCCAACTCGTCAATCTCGTCGAACGCATCGAGCGTCATGCGAATGATTGTGTCTCGTTTGTCTTTCAAAATTCCCTCCCTAAGAAAAGAGGGCCATCTGGCCCTTCGGTTTCCTGTGTTCCCTCGGCTTCCTTGGCTTTGGCTCCTTGCGGTAGTGGCAGCGGTATTCGCGGTTGCCCTCATCGTCGCTGTACACGTCCACCGTTGGCTTGCCGTCATACTGCTGGGCCTCGTCCATCCACGGGCAAATGTCGCCGCGCGGATGGACCATGTCAATCCAGCCCTCCTCCATCGTGCAGCCACGGCACAGGTGGTCGAGTGCCTCGTATGAGTCCGGGAAGTGGTCGCTCGCACGGTCGGTGCAGATTAGCGTCAACTCAGGCATTGCCAGTCCTCTTGTTCCACCGCTCTATGAGCAGCCGCTTCGCCTGCTCCCTTGTCCGAACCCCGAGAACCTCGTAGTCATCTGGGTAGAACCACCTGCGCCACTCGCCCTTCTCTGTGAAGATGGATATGGGGCAGTCCTTCTCGTGGAAGCTCTCAAACCAGATGCTATCGTCATCGTCATCGCCGAGTGCCGCGTATCCGCCACACCAGGGGCAGGGGCTAAGCTCGACCATCTGGCACCTCCGTGATCCGGACGTACGTCACATTGTCGAGGTTCACGCATTCGGTGGCACCAGACGTGTCGTTGGACATGTACCAGTGGCCGTTGCCGTTCCAAGCCTGCTCGAATGAGGTTGCCGTCTCCTTTGCGCTGCGGTCGAACTGCATAACCGTGCGGGTGCCATCGACGGACTTGAAGACAATCCTGCTATTCATCCGAATCAATCCCGCAGACATGGAGGACGTCGATTGCCGTGTTGACGTGCGCCTTACCCTCGTACTTGACGACCAGCTTGTCATCGTACGTCTGGCTCGGGAACACCATGCACTGCCCGAATGGGCCGCTGAAGAGGATGAACGGGTTGTGCTCCTCGAACGCGATGCCACGTTCCGTGAGGGCCTTCTTGAGCGCCTCGAACTCGCGCCGCGTGAGCATCTTCTCTTCCTTGGTCATGTGACCTCCTAAAGGTAGTTGCGCCCCATGAGCGCGATGAATGTTTCGTGGTCAGGCTCGTCGATTCCCTCGCGCTCTTCCCATGCCTCTTGGCAGCGACGCCTAAGCTCCATGTCAAGCTCGTGGTTGAAGTGGACGCCCTGGTTCGACATGTTGTGATGCGGGGCGCACAGGTAGACCCAACAGCCCTCCCTGTCACTCACCTTGCGACGGCCATAGCCTGGAAAACAATGGTGGACGTGCAGGTTGTACGTTGTTCCGCAGACGTAGCAGCACGGGTCGCTCATGTCGCTGAGCAGAGACGGCTTCTTCATGTGGCTCCCTAAATGAATGGGACGCCGGATTTGCCCGACGTCCCAAGATTTGGCCGCTTGATGTTTGTTGGCTAAGAGACGCTCTTCTCGCGCTCCTCGCGGCGAATGTCCAGATAGCGCTTGTAGCCTTCAACACCGCCATCAACTTCTGGCACCCATGACTCGATGTACTCAAGTACCTCGTTGAAGTCAATCTTGAGCGTTTCTGGATATGAGTCGGCCATCTTACTGTGGTTCTTGGCATCAGTGTAGCAACGCGAGATGAACTGCCCACGGTAGCGGACATCATCAGCTATGGATTCTTCCGCCACATGACCGCCATTGAACTTAATCTTGAGCAGGTAGTTGACGCGGCTACTGACCGCCTTTTTGATGCGCCTGCTCTCTGCGCGGTTGATGGTTGTGTTGTGCTTGAGGGTCTCAATGTCGTTGTCGTGGCCGTCCATGCGACGCATGATTACGTCCATACGGTCGTTGATAAGCCCCATTTGCTGTGACAATCCGTTGATGTTCATGGTGTTAAGTTGTGCAAGCTTGAGAAGGTCGCTGCCGTCAGACAGAGTGACCTCATGCTCATGGTTTGTCATTACCATCTGCTCATTACTCATTTGATTGCTCCCTAATTATCTGTGCGAGGTTCTGTGCGAACGCCGCTAGGTTGTTGATTGCCTTGGTGAACTCGGCTTGTGTCACCTCGTCCACGCGATAGAACTGGTCGAACGCCCAGGCCTTGCCGCCGTACTGGCGAAGGTAGTTGTTCGTTGCCGTTGTGAGGGCAGCTATATCCCATTGCGCACTATCGTCACGCTGCTTCTCGCCTATGATCAGCTTTGCCTTTTCCAGCTCCTTGCGCATGTCCTCATTGCGCTTGCGCATCCTCTGCACGTCACTGAGATATATGTCACGCTCGTGCTTAATTGACTCGTAGTCAGGAGGAGCAACCTCGCGCGTGACTTCGCGTTCTACTATCTGTGGTTTTGGTTTTTCGGCCACCTGTCGCTTGAGTGATGCCACCTGGGCTTCCATAAGCTCGCTTGCGCGATAGGCATCTGCAAGGTCACGCTTGGCCTTGTCGCGCTCCTGCTCGGCTTGAGTGCGATACTGTTCCGCAAGCTTACGCTCGTGGATTGCATCGAGAACTTGCTTTCTTGATGCAACACGCCCCTCGGCCTCTGCCTTGTCGAGCACGGCCTGCACGACATCGGGGTTTGCTGCGAGCTTCTGGAGGTCGTAAGCCTGAGACTTTGGTATACCGGCTTCTGCGATTGCGTCGGCTTTAGTTTTTTCCGATGTGTCGGAATTAACTCTCGGGCCGCGCTTTGCCTGTTCCATACCACGCAGAATCTCGCCGATGCGCTGGTCTGCGTAGAGTCCAACCTTCGCAAACGTCTGCTCGGTTTCCAGGGCCTCTTGCTTAATTGCGGCCACATCATCAATACCGTTGGTTGCCGCAATGGTCTTGTGGATTGCCTGAGCCTGAGCGCGTGCGTAAGCCGCATAGCTGCGAATCTGGGCAATATCATCCCCGCCGAGAACCGCGTCATTCTCCTTTGCCATCTCGAAGGTCTGATAGTGCTCAGATGTCAGTGCACCATTCATCCCTGTAGTCTGCTGAATGCTCAATTCCTGCACCATCAGTGCCTTTCGTTTGATTGTGATAGAATTTCCTTGTCAAGGAAGCAGCCCCGCATTCGCAGGGCTGCTCTTTCTTTATTCCAAACCATGCCTTGACATGCCCCGACCCGACACGCCCTTCCACGCCATGCCTCGCCTGCCATGCCTTACACCTGCACGAGGACGGCCTGCCTCATCAGCAGCCCGACAATGTCATCCGCCACCGCGCCGTAGCGTTGAGCAAGCTCGTTCGGCTGGTGTCGCGTCGTGACTATCGTCGGAAGCGGGACGCCGTACCGCCTGTCGAGCACCTCGTTGAGCTTCGATGCCGTCCACTCGGTCACGTTCTCCGCGCCAAGCCCCGACAAGACCAGAAGCCCAACGGTGGAGAATCGCGTGACCGCATCCGTCTCGGATTCCCTGATCTTCGACATCATCGTCGTGCTGCGCTCGAACATCGCCGTGCCGAACGTGTTGTCGGCAAGCCACGCCTTCATGAGTCCGCATGCCTTGGACGTCACTGCATCCACGTCCTGTCCGCACACGTACACCCATCGGCCATCGGATATTGCCTGACTCTGCGTGCGGTCGATGACGCACCTTGAGAACCGCTGCGGAACCCCGCTGCGCACCAGCCGCTCGGCAAGTACGTCAGATGCGGAACCCATCTCGGAAGCGACCTTGCCACGCGCATACGCCTTGCGCTCCTCCTGCATCTCAAGCAGGATTTGGCGGTACTGCTGCTCGGTGATGGTGTTCGCGTCGTAGATGGCTTCGATTGGGACGGGACGTCCATCCTTTGGGTTCGCGTCGTGCTCGTGCATCAGGTCGATGATGCTCTTGAGGCTCCTTTCCGTTGGTCCCATGTCAACCTCGATCCCAATTCGATGCGTCAAACCTGCTGTAGTCAGCCTGACTCTCCTCGGACTTCTTCACCGCAGCCTCGTTGCGGCCACGGGCCTCCCAAGACGTGAGCGCACTCTGCCAGTTCACGATTGGGCTTCCGTTGACCACCCACCCGCGAGCCTCATGCCACGAGTGAAAAACCTCTGGGTCAACGTGGCTCATCATGTTCGCGGCACAGAAGGAACGAACCTCATCGACCGTTGGCGGCTCGAAGCCACTACTCACATGAAAGTCAAACGCGCTTGAGGAATCTCCTTGAGACTCGTCCTCAATTGAAAAAATGGGGGCGTCTCTTTCTTTATCTTTATTTACTTCCTGTTCGGTTTTCTGCTGCTGAAAATCAACAGCTGAAAACCTGCTGCTGTGCATCTGAGCCTCGACTCCAAGCTCGCCCTCGGGAATCTCGTAGATGTTGTAGGTGTAGTGGATTCTGCCGTCACCCTTCTCTGGCAGCTTCTTCTCCACGACCACGTACCCATACTCCTCAAGTTCTCGGAACGCGCTTGTGATCGAGTGCCGTCCCTCCCTGCATATGGCGGTGAACCCGGTGATGCTGTGATTCCAGTTGTCCGGCAGGGAAAGCATGAGGGACAACAGGCCCTTCGCTTTTAACGTCAGCCTGTCATCCCTCAGATGCACGTTCGACATCACCGTGAATCGCTTGTCCTTGTGGACTTTGTAGACTGGCACGGCTCTATTCGACCAGCTCACCAGTGAACGCATCGACCTCGATGCCGTCGTGGTCCACCTTGAGGCCGACCTCGAACTCGCAGAGCGCACCGGAGTAGTTGTCCAGCGCGTCCATGCTCGTGTTCGACGAGAGCGCGACGGTCATGACCTTCTTGCCGCGACTCGACTTGACGCTTGTAATCTCGCCTTGGAAATTCATCTAGTCCTCCTTAGAACTCCACGTCCTCCGTGAAGAGCTCGCCAGTCTCGTAATCGACGGACGGGGTCGCCTTGTCGAGCCAAGCCTGGGCCTGTGCGATAGCCGCCTCAAGCTGGTCGGGCGTCATGTCGTTGCCCATCACATAGCCGGTGGACGCAACCGCCTTCGATTCAAGCACGGCGGTCACGACCTCCGCCACGTCCTTGTCGCGCAGAGAAGCCAGATTTGCCACAATCTCGTTGAAGGTGGACTGGCGCTCGGGTGCGACTGATTCGGTGGCTGATTCGGGCTGCTGTGGCTCCACGGGGGCATTCTCGATGTCATAGACGTGCTCTTCCGGCATGACCTCGGCGTGAACCTCGGTCACGTCAGGGGCGACGCCCATCTCCTCGGAGAGGTACATCCCCTGGAAGTCTGACGGGAACGCGAGTCGCAAAGCCGCAGCTCGCGCACACTTTGAAATCATGACGCCAGGCATCTGCTTCCAGACGCTCTGCTTCTTGTCGTACTCATCCATCGACACCTCGGCGTATGAGTCCGCGCGGTCGCGTCGGTGGACTCGCGCCCACCCGCCGACGAGCTTCTCGCCAGCCACCTTGTAGGTCGCGGTGCCCTCGCGCTTCTTGATCTCGCCCTTGGCGTCCATGTACACGACGCCATACTCAAGACCCGTGTAGTTCGGGTTGGCGTTGGCTCGGCGCTCGAACACGACCTCGGCGGTAATCATCGAAGCCGGTGAGCTGCCGTACTTGACGAGGTACGCCTCCTTCTTGAACGGGTTGAGCTTCTGGCTGCGGCACAGCTCCATGAAGAAGACAATCTCGTTCATGGTCGCGTTCGGGCAGATGAACTGCACCACGTCCTGCTGCGAAATCCGAATCGCGTCACCCGACTCGTCGGTGAACTGAATCACCTGGTTCTGCGCCGGTGCAAGCACTATGCCTGTCGGCGCGTTCTTGAAGTTGCTCACCATTCCTCCCCTCTTCGCGGCACGAGGTACTCATGCCACCAGAGACAGATAATGTCGTGCGCCTTGCCTTGCGGCAGTCCCATCACGACGTCGATCTCGCTTGGGGCGAGGTGGGCCTCCTTGTCAGTGAAGTAGGCCACGACCTCGCCCATCAACCTCGGCATCTCCCTCATAGCTCGCTCACGTAGATTCCGCCATCGGACACCTTCGTGACCTCGTACCTCTTGGCTAGCTCGGGGTTGTCCCTCTTGAACGCCCTCGTGTCGAAGCGCGTCTTGTCGCCGCGACGCCACGTGACCTTGTAGACGTCCGACATCACCGACTTGTGCTTCCCCACGAGGTTGCGCAGCGCCACGCCGTCTGCCGCACGCTGCTCCTTGAGGCGGTCAATCTCCTCGCCAGCCTCCTTGTACCTGCGGACAAGCTCGTCGAACTCGGTGACGTCGTCGGGCATGCCGACCTCCGCATCACCGTTGCCGAACGCTATCGCGAGCGGCCCGTTCTCGCCAGCAACGCCGATGAGCCGAGGCATCGCGCCGGTCAGGACGTAGTTGTTCCAGAAGTCGTCGACGGCGGCATCGACCATGCGGATGTCACCCTCGTCGCGCTCTATGCGGTACTCGCGGTAGTCGCTGCCGCAGATGAGCACCGCCACGTAGGCGAACTTCCATCCGGTGACGGACAGGTAGTGCGTGACCTGTGTGAGGTAGTAGTCGGGGACGCCGTCCTTCCAGTCCGTGTCGTACCGCGCCGTCTTTATCTCAAGGACGCCGTGGTTGCCGTGCTCGTCCGTGAGCTTTCGGTCGAGGTTCGCATGCGCCCATGGCCTGTCCTTCGCGACCAGGGTCACATCGAGCTTCTCCACCTTGAACTCGGGATGGAGCCTTGCGAACTCGTCTGCCACGACGGACTCAAGCACGGTGCCCCAGTGGACGTTAGGGTTGTCGGATATGTCCTTACGCTCTGAGCGCCCCGTCTTCTCAAGCCACACCTCTATCGGCGTCGACCACTTGCTGATGCCCATGATGGCCGCTACCTCGGAGCCGCCGACGCCCTTCGAGCGGAGCTTGTGCCAGCCATCGGTGCCCTCGGTCTTGACCTCGATGTACGGCTCCATTACAGCTCGCCCTCGTCGATGAGGTCGCGGATCATCTGGCGCATCTGCTCCTGCACTGCCTCGTTGTCGCTCGCATGCTCGCTGATCTTGTCGATGAGCCAATCAGCATCAGCAGGCTCCACAGGCTCCTTGGGTTCCACATACTCCCACTCGTGGGTTGCGACGCCCGCTGCTACGCCCTCGACCTCAAGCGCGTCGGCGAGCATGCCAATCGCGTCCGAGAGCTTGCGCCAGTCATCGGGCATGAGGGTGTGCTTCGCAAGGTCGGAGATGACGCCCTCGAAGCGGTCGACCTCCTTGCCCCTGTTGCGCGTCAGCTTGCGGATTGCGCATGCGATGATGCCGAAGGTGCCGTTGAACTTGTCGCCCTTGTGGCACTTGGTCACGACCTTCGTATCGTCGCTGAACTTGACGATTGTCGCTGGCCCGTTGAACACCACGTCGGTGACGCGCAGCTCGTCGCTCGGCTCGTCATCCTTGAGCTTTCCCATGTGGGTAAGCCAGCCGAACAGCGCTGTGACGACATCCCTTTCGCTCCCATATCCCTTGGCGATGACTTTGGTCACCTTATCCTCTTTCACCGTCATGCCAAAGGGGCCGTACAGGCTTGGCACAAGGGTCTTCTCATAATAGGTGTTGGTCTCAGCGTCGATAAGCGGCTTTGGCAGATGGCAGTACTGCATTGTCCGATCACTTCCTTCCCCATGCTGGCTTGCCCCAGCACAGCTCCATGAAATTGAGCAGCGTCAGGCGGAGCCACGGCCCATCGGCTTCGATGAAGCGGCTGAGCAGCTCCCTGTCGCGCTCGGTCTCAAGCTTCTCGACCAGCCTGTCGATGCCGTGCAGCAGCAGAAGGGTCTTCGGCTGCATCCAGCACTCGGCACGCTGAATCGACTTGTTTGGCAGGTTCACGAACAGCACCCCGCCGTCCTGACCCGCATGTCTGTTCTCCCTGACGGTCTGCTCCTGGAACTCGGCGAGCATGCTCTCGCTCGGGTAGACCTTGTTGTGCTTGGACTCGCCGGTTATCACGAGGTCGTCGACGAGGATTCTCAGGTCGCCACGGTCCTTGCTGCCGCGCTGGACCACGCGCTCGCACACCACGCTTCCCGCGTAGTCATTCATCACGTTGCAGAGCTTCGTCTCCTGGCGCGTCCCGATGTCCTTCGGCTTCGTCTTCCCCATCGACCCTCCTGAGCTTTCCGTACGGCCCAACCCTCGTCTTGAGTCCCAAGAGCTTTGCGTGCTTCTGTATGACCTGCCTGCTCGGGTGTCGCGGCAGGAGCTTCTTCAGCCCCGTCGCGCCGTGCTCCCAGTAGTTCTCCCTGAGAAGCGCTTCCTCCTCGGGCGTCCACTTGTGGTTGCGCTGCACACCATGCGCTATGGCTATCTTCGAGACGTGATGCTCGCTGATTCCGAACACCTCGGCAATCTCCGCGTACCTGTACTCGCCGCACCTAGCCATGCCGACAATCCTGCGCACCTCGCGCTCGCTAAGCGTCCTCATCGTCGCCCCTGAAGCCGTGCACCGACGTCACCCACCCGTCAGGCTCGCGGACGGTCACGTCCCAGTAGGGGACGCCGTCAATGACGTCTGCGGTGATGGTGACGCGCTCGACGCCGGTTCTCTGTACTTCCTCAAGGATCGACTCGGCTACGGACGCGAGCTTCACTGCGATGCTATGCACTGCCATTCCTCCGTCCTGACGAGGAACAGGCGGTTCTTGCGGCGCACGACCCTGACGGGAAGCCCGTGTCGGCTCACCATCGACCTCATGCCGTTGTATGCGCCATTCAGGTCCACGTCGAGCTCGGTGACCTCGGCGACCTGCATGTCGGACGCGATGAACTCGTTGACAATCGCGACCCACTTGCCTTGGCCCATCTGGCCGATGCCGACGTCGGCACCGTTGACCTTAACCAGCTTCATGCGCATCACTCACCAATCTCGTCTCCTCGTCCCAGCTGTTCAGGTACGCCTGCTGGCTCTGCCAGTCGAGCGACCCTGCAAGGGCGAACGCGGCGACGAGGAGTATCAGGAAGATGTACCCGAGGGCAATCTCCTGTGGGCTTGGCTCGCGCCTGTCGAGCCTATGCCGACCACTCATCTGCACCACCCTCCCGTGGCTTTTCACACTCGGTAGAATCGGTGCCGTCTCTCCCCGCAAAGTTGAGACGGCAAGGGGGCCTCCCAGTTGGCGCTGGAAGGCCCCGCTTACTCTTATGTCACGCGGTTTCCCGCGCTTTGTTCTTGGTGCGGACACCCGGACTCGAACCGGGAATCTGTCGCTTAGGAGGCGACTATTCAATCCATTGAACTATGTCCGCGATTGGTGCCCCCTCAGAGAGTCGAACTCTGTTCAGGCGGTTATGAGCCGCTTGCACTCGCCGTTATGCTAAAGGGGCAAAGTTGTTCTCTACACACGCTCCGAAGGGCCCTGTTGCTCAGCCGCGCCAGAGGTCAGCCATCACCAATGGTGAAGCCCCCTTGTGCGGCACTATCCTTGCTCAGCTCGCATCGGAGTCGTTATGCGGTTCGGCGTTCTGAGGTTCCGTGGCCTCTTCAGCCACGGTGCTCGTCGGACTCCGTAGGGTCCCAGGCATGCCCTTGCCGCCCCACACCGGATGGGGTTACGC